>JGI26470J50227_1000111_pt1 | contig 37809 bp, 43 predicted proteins | sample FreactTroBogLake_FD_50227 | JGI IMG/M metagenome (IMG submission 50227)
GGGGGGGGGGGGGGGGNGGGGCGGATTGCGTGGAAGGGGGTGGTTCTTTCCAAGCTTTGAACGCTTCGCGTTCAGCGGTCGCGGCGATGGCGTTAGAGGCGCGCTTTGCCTCTTTTTCCTCTTCTGCCTTTTTGAGTGCGGAGACGGTTTTCTTGTCGGATTTTTTCACGTCCTTCAAGACTTCAGCGGCAGGCTTGCCAGCTTTCAAGGACTCGCGCAAGGCGTCAGTCGCGGCAGTTTTTTTGTCGCGTGCGCTGGCAATGGCGATTTTGTTCGCGGTGATCAAATCGCGGCACGCACCGAAAGACAAGGCATGGTACCCATCTTCCGACAGAAGGCCTTTCAATACAAGCTCTCGCCAGACATCTTCGTACAGCTTGCAATTGCGCAAGGTCGAGACAGCCAGCGAAGTGTCAGGGAAGGACTTTGCGATGGCTTGCAAGTCCCCCTCTTTCAGTTTCACCTGAAAACGCAGCATTCCGACAACGGGCGCGATTTTTTGCGCGGCATCATCTACGCTGGCAAGGGTGGATTTGAGAGCGGAAATGGCGCTTTTCGCGTCAAGATCAGCGAGGGTGATTTTCGTAAACGTAAGGGCATTCATGGAATGTGAGAGGGTGGAATATTGAACTAGCGAGGGGTGATTTTCTAACCGGAGCCTTTACTACGCCGTAGCAGTTCAAGGCCATGGACTTCCGGGGGGCGCTCGGTGCGTCCCTGTAAAAATCCGCGTCACCAGAAACGACTAATCGTGAGTCTCAAGGGAACGCTTCACAGCGTGCCTACTGGCAACAACTAGATGATACCGAATACGGTAAGTCATTCAACCCATATAATCAAATTTTGATCATTTAAACTCGTTGAGTATGGCATGATTTTTGCTACTAGCGCGAAAGCGTGCCAATTACGCTTAATTATTCATAATTAAGCATTTAACCGCGCGTGCGTGTGGCGGTGGTGTGATGTGTGCCGTCCCCTATTCGTGAGACCGTCCAGCCTGGATGCCGGGAATGAGCATGAAGAGTGCGCCGGTGATGATGGCGGTGCAGGAGAGTATGATACCGTTCGTGCGCTGATTGAGCAGATCCAGGTTCACGGTTTCGCGCGTGCTGACGTTGAAGCGAAAGAGGAAGTAAAGGGCACCCAGGATGCCGGCGGCGAAGATGAGGTTGCCGATCCAGATGGCGAGCTGCTGATCGAATGAAGGGCGCATGGGGTGAAACTGTTGGTGCAGACCGGACGATGCGTCAAGGGGGTGATTCGGCGACGCGTGTGGTGAACTTGGCGGGGCCGCCTTCGCGCCAGTTGGGCGTCGGGGGATCTTTGGCGGTGGGTGGAGGGGCGAGCGGCATGAAGACGGGGGGCTCGCCTTTGGCGTCGAGTTTGCGCTGGAGCCAGGCGGCGATGTCGAGGAAGGTTTCGGCGGAGGGGACGTGCTGGCGAGCGAGTAGCTTGGAGACTTTGACTTGGGCGGCGTTGGATTTGATGGACAGGCTCTTTTCCAAATAGCGGGCCAGCTCCGCCTTGCTGCCGCTATGGCGTTCGAGGTAGAGCTTGAAGCCCGTGAACCAGACTTCGTAGCTGGCGGGTATTTGAAGCCACTGCATAGACAAGGTGAAGGGTGCTGGATTTGGGGGTGGGGTCAAGGTTGAATTTTTTCTTATGAGTGGCGGGCGGCGAGGGATGCTGTTGACGGTGGGTGGCGGGGATGAGCGCCTTTTCAGTTTTGTCCCAGCATTATGCGGCCCAATATGCGGGCTGCGTCATCCGTCCTGAGCATGCGGCGGAGGTGAAGGCGGAGGCGGCGCGGATCGTGGTGAACCAGAAGCGGTACCAGGCCGTGGCGGCGAATTTCACGGGGATGCCGTGGTGGGTGGTGGGCATCTTGCATTCGATGGAATGTGGGCTGGATTTCCGCACGCATTTGCACAATGGCGATCCGCTGACGGCGCGCACGGTGGAGGAACCGGCGGGGCGTCCGAAGGTGGGCCATCCGCCATTCACCTGGGAGGAATCGGCGATTGATGCGCTGGAATATGATGAGTTGAACCTGGTGACGGATTGGAGTCCGGGCGGGGCGCTGGTGGCGTTTGAAGGTTACAACGGCACGGGGTATCGGCGGCGTGGAGTCCCCTCCCCTTACCTGTGGAGTTTCACGGACCAGTATCGCTGCGGGAAGTATGTGGAGGATGGTCGCTATGATGCGCAGGCGGTGAGCAAGCAGTGCGGGTGCGCGGCGTTGCTGCGGGAGCTGGGCGTGAAGTAGAGGTTGGCGCGGGTTTGCCGGAGCCGGAACGGGCTGGCAGCCCGTTTCACGTACCTGGAGCGTTGACGGGCCGAGGGTAGCATGGCTGGCAATGTCACGACGCACTATGAGATTTACCGCAGTTTCACCCCGGATGAGCTGACCGATGAGAGGAAGCGGTTGCTTACGCAGCGGCAGGGGTACTTGTCGCAGACGGCGGGTGGGAAGAGCTACCAGCAGAATTTGGACCGCATTGATGACATGCTGCAAGCGCTGGTGCGGGTGCAAGGGGAACGGAGCCGGGGCGACACAGGGAGCAGCTCGCGGGCGACGGCCGATTTCAGCGACTACGGGCCGAACACATGAGCGACCATCGACAGCTTCAATCGGCCGCCGTGCCGGAGCAAATGCGGACGATGATAGGCCTGGGTTTTGAGGCGCAGGCGACGGATGACCACCGGTTTGCGGAATGGTCGGGGCATGGTCTGAATGTGACGCTGCCGAGTGATTTGAAGCTGTCGGTGACGGATGGGGTGCGGGCGATCATTGGGGCGGCGGTGAAGTTTGGGCGGGAGCAGGCGCAAGGGGAAATGCGAAGGGTGTTGGGGATCAAGTAGGAGGCGGAACGGGCTGGCAGCCCGTCTCACGTACTCGGAGCGTTGACGGGGTGGGGCAGGCATGGGCAACGACAAGGCACCGACGAATTTCATTGACAGGACCATCGCGTTTTTCAATCCCGAGGTGGGAGTGCGACGGTTGGCGGCACGGCAGATTTTGACGCAGTTCAATTACGACGGTGCGTACGGCAGCGGGAAGCGCAGCACGGGCGGCGGGACGTTGTTTCGCAATGCGTCGCCGGAGAGCTGGGCGATCCAGCGGGATGCGATCAAGCTCATGTGGGAGAGCCGCGACATGGAGAGCAATTTCTGCATCTACCGGGGCATGCTGACGCGGATGGTGCTGTATGCGCTGGGAACGATCCGCTGGCAGAGCCGCACGGGGGACACGGCGGTGGACGAAGCGCATGAGGAGTACTGGGAGCAGTGGTGCCACAACGCGGATGTGACCAAGCGATTTCACCTGTATGCGATGGTGCGGCTGGGGCTGCGCGGCATGCTGCGGGACCGGGACTATGGCTTTGCGCTGAGCGATGATGAGGCGGGGAATTTGCAGGTGAAGAACATCGAGGCAGACCGCATCGGGAATCCGTTGTACGTGGGGCAGACGGATGAAAAGAAGATCCATGGCGTGTTGCTGGACGACGATGGTGCGGTGGAGGGCTTCGAGATTTTCAAGCGCACGCGGACGAATCAGTTTGAGCCGGAGGCGACGCTGGACACGGCGCATTTCTTGCACCTGGTCGATCCACTGCGGTATGATCAGTATCGCGGCATCGCATTGTTTGCTCCGGCTCTGCCACACATGCGCGATCTGTATGAGGCGATGGAAGCCGAGATGCAGGCGATCAAGTTTGCCGGGAGCTTTGCGGCGTTTGTGAAGTCGGCGGTGGGGTATGCGAACGTGGGGGCGTCGGCGTTTGACCGGGACAAGAATGTGGCGGGCGAGAACAAGCTCTCCGTGAAGCCGGGGATCATCCAACGGCTGACGCAGGGGGAGGACATCACCTTTGCGCAGACTCCGGCAAGGCCGAGCGGGGCGTTCATCGCGTTCTTTGAAACGAAGGTGCGGGAGATTTGCAACGCGGGCAATGTGCCGTACGGCTTTGGCTGGAACCTGCAGGACCTGGGCGGCGTGACGGCACGCATCGAGGTGGCACAGATGGAGCGCACGCTCAATGGCCTGCGCGAGTTGGTGCGTGAGCGCGTGCTCGATCCGCTCAAAGACCGCGTGCTGCGGCGTGGGGTGGCCAAGGGTGAAATTCCAGGGCATCCGAAGCGTGGCACGGGCCGTTGGGGTTTTGGCGCGGCGATCACCGGCGATGTGGGGCACGATACGAACGCAGACCTGGCCCTGCTGAATGCGGGCATCTACTCCGAAAGCTTCCTGGTTGAGGGCAAGTATGGCGGCGACTTCCGCGAGCATGTGCAGCAGCAGGCGCGGGAGATCAACATCCGGCGTGAGGTCACGACGGAGTCGGGCGTACCGATTGAGCTGCAAACGGCGCGGCTGCCGAACGCGACGCAGTTGCTCGCGGCGATGAACTCACGCGGCGACCCGGATGCCGAGGCGCAGACGCTGGATGAAAACGCGCCGGATGAAGCGCCAGGGCAGGCGCAGGCGGACCCGAACTTGCCACCGCCAGGGTTGGCGGGGACGTATGGCAAAGACGCGCTCAAGGGGGTGCTGGAAGTGATGAAGCAGCTCAACCTGGGCGGGATCACGCGGGATCAAGCGATCACGACGCTGGTGGCGACGTATGGGATGGATTTGGCAGACGCGGAGGCGGTGGTGCCGAAGTAGGGGGAGCAATCAGAGGGGGCAATCAGACAAGGAGAGGGGCGCAGCCAAGGCTGCGTTGACGGGGATGGGTGGGGACTATGAATTTACTGATCCAGAAGGGGAACATCACGCGAGAGTTGGAACTGCGGTACACGGCCAAAGGCACGGCGGTGCTGGACCTGGGGGTGGCGGTGAACCGGGTGTGGTACACGGAGGGCGGCGAGAAGAAGGAGGAAGTGACCTTCACGGACTGGCGCGCGTGGGGCAAGCAGGCGGCGGCGCTGATGAAGTTCTTTCACAAAGGCTCGCCGATTCTGCTGAAGGGCCGGCTGGCGCAGGAGGAGTGGGAGGACAAGGCGACCGGGCAGAAACGGCGCAAGACGCTGGGCATCCTGGAAGAGTTTGAATTCTGCGGCGGGCAGCGTCCGGCAGCGGAGCCACCGGAGGGACATCCAACGACGCGCCAGCGGCCGGCGGCGACTGCGGCTGCGGGATCACAGCAAGCGCAGGCGGAGTCGCAAACCGGGCTGGGTGACGATGATGACATTCCGTTTTAAGCTATGAGCAACGCGACCCAACCAGCGGAAATCATCATGTGCACCTGCTACGCGGGGCCCTGCGATGGACAGGAATTTCAGGGCACGGCGGACATGAAGCGGGTGAAGATACGCGACCGCAACAAGCCGCCGGGCCAGCATATCTACGAGCACCATGAGGAGCTGAGTAAACGGTATGGGAAACCGATGTACCTGTGGGAGAAGGTTGAGGCGTGGAAAGTGTGAGGGCGCAAAAAAACCCGGCAGGCGATGAAGGGGCGCGCTGCCGGGTCTGGAGGTGAGGACTTGCGCCCTCTGGAGGAGTCCTACGCGGAGTGTCAACGGGTTGATTTGACAGGCGCGGGCAGAGCATGACTCCTGACGCGCGTCCGCACAAACTTCCGCCCCAATTTGCTGATTCCAAGACCTCCCGCACGCTGAAGGAGCGCGCGCGCAATGCGTTGATCACCGGCACGGCAGGTGGGTATCTCGGTGGGATGCTGATCGAGGGCAAGGCGCGGGTGAAAATCCCCAACCTCACGCGCAAGCTGCTGGGGATCAAGCGGCGCACGGTGGGCATTCATGGCGCACGCGCAGGTGCGGCGGTGGGTGCTCTCGCGGGAGCGGCGAACAAAGGCAAGCGTAGCGATACGGTGGACGCCGTGGCGACGGGCGGTGACTGGAAATTTGCCGTCGGTGGCAAGGTGAAGGTGCGGGTGATGCGGATGCAAGGCAAGCGCGTGCAGGCACCAGGCCAGCCGCTGCTGGATGAACGGCCCGACACGAAGGTGATGGGATTGCCGGACCTTTCGCCGCGTCCGAAGCGTGAGTTCAGCGCCTACATTGAGGACATGAAGCACGGCGATTTGCCGAAGGACGTGCAGGAGGACGTGACGCGCTTTGTCACGGCCAAGAAAGACACGCCGATGGTGCATTATGGTATGACGGTGAAGGAACTGCTGCCAAAGGCGGACCCGGCGAATCTGGAAACAGCGCGCAAGAACCTGGGCACGCTGCGGGCGAGCCGCGCTGCGGGTGAGGTCATTGCCAAGACGAAAGCGGGCAGCAAGTACGTGATGCTGATGAACGACCGCATCATCGACGGGCATCATTTCCTGGCAAAGGCCGAGCGCGGCAAGGTGACGAGCAGCTTGAACGTGCTCGATCTGACGCCAGCGCGCATCGCCACCAAGATGGCGGCGAAGTCCCCTGCCCTGCACCAGTTTGACGGATTGAACCGCAAGCAGTCGGCAGCGATCGGCGCGGCGGTGCCGGTGGCGGCGGGTGGTTTGCTCATTGGCACACGCGGCGGCCGCAATGTGCTGCGCGGAGTGTTGAAGGGGTTGGATAAAGGCGATCCACGGCGGGTGCGCCTGGCCTCGCTGATGCAGAAACGCAAGGACGCGAGCCTTGCGCGCAATTCCAATAAGGCCGTGGCGAAGGCGCGGGATCAATTCCGGGCCGAGGCGCTGCCAAAGGCCCCAAAAGACCCGACGCTGGGCGATGCGGTGAAGACCGTGCGCAAGCGCGTGAAGCAGAAGGTGGTGAAAGCGGTGGCAAACATCGGCGCGAACCCGAGCGAGGTGCAGATGGGGGCGATTGAGTTTGGTGATGAGAAAAAAAATCCACGTAGCCGTATTATAGATGCAGGCGCGCGTATCGGAAGTATTGTTGGTGCGGGCATCGGCACAACAGTTGGTGGATTGAAATGGCGCGCTCCATTGGCTGGGGCCGTGGTAGGTATTGCGGCTGGCGCTCATTTAGGCCGTAGAGCGGGGTCGGCTGTAGGTGCTCGTACTAAAGCAACTGACCGAGAAATTGCAGCGCGGGATTTGGTAGCAAAAAAGAAACAGGTTAAACTTTCTTCCTTGTATAAAATGACCCAGTTTTCACAAGCCGAACCCCGGCGCACGCGGACCCAGAATCTGCGGGACAAGATTGGCCTGGCCAAGGATGTCGCGGGATTGGGGGTGACGGCGGGGGCGGGCGTTGGCGCGCACAAGCTGTACAAGCAAGGCAAGGTGGTGCTACGCAAAGTCGGGCCGCAGGTCGGTGGTGCGGTGAAGGCGTGGCATGATGCGGCGTTGAAAGCGGGCAGCACGCTCGATGTCGTGAAGGACGCGGTTTCGCCCGTGGCGACGACGAATCGCGGTCTGGCCAGCGGTTGGCGCAAGGTGATCAAGGTGGCGAAGAAGGCGACGATGTGGATGCACGGTGATCCACGGCAGCCGGTGACGTTTCAGGCACCGCTGCCACGGAAGCGCGACAAGCTGGACACGGCGCGGGATGTGGCGTTGATCGGCGGCGGTGTCGGCACGGCGGTGGCTGCGGGGGTATTGGCGCATAAGGGCGGCAAGGCGGTGCATGGCCTGGCTAAACGTGGTCGTGCGATGCTGCGCAATCTGCCGGTGAAAACGATCGGCGACAACATCCGCAACAGCACGCGCATCTCAGCCGATGTGGGGCGGGTGTATGGCAATCTGACCGATGATGTGCGCAGTCCGAAACGCTACGTGGCCAAAGTGCGCGGGGCATTCCGTGAAGGCATGCAAGCGGGCCAGGCCGGGCCGGTGAAACCATGGGCGCGGCGCGTGGTGAAGGTGGGCAAGGCGCTGCGGCTGCTGGAGGCGCGGCGCGTGCCGGTGGAGTTCGGCGCGGGTGCCTCGCTGCTGCTTTCGGGCGTGGGCACGCTGGTGGGATCTCAGGCTGGGGGCCGGCTGCGGTACTCGATTCAGAATCGCGTGAAGAAAGGTCTGGCTCCGCGTGTTGGAGTGAAATGGGCGCGGAGGGTCGGGCGTGTGGCGGGCTATGCGCCGGAGAATGTGGGTGCGATTGCTGGCGGCGTGGCGGGGAGTGTGCTGGGCGGCGGCATCCGGCAGCGGGTGGAGATGAGCGCGTGGGAATTCGGCGGGCGTGAGCAGCTCAAGGATTTGGATTCTTCGGGGTTCCTCGATCCGCTGGATGTGTTCGTGGGCCGCAAGAAGGGCTACACGGCGCAGCAAGTGAAGGATTATCATTGGGCCAAGAATTACGTGGCGGATGTGCAGTCGAAACGCCGTGTGGGCAGCGCCCAGGCGGTGTCGGCGGCGCAGGACCAGATGAAGACCATTCGTGGTGCGCCTGCGCAGGCGAGTCATGGGCAGGTGGTGCGCAGTTTGCTCAAGAAGGGCGATGTGGTGCGGCGCGTGAGTGAACGCGGTGGCGGCCTGGCCAAGGATGCTGTGGCGCACCTGCGCGGCGATGCGCGTGAAAAAGACGCAAGTGGTCGTGTGAAGAAACGCGAGTGGGAAAAGCCATGGTTTCAGCGCACGAAGAACCAGTTGGTCGCAGCGGCGGCGCTGGGCGGTGGATATGCCTTGCTCAAGGGGCGGCCTAAACTGCGAGCGAAGATGGATCGCGGTGTCCGCATGGTGCAGCGCAAAGTGAACAGCACGGTGCCTGACTTCTTTCCGGGCGTGAAGCCGTTGCGCCAAAAAGGGCAGAAAACGGCGGTTAAGGTGCAAGCGAAGCAGCAAGCAGCGGCCCAAGCTAAAGTGCAGCAAACGCAGGCGCAGGTGGCGAAAGCGGCGACGAATATCGCGACGGCGGCGCAGCAGGCGAAGGCCGCAGGTGCGGTCGGAAAAGGGCGCAAGATCCAGGTGGCGAAGCCAGGAGCGACAAAGCCCGGTGGCGCGACGAAGTTGTCGGGTCGGGCTTTGGGCAGGCTGGTGCAGTTTGGCGATGATCCGCTGAGCGCGGGATGGGATTTGCGCGATGCGCGGGGGCGCAGTGCGCGGGTTTTTGCACCGGGCTCCCAGGGTCGGGATCGCAGGCCGAAGGCGTGGCATGAGCGCATCGATAACGAGCGCAAGCTGTGGAGTGCGGCGGCTGCGGTGGGGACACTCACGGGTGGCGTGGCGGCGCGCAAGCTGCTGCAGGGCCAGGTGAAGGGGCAGGTTAAAACGGCGACGGCGACGGCGGTGAACCGGGCGGCACGCTGGAAAGCGGTGGCGAAGGCGCAGCATGGCCGGTTGAAGGCGCAGTCGGCGCAGAAACGCAAGATCGTGGCTTTCAAACCGGAACCGCTCAAGGGAGCTGCTTGACACGCTCAGGAAGGAACCTTTTCAAATTTCAAATCACACCATGAACATTCATCAATTGACACGACTTTCGGCTCGGCTCGATGAGCAGCTCACCAAGTTTGACCTTCAGCCGGATGCCAGCGGGCAGTACCCGTGGCAGGTGGCGCAGCAGCAGCGGCAGAAACGGCGCGTGGTGGCCGCTGGCGTGGGTGCGGCGGCGATTGGCGCGGGTGCTTACGGTGCCAAGAAGGGCATTGACGCGCTGAAAGGCCGCTACGGCGTGGAGTCTGGCGGCGATGCGCTGAAGGTCGGTGCCGAGGAAGCGCGGCAGAAGATCGCAGCCGGAGCGCAGCAGGCCGGGCAAAAAATCAAGGCGGCGGCGAGTCCCTATGTCGCCAAAGCGCAAGATGCTGTGGGACAGGCTGGCCAGGCGGTGAAGACCGGGGCGGCCAATGTGGTGAATGTAGCCAAGCGCAAAGCGATGGCGGGCAAACTCAGCGCCACGCGGGGTATCTCGGCCAAGCAAGGTGTGGGATCAATCGTCAAGCGCGTAGCGCGGGCGGTGATCCATGCCGAAGTGGGGCCGCTGGCGAAGCGGCTGATCGCGCTGGAAGCGCAGGCGGATGAGGTGCTGACCCAGTTTGGTGAGGCGGCTTGATTTGGAACCACGGATTTCACCCCTTTTCATTCCCATGAGTCTGCAACGACTGATCCAACTTGAAGCCCAGGCTGATGAAGCGCTGGCGAAATTTGCGGCGCTGGATTTGGGATACAAGTATGATGAGGGGCCGTTTGCTGGCTACGATTCGAAAAAGACGCAGTACCCGAGTCTGTACATCAACAAGGTGTCTGAGAGTGTGATGGACATCCCGGAGGAAGGCAAGGCGACGATCCAATACCGCCTCACGGGCCGCAACATGCGTGAGGACAACGGCAAGAAGACCTACGGCATGACGCTGGATGTGCTGAGCTTTGAACCGGAGGCGAAAGCCAAGGCGGATGCGAAGACGAAGGCAGCGGGCAAGGCGGTGGAGATGAGCATCCTGTTTGCCGATCCACGCACACGCAATGGCAACGGGGAGTTTGTCGGTGGTGACACTGGCGGAGCGGACCCGGTGACGATGCGGCAGGCTTACGGTCAGAAACCGGCGAAGAATCCGCTGCTCGCGCCCGGAGCTGCGGCGGCGGCTTTGACGGGTGCAGGGCTGTTGGGCACGAAGGCGGGCCGCGTGCTGGTGGTGAAGGGTGCCAAAGGGGCGTCTCGCGCCGTGCGTGCGGCGACTGCGGGATTGGACCGCAAGGTCACTGGTAAAACGGGGGCGATGTGGCCGCGCATGGGGAGCAAGGCTCCGAAGGCGCGGCGTGCTGAAGGCTTGGGTGAGGTGATCGTGCGGACTGCGGCGAAGGCGAAGACGGCAGCCAAATGGCCACGTGTGGGGGATTGAGTTTGGCGGTGGTTTGACAGGGGCGGGAGTTCGCTATGAACGAACTCCTTTACCAATTTGAGAAGACCACGGCCGGCGGCGTGGTGGATAACGACAAGGCCACCATTTCCGGCGTGAGCATGATCACGGGCGATGTGACGGCAAAAGGTCACGACCTGGAGGTCGATGATACCACGCTGAAGCAGATCCTGATGTGCGCGAAAGCGAAGGGCAAGGTGCCGGTGAAGACCAACCATGGCAGCGGCGTGGATGATGTGAACGGTTACCTGGACAATTTCCGCCTCGATAAGGGCAAACTGCTGGGGGATTGGCACCTGCTGAAAAGCTACCCGCAGACGGCGCAGCTTTTGGAGATGGCGGAGCGCATGCCGGAGAGCGTGGGTCTGAGTGTGGCCTTCCATGGCACGCCGGAAACGAAGGACGGGCGCAAGGTGCTGGCGGAGCTGGATGACAAAGGCCAGGTGGCCTATTACTACACCGTCGGCACGGGTGGCAAGAAGGAGCCGCTGAAGGCGGGCGAGAAGAAGCATGCGCGCTGCTCGGAACTGGTGAGCACCGACCTGGTGGCGAGCCCGGCGGCGAATCCCGGTGGGATGTTTTCAGCGGGCGGTGTTGACAACGGAAGCGATGGCATGGCCAAGCCCTCCACTTCCACACCTCCTGCGCAAGGCGCAGCCTCTGCCGCCGAGCCAACGCTGGCGGACATCATGAATGAACTCAAAGGTCTGTCTGGCCGCATCGAAGCCATTGAGGCCGGTGGCCATGGCGGCGATAACGAAGGCAACGTCGAGCTCACCGAAGAAGAAGTCCAGAAAGGCCTTGAAGAAGGCTGGCTGGTGCAGGGCAAAGACGGCGAACTCCAGATGGTGGGCGAGGCCGCCGATGGCGACGGCAACGACGACGAGAACAACGAGTCTCCGGTGGTTGACCACGAGAACACCGAAGCCGCCGCGCAAGCCGCCCTGGCCCGTGGTGATGCCGCGACCTACTTCCAGATCCGCTACGAGCAGAGCGAGGCCCGCATCGCTGCGCTGGAAAACAAATTCTCCGCCCAGGAGACGGCCAAGAAACTGGCGACTGAGCACCAGGTGATGACCACGCTGGAAGCCAAGCAGGACCAGCTCATCACCAACCTGCAAACGGCGCATGACCAACTGAAGGCGAAGGATGAACTCATCCGCGAACTCCAGGTGAAAGCACCGCGCGTGCGCAGCAGCACCGATGGCACGCTGTTCAATGCGCAGTCCAGCAACGGCGAAGTCAGCTTTGAGTCCGAAGTGGCCAAGGTGAACGCCGCGCTGATGACCTCGGCGCCGACGATGAACGAGTTCGACCGCAAGGCGACGGCGCTCACGACGGTGCAGAAAAGCCGCCCCGACCTCTACGAGGCCCACCTCCAGCGCCGGGGAGTCCGCGCCTAAACCCACGCTGCAACGCTGAACTTTTCCGACGACTATGAACGACTCTTTCACTCCCTCTTTTACCGCGTCCTCCGGGGCGATGGCCGCCTACCGCCGCGTGAAGCTCGGCAGCGATGGCAAGCTCACCTACGCAGGCCCGGCGGATGTGGCCATTGGCTCGCTGCTCAGCGACATCGACAGCACCATCCCGGCGCGTGATACCGCTGGTGTCCTGCGCCCGGCGGTGGGCATGTGCTGGGCCGTCTATGACGGTGCGCAGGCGCTGAACCCCGGCGACGAAATCGAAGCCGTGGCCAACGGCAAAGTCACCAAGCGCGTCACGGGTCGCCGTATCGGCATCGCGGTGGAAACCGCGTCTGCGGATGGCGACACGATCCGCGTCATCTATGAAGGTGAAAGCGGTGTGACCACGGTGGAAATCGGCTACGTCGCCGGTGCTGGTGGTGCGGTCACGCAGATCACCAGCAGCACCACGGGAGTGACGCTGAACAAGGCTTGCGGCCAGATCACCACGGTCTCCCTCACCACCGCAGCGGGTGCGGAAGAAGTCTTCACGGTCACCAATGCCAAGGTGGCCGCCACGGATGTGATCACCCTTTGCGTCGGCACCTATGCCGGTGCGGGCACACCCATCGCGACCGTCAAGAACGTCCAGGCCGGGCAGTTCGATGTGGTCATCACCAACCTGCACGCCAGCGCCGCGCTGAATGCGCTGCTGCTCCTCAATTTCGCGGTCGTCAAGGCCGTCGCCGCCTGAGCCCTGAACCCCTGAACATTCACCTTCCATAGGAAAATCATATGCCCTACGCCAATGCCGCAGCGGTCAGCCGCCCCGAACTGAAAGTCTTCCTCGAACAGGCTCGCCTGGCCGACAAGAACCTCATCGCCGATCAGATCCTGCCGGTGAAAGACAGCCCCGGCATGACCGGCCGCTATCCGAAATTCACCCTCGCTTTGGGTGGTCTGCTCGACGTCGAGCTCAACACCAAGCGTGGCGCGGATGGTTCCTACAACCGCGTTTCGCGCAAGTGGGAATGGGACACCTATGACTGCCAAGATCGCGGTCTGGAAGGTGAAATCGACGACAGCCAGGCGCATGAAATGGCGCAGTTCACCGATCTGGAGCAAACGGAGTCCAAGCTCGTCCGCCGCAATGTGGCGCTGAGCTACGAAATCCGCGTGGCCAATCTGGTGATGAGCTCTGCCAACAGCGGCTTCACCGCCACGAACTCGGTCACGCCCTACACCGAGGCGAACATCGCCACGATGGACTTCCCGCAGGACATCACCAATGCCCAGGCCCGCCTGGAAGGCAATGGCACGATGGCCAACGCGATGGTCATCTCCCTCGACGTGTGGAACCGCGTGCGCCGCAGCACCAAGCTGCTGCAATACATCTTCGGCAACACCATCGGCAACGGTGGTCAAGCGCTCGATCCGAAGCGTGTGGCGGATGCGTTCCAACTGGACAACATCTTCATCTCCGGCAAGAAGTACAACGCTGGCAAGAAGGGCCAGAACACCGTGAGCCTGAGCTCAATCTGGGGCACCAGCACCGTCCTCCTGGCCAACATCCAGGGTGGTGACTTCAACACTGGCGGCATTGGCCGCACCCTGACCTGGACCGAGGACGCCAGCGGCCTCTACGTGGTGGAAACCTACCGCGAAGAAAAGCTGCGCAAGGACATCGTCCGCGTGCGTCAAAACACCAGCGAGAAGATCATCGACACCAACGAAGCGCAGCTCATCACCACGCAGTGGAGCTGAGCCTGAGAATGAACCACTGAGAATACAAACCGCCGCCGGGAAACTGGCGGCGGTTTTTTATGAAGGTTTGACAGCGAAAGGTGAAGCATGCGGGCACACGTCAACTTGAGCGAGGGCACGGTGAGTGCCGAATATCCGATCCGCCCCGTGGGTTTCACCCAGGCGGTGAAATGCCTGAGTGGCGAGCGGGTGGAGCTGGGCTTCTTTGAAGACGGTACAGCGCTGCTGTTGCCCACAGGGACGAGTTTGCGGTTGTCAGTGCGGAATGTTCCAGGTGGAACACTGCTGGCGGAGCAAACGAGCTTCACAGCACCAGGGGATGCCAGCGGCTACTACACGGCACGCATCAGCTTCAACACCGATCCCGTGCTGGCGATGCTGGCGGCGAATCCGGCGCGGAATGTCTTTGCGGCCGTCGGTGAGTTTGCTTGGTTGGTTCCAGGGGCGAGCGATTGGGAAATCAGTGACAGCATCACCTTCAGCCTGATGCGCGCGGTGGGTGCCGGAAGCGATCCGGTGGCGCTGACGAGTCCCTATGCGTGGCTGAAAGCGGTATTGGTGGCTGGCGCGAACGTGACGCTGACGCCAGATGATGAGGCCGAAACGATCACGGTGTCGGCAAGTGAACCGCCGTTTTACATTGATCGGGTGAGCGAGGATGGGGCGTTTTTGATTGTGAAGAATGCCGAGGGTGCAGATGTGGGTAAGGTGGCGTGGTTTGATCTGTAATCGCCGATTTGACAGCGTGGAGTGGGTATGATGCGTTTCGCTTTGTTCCTGGTGTTTTTGATCGCTGCTTGTGATCCTTTGCCTGCTGAGACGGTGGGGGATGTGCTGATGCAGCAGAAATCTGCTTCAGGCAAGCTAGTGGAGCGCTGGCTGACGCTGCAGAATGGTCAGGTGGTTGGCCAGATTGGCGGTGTGCCGGCGGCGATGACGATTGGCACGACAGGTGTGGCTTATGTGGAAACCATAGGTGATGATTCCAAAGCAGCGATCGGCAATCCTTTCCTGCCCTACGCGACGTTTCAGGGCGCATATAATGCGGGCGCGCGGGTATTTATTTTCGGGGTCGGCACGTTCGGCGGACTGACCGGTGCGGATCTAAACCTCACACTGATCGGTCAGGGCGCGAACCAGACGATTGTGGGCGCGATCACCGGCACCAGCGGTGGCGTGCGTGGCCTGGGGATGGACACCATCACCACGGGCAGCATCTATATAGTGGCACCCAACGGCACGGATGGATCAACTGGTAATCCCGCCGCAAACATTGGGGCTCCCTCGGGTGCTAATGGAACGGATGCGCCGTCGGTGGCGGTTTCGGGGTTGACCACGACTTCGGATGTGGTGCTGATCGCGGGCAATGGTGGCGCGGGTGGCTACGGTGGTGATACGGTGTCTGGCAGTAACGCGAATACCGGCCAAAGCGGCGGTAACGGTGGAGCGGCAGGCACTCTGACGGTCACAAACTGCAATCTCAATGGCGGTTACGCGGTGTCCATCGCGGGCAGCGGTGGCACTGGGGGGCAGGGCTCAAGCTATACCGACAACAGCAATATGGGTGGCGACGGGGGTAATGGCGGTAGTGGCGGTACGGCAGGCGCGGTTATTGTTACCAATTCCATTGTGGGCGGTTTCTATGCGGCAGGCGCGAGCGGCGGCGGTGCGGGTGCGGGAGGCACGGGCTCCAGTCAGGGTAATGCAGGCAGCGCAGGCAGCAATGGAGCCTCTGGCACCATCACCACCTACTTCACGCAAAGCCCGACGTCGGTGAGTAATGGTGAAACGACGAACTTTGTGGCGTCTTACATCAATGGGAGCTGGACCTCGAATCCGGTGTGGGGTCAGATCGGTGGCACGCTGGCGAACCAGGCGGATCTGCAGTCAGCTCTGAGTCTCCTGCTGCCCAGCACCACGGCGGCGGCGACGTATCAGCCTCTGAACGCCAACCTCTCCATTTATTCGGGCATCTTCCCCAACACGGACATGCAGAATTTTTTAGCTGCCAGTACGTTTTCTGACATGCGCAATCTTATGGGGCTCCGTGTGGGTGTGGATGTGCAGGCGTACTCCAGTGTTCTCAACACCTATGCAGGCATCGCACCGAGCGCCAACATGCAGAGCTTTCTGGGGTCGAGCAACTATGCGGCGATGCGGAGTAACATGGGTGTGGCCATCGGCAGCAATGTTCAGGCTTACTCCAGCAACCTGAGCACCTATGCAGGCATCGCGCCGAGCGCCAACATGCAGACTTTTCTGGGGTCGAGCAATTATGCGGCGATGAAGACGGCGCTGAGTCTCAACAACGTTGAAAACACAGCGCTGAGCACCTGGGCTGGCACCAGCAACATCACAACCATTAACAGCACGCAGTCCATCAGCAAACTGAGCAATCTTAATACGGCGGGAGTCGTAACGACGACAGACACCAATGGCACTCTGGCAGTCGTCGGTTCAAGCTCGGGTACCGGCACCAGCGACGCGGGCAAGGTGGTTTTGTTTGGAGGCAATGGCGCATTGACTGGCACCTCATCCCTCACCATCGCAGCCACTTCGGGCAATGCCAATGTGAGCCTCACTCCCACCAACTTGATCTGGCACCACGTCGGCGGCGGTTCTTACAATTTGACCATTGGTTTGCCAACACTAACCGCCAACCGCGCCATTAATTTCCCTGACAACGGCGGGACCGTGGCGATGACCAGTGACATCCCGGCCTATACTTTTAGCACCGGGCTGACGAATTCCTCGGGCACCATTACCGTTAACAGCACTCAGGCTATCAGCGGTTTGTCAGGACTTACGACCAACGGTTTTGTAAAGACGACTGGGGGAAATGGCACGCTGAGTGTGGATACCAACACTTATTTGACCGGCAACCAGTCCATCACTTTGAGTGGTGATGTCACCGGCAGCGGTGCCACGGCCATCACGACAACTCTGGCTAATACAGCCGTCACAGCCGGGAGTTACACGAACGCCAATATCACGGTGGATGCGAAAGGCAGACTTACAGCGGCCAGCAATGGCAGCGGTGGTGGCATTACGATCAATACGACGACGATCAGCGGCAGCAGCAGTGGTGACATTCTCTCAAGCGACGGCACCAAGGTACAGAAGATCACGCCTGGCAGTGGTGTCAGCACCTGGCTTGCAACGCCGACTGTGGCGAATCTGAACACGGCTCTTGGCAGCACGCTGGTGACGACGGGGGCGAATACGTTCACCGGGGTTCAATCGCTGCCCTCGTCAGGGACCGCCTCTGCCACTAGCATCAACTTTGGCACCGCAGGCACGGGAGCCTTTGGTGGTTCAGGAACGTTTAACGTTGCTGCAGGTGGGACGCAGATTATCAGCGCTTCTTCTACACTTGTCACTTTTGGCAATCCCTCGGGAGGTGGGGTTGTGTTGAACGGTCAGTTTATTTACGGCGCATATTCGGGGTCAACATCAGGTCGTCCCAACATCAACATGAGTGCGGTGTATGGATCTTCTATGGTTTTCAATGTGGGCGGCATTTCCAGCTCCGATGGTGTCGGTGTGCTCGCTGGCAGCGGCGCGCAGAATGTGAATTTCTTCGGCAGCTTCAGCAGCAACACGTCTTACACGTTCAACCTGAAGCCATGCGATAAAGACTTCAACGGCGCTTACACCGGGGCTGGTCATGTCATGGCCATTGTTGGTGGTAAAGCGTCCTCTGTCTCAACTGGCGGCACGGGTGGCAACGTCACCATCACCGGCGGTGCTGGCAGTGGCAGCGGCAATAATAACGGAGGTGGTGTGGTGCTTAGCGGTGGTGCAGCTAGCGGCACAGGAACGGCGGGGGGTGTAGCTCTTGGAGCATCAGGCACGCCGCATTCACTCATCAAGTCAGGGGTGGCAACGCTGGTGGCTGGTGTCGTCACTGTGAGCGAATCCAATGTGAAGGATACGGGCACCGCCTCGACTTCCTCGCGCATCTTCATCACGCGGATGAATGATGGTGGCACAGTTGGGGACAGCTATTCCATCACCCGCAGCGATGCCACGAGCTTCACGATCACTAGCAAGTTGTCAGGTGCCACACAAACACTGGACACCTCGACTGTGAGCTGGTTGCTCATCAATCCCTGAACCCCACTGATATGAAAACACTACTGGCACTAACCCTCCTCTTTATCCTCGTTGTAGGCTGCTTGCATGCTGACACCGTTTTGAACGACAATGGCACGATCACCAAAGATGGCGTGAGCCTAAACAATGCGAGTGATGCGTTGCTAAATCGGCAGATCACCAGCGCGGAATTCATGACGACGCTGCAAGCGAAGCTGGCAGCATCATCAGCGGCGGTAACGGCTGCACAGGCGGATGCAAGCACGCTCCAAACGGCGATGCAAACACGGCTGGCGACTGACTTGTCGAACCTGCAAGCGGCGCTGAATGCGGCGACCGATCCCACACAGAGGGCGGTGCTGGCAGCACAGATCGCGCTGGTGCAAGCCTATCAGGCAGCAGCGGGCCAGACACCGGACCAACTGCGGGCTGCGGCGCTGGCTGCGGAGATCGCCGCCAAGCAAGCGGAGCTGGCGAAGATTCAAGCAAACTAACCTTATTCACCTTATTTACTTTATGAACATGCCTTCATTTCAACTTGTTGTACAGTCGGTCACTGAGGCGGTGGGGCCGCAGGAGACGATCAGACTCATTACCCCGCAGCCGGTGAAGCCTGCTCCGGTGCACGCCGCCGCTGGCCTTCACGATGCATGATGATGGCACCGTCACACTCAACCAATAGCCGCCATGAGCACTCCCCTTCCCCTCCCCCATTACGGTCCCTCCCAGGCGGACATTCAGGCTTACATGACCGCGCATTCGGTCACGTTTGTGCAGGCGCGGATGGCGCTCATTCATGCGCAGACTGCGGCGGCTGCGGGAAAGCCGGTTGCAGGTGCGCCGCCCACACACACACTCACGGCTGCGGCGTTCATTGCGCGCATCACGCCGGACGTCTGGGGCAAGATCCGTGCGGCACGCCAGGGTAGCACGCCGCTGGCGCTGGCGCTGGACCAGGCCATCGCGCAGCTCGAAGCGGAACCAACGGTCGAGGCCAACAATGTGCAACTGCTGGCCATGCTGAGCCAGCTCGTGACGGCGGGAGTCATCACGGCTGAGGACCAAGCCTTCATCCTGAATTTCTAATCCTACTCGAAACATGGAACATGAACGGCACCTGGACATCGTACGCGGCATTTTTGGGACGGTGGCCAGTTTCATGACTTTGGCCGTAGCGCATATGGAGGAGGTGGAAGCCTGGCTGCGGATCATTTCGCTGCTGGTGGGCATCACGGTGGGTCTGCTGACGATCTGGAAGATCTTGCGCAAGAAGAAGGGAGGTTGACGCTGGAGGTGGAAGAGTATGCCGCGCACGCTTTTCTATTGCATCAATGGGATTCTCACGAACCCAGGCAACTCCCACAACTGGACGACGCGGTTCAATTCGTGGATGATCCGCCATGGAGCGCCGACGGATGCCGCGAACCGCTACGAGTACAAGTGTGACATTTTTTTTCGCATGGTGAAGCAGCGCAAGCGCGCTGATGAAATCGCTGCGGAAGTGGGCAAGTACCGGCGTGCCGGACTGCGCATCGTGCTGGTGGGGCATTCCAATGGTTGTGCGCTCATTGGCGAGGTGCTCAACACCTGCGGGCAGGAGATCGCCGCGGCGCACCTGTTTGCGCCAGCGGCCGAAGATGGCGTCTTTGCCGATGCCATCCGCGAAGGCTTGGTGGAGCGCATCCACATCTACGGGTCAAAGAAGGACCAGGCGTTGATCTGGGCCCAGCGCTTTGGCCCGGTGTCCAAATTCCTTCCGCTTATGGGCCGCTACGGTACCTTGGGCCTGCGCGGGCCGGAGTTTGCCCGCATTTTCCCTGAGCGCGCGCAGGACCATAGCAACAACACCTTTGGTCACGGCACCTGGTTCTGCGCGGGTGATATTTTCAACTCCACCATGGCGCTGTTGAAGGCCAACGACGCGGCGGACCAGCAGCTTTCCAAACCATGAACCCGGACACTACTAAACTCCTCGAATCCCTGCCGGTGCAGTGGCAGATCAATTTCGTACTCGGCATTTTAATGCTGCATTTTCTTGTCCGGGTGGGGGAATTCATCGCCAATCACGGCGGCACCGAGGGCCTCAAGAACACCCTGAAGTACGGCAAGAAACCGCCGGGTCAAATTTCCAGTTAGAGCACCTAATACCATAACACCATGAAAAACCACGTCTTCACCCTGTTGTTTGCCTGTTCTGCCTTTTCCGGCCTGACTTCCTGCAAAAGCGCCCCGACTCCCCAGGAACAAAAACTCATCACGACCGCTGAAGACGCCGCCATTGGCGGTGCGCTCGGTTACGCGGTTGGGGGCAAGGTGGGCGCCACCGTCGGTGCCTTGGGTGCCGTCGCCAAAGATATGGCTCCCGCCAAAACGGCTGCCAAAGCGCCGCCTGCCACGCCGGTGGTTCCTTGATTTTCTACACACATACAAAGCGATAGGGCCGCGTGAACGGCCTCCCAAAGCTGCCGCAGCATTCACGGCGCCCCAGGCTCCCCAACCTGGGGCGTTTTGCTTTGGGGTGTTGACATTTGAGGGAGTGATTATGTCGCTCTACGTTTTTGCCGCCTCCACTTTCATTCCACCTGCTGCAACTCCCGTCCAGGCTGCGGTCGGCGGCGGAGTCATTAATGTCGGTGACGCAGTCTATCGCGAGACGACCGGACCTTCGGCGGGCCAGTATTTCCAGTCGGTGGCCAATTCCACCACTCCGGTGACCGGCGGTGCAGTCTCACCGGAGACGGTGAATGGTGTGTGTGCCGCGCCTTGCGCGGGTGCAGGCTGTCCAATGGCGGTGGTCACGGGTATCGGCAGCGTGGTCAACACGGGTGCCACCACCACGACCGTGATGGCGGCGGGCGATGTGCTGGTGCTTTCCACCACGGCAGGCCAGCTCCAAAAAGCCCCCGCAGCCAGCGGCAGCAGGGCGATCATCGTCGCGGTGGCCAACTCTGCCACGCAATACCAGCTCGTGCTTGCGGCTGGCGGTGTCTGCCCATAATCCTGAGCCATGGGTAACCGCTTTGATGATGCCTGGGTCGTCTCGAACGAGGCGCTGGCGGAGGAAATGGGCGAGCCCATTTCCATTGGCGGTCTGGGTATTGTGGCGGTGGTGGATTCAGCGTCTGCCTCCGCGAAAATCGGCGGTATGACGGTGAACAGCGGTGTGCAGTTCACGGTGTTTTTGAGCGCCGATCAGGCGGCGGCGTTGTCGCCGGACAAAGGCGCTCCTGGTTTGCAGGCTAAAGAAGTGCAGCGCGGCGCGTTCAAAGGGCGTGTGATGGCGGTGCGTGATGTCGGCGGGGCCGGAGTCGAGCTCGATGTGGGGCCGCTGAGCAGTCGCAGCAGTTAAGGTGTGTTGACGCGGCGCGGGCGACATGGCTGATGTACCCATTCATTTCCGCGTTGAGCGGGCGTTTTTTGATGAACTCACGCGGCTGGTGCCGCAAGTGCCTTGGCTGAAAAGCCAGGACAATCCGAGCGGTGAGCCGCCGTATGGCGTGATCCAAGCGGATGAAGCCAAGGAGACGACACCGCGCAGCGGCGTGTTTTACGTGGCCATGGCGGTGCTGGTGAGCACGGTGATGGATCAGGGCGATCCCGCGCAGCACGCGAACCTGGTGCAGGCGGTACGCGAGGCGCTGGATACGATCCCACGCCAGGGCGATGACACTGAGAACGGCCTGCGGCTGCATGGTTTTGTGATCATGCGCAGTACGGCGGCGAATCTGGATCAGGAGCAGGGCACACTGTTCGAGTTGAATGTCGGTTGCGGGGCGCTGGAGCGCGCCGGGGTGCCACCCGATGTGCAGCCGGTGCCTGCGGGGTGATGTTGACATGGCGCTGAAGGATTATGGCCATCCAGCAATACGGCAGTTCCTCCTACATTTTTGGTTTCAGCGACACTGACGCCAACACGATTGCCGCCGCCACCGGTTTGGTGCCGCAGGAAGGCAGCATCGACAAGGAAGCGGAAGTCACGGCGGAAGGCAAAGACAAGTTCAACCGCACGGCTGCGTTTGTGATGGATGACCAGGGCAAGAAAAACCTGCAACTTTCCGGCTACATCAGCAATCTTTCGCTCTACGAAGCGGCCATGGGTGTGACCTTCTTCTACAATGGCCTGGTTTACATCGTCACCGCCACGGGCAAGGCGATCAAGAAGGACGATTTCCTGATGGGCAACATCACCGCCGTCAATTACAGCCAGATCACTTCGGCGGCGAAGACGCTGGTGGCGGCCTAGGTTAACATATTTTCGGGTTGAGAACCGGGAAGGGTACAATGGATTACGAGCGACGGCGGCCCTGGGTGGGGCCGCCGTTTGTCTGTTGACGCGCTGCGTGCGGCATGGACGACTTTCCGAAACTGGATGAATGCCTGCTGGCGTGGCTGGGTGCGGGGCGATGGCGGGTGCTTGGCTGCCGGCTGCGGCCGCTGACGTTGATGCACCGCGAGCTGCTGCGCATGCTGGACAGCGGGCTGGTCACAGGCAGGCCGGTGCTGCTGCCGGAGCTGGATGTCGCGGTGCAAATCTGCCGGCGCACCCCGGCGCAGGCCGCGCAGTGGATGATGCGACCGAAGCGCCTCTGGATGGGCAAGCTGCGGATGTGCTGGCTCCTGGTATGTTATGGCTGGCGCATGAAGGCGCAGTGGCAGGTGCTGAAAGACTACCTGGATAGCTGCGAAAACACGCCGGACATGCTGGTGCAGGTGCAGGACCAAACGACCGCGCCCGCGCAGCGGCGTGATGCCCCTGCCCTGCTGGACATGTGGAGCACACTGACAGCGGCGGGATTTGATGCGGAGGATCTGCTGCAGCGCTGGCCGTCTGGACTGGTGCGCTGGCTGCACGAGACGCTGCGAAGCAAGGATGGCGGCCGCAAGTTCGAGACAGAGGCTGATCGGCGGCTCTACGAAAAAGCGCGCAAAATGAAGGAGGTCACCGAGCCCAAACTCGCGCCGCTGGAAGAAATGCAATCACGCATCGTGCGAATGATGCAGCGCATGCGGCGTTGACGAGCGCGGAGTGGCATGCCAATCGGAAACATTCGGAAGACCTTGTCTGACAACTCAGCGGCGTTGCAGGAAGGCGGCGCGGCCGCTCTGGGCACTTTGGTGCTCGGTGGCTCGAAAGCAGAAGCGGCCATGGCCGGGGTCGGGCAGGCGATTGCGACCAAGCTCATGGGTCCGCTGGGCAAGTTTGCCGGCCTGGCCTACATGGCCACGAAGAGCATCTGGGGGATGACCAAGGCCTGGGCGACCATGGGCACCACATCGTCGTCGAAGCTGGAGAAGTTGAGAAATCAATTGCGAGTGGTATTGAAAGGTTTGGATGCCGCCAAGCAGCGCGTCAATGAGCTGCGAAAATTCAGCATCAGCGCGCCCTTCAAGCTCGATGACATCGCACGCGGCAACCGGGCGCTGGAAAGCCTGACGAAAGGCGCGCTAAGCACGAAGGAAGCGATGACGCAGATCGGTGATGCGGCGGCGCAGGCGGGCGTGGGATTTGAAGACATGGCCACCTATGTCGCTCGTTTGTATGACGGTCTGGCTGCTGGCCGTCCGGTGGGTGAGGTACTGATGCGTTTGACTGAACTCGGGGTGGTGTCCGGCCAGGCACGCAGTGCCATTGAGCAGCTCCAGGAAAGCGGTGCCGGCTTCTCCGAAGTCTGGCGCGTGGTGGATGGCGAGCTCAAACGCTCCGCTGGCACCATGGAGCTGTCCAGCAAGTCGCTGGAAACGCTGCAAAGCACCCTGGAAGACACGCAGGACGAACTCAAGGCCACTTTCAGCGATCATTTCATGGAAGGGCAGAAGGAGGCCATCCAGGCGCAGATCAAGACGCTCGACAACCTCAAACCGGCGGTCGATGGACTGGGCAGCGCCTACGGCGGGGTGGTGAGTGTGATGAACACGTTTATGGCGAAGGCCATGGCCTGGGTGACGTCCATCCCCGGCATATCCACTGCATTGAATTTTCTGGGCCGCATGGCGGGTGTTGCGGCCTTTGGCATCACGGCACTGGCCATTGCCACTGGCACCTCCGCCTTAGTGGGACACCTTTCCGCGCTTACTAATGCATCGGGGCTGGCGGCGCGTGCGCTGGGGCTGCTGGGTGTGGCTTCCAAAGGTGTGGCCAATAGTTTGAAGCTGATGGTGACAGGTCCGTTTGCGGTCCTTACAGTCATGCTTGCTGTGGTTGTCGGACTGTGGAGCATGAACCGTGACCGCGTCCTGGCGGCCGCTGCGGCGCAGCGCGAGTATGCGGGTGCCACGGATGCTTTGATTGCCAAACTTGGGGAGCAGCGGGCGGCGATTAAATCGCTGGACGCTTTGAGCGCGGCTTATCAGAGCACCCTGAGCCAGCTCGCAGCCACTTACCGCGAGGGAGCGCAAGCGTATGCCGAAATGGAAGCAGCGGCCAAGCGCGGCGATGCCCACGGCGCGAATGCGGCACAGGACCGGGCATTGAATGCTGCTGCGCGCATCAAGTCGCTCAAAGCCGAAGCAGCCCTACTGGATAAAATCAATCGCAATGGGCTGGAAAAAGACTCATTTCATGCAGCCAACAACGACGCCATGGCAGGCAATAAACGCGCCGAGGACAAGGCGGCGCTGGATGCAGCGCGGCAGACCATGTCTCCACAGGAACGGGAAGCGAGCCTGGCTAAAGAAGCTGAAGAACTGGCGGCCCGGCGCGGCAGGGCGCTCCAGGAAAACACCCAGATTGATGCAGCGCGCCAGGCTAAGATGGGAGTGGGCGAGCGGCTGCGCAAAAACCAGACGGAACAGGCGCAGGTGCAAGGTGTGATGGACGCCAACTTCAATGGAGATGGTGAAGAGTACCAAAAAGCGGCGGCGGCCATGCAGGCGCTTAAAGCCGCCGAGCAGGCGCTGATTCAGGAAGAACTCACGCTTGGCGAAGCCAGCGGCAGCGAAATCGTTAAGTTGCAGGACCGTCTCTCTCTGTTGGCCAAATACGAATCCCAGGCCGCAGCCGTGCGTGCGGCGGAAGTGGCGCTGCGTGAAGCCATTGCCGCCAAAACCCAGGCCCAGGTGGATGAAGACACCATTCTCAACAACGTTATCGACACGGTGGATGACGCTTTGGGTTTGCAAAAAACAGAAGCGGAAAAAGTCAAAGAAGCCACGAAGGCGATTGAAGAAAAAACAGCGGCTTTGGCAGCCCAGAAAAGCGCTTTGGAAGCGTTGGAGGAAGCGAATCAAAAGCAGGGCATCGACCCCGCAAAAGCCCAGGAAATGCGCGCCGAGATCGAGCGGCGCAAGCGCGAGCTGCAGCAGGATTTGCTCAACCGGCCCGAAGAGACGGGGGTGCGGGCGGCATTGGAGCAGGAGAAGCGCAGCCGTCGGCGCTCGCAGATGGAATCCGGTGGCGATTTGCGCAATGTCGAGGCGCAGGAAGAAGGCGGAGCCATGGCCGCGGCCAAGATGCAGATCAAGACCGAACGCGAACGTTTGGATTTGCAAAAGGAGTACAAGGAGATCGACGACCAGGTGTATGCCAACCGGCGGGCGGCGCTGGATGCGGAGGAACGCATGCTCGACAAGCGCCGGGCCATTGCAGGTTTGGAAAACCAGGCGGGCGTGAAGGCTTCCCGCTACGATTTGCAGGCGAAGGCCCTGCGACTGCGTGGCAAAGGCCGTGAGGCGGACGCGCTGGAAGAACGGGGCATGCGGGAAAAAGAGGATGCCGGGTTGGAGCGGCGCGTGCAGGAGATCATGGATGAAACCGGCATGGCCGAGGGCGATGCGCGGGGGCAGGCCAAAGGTGAGATCAACACCGCGCGCCAGGGCCGGGCCTTGGACAAGGAAGGGGGGCTGCTGCAAGCGTTGCTGGGCCGTGGGCAGGTGGTGGATTCCTTGCAAAAAGTCGGTGGTGGCGGTGGTGTTGGCAGCGGGCCGGATGTGAAGAAGGTCCTCGACCGCCTTGACCGTTTGATCGACGCGGTGCAAAGCCAGAAAACCGGTGACTTGCGCCTGTAGTTGACGCGCCGCGTGCGGCATGGCGATTCAGGGATACGGCGGCATCAACCAAGTACGCATTGTACCAGACAGCGCGAGCCGGATGCTGAAACGCAACGGCCTGCTGGAAGGTGAATGCACCTTTGAAGTCATTGGTGAGCCCGGCGCGTCCGGTGCCATGCTCGCGGCCTACTGCGCCCTGGGCAGTGCCCATCCCTATTCGGCCAGCATGTGGATGGAAACGGCGCGCATTGTTTACAGCGCCAAAGGTGCCCAGGCAATGTGCACCTATGCCGGCGCGGATTACAACAACTTTGACCAGCCGGTGTACGAGCTGATGATCAGCACGGAAGAAGCGCCCGTTGAAACGCATCCGCTGTTTGCTGACATTGCGGGCAGTCCCAGCTCGCCATTGAATGGCGCGCTGTTTCTCGATCCAGCCTCCGGACAGGTCAGTTCGGATGATACCTCCGGCATTTTTGACCGCTTTTTGCCTTTCGTGGCCGGTGTGAAGAATCCGAAGGCGGGGATTGAATCGTTCCTCGATCCCATCGTGACCTACCGGCGCAGCTACGTTAAAGACAGTCTGCCCAAGGTCGAAGGCGTCGGTGACATCACCACCAATATACCTGGCCCGGGTCTGCCGGGAAATATGGGCAAACGCAACTGGTTGTACACCGGCCTGAACTACCGCCAGCGCGGTGATCCCTCCGGGCAGATCAACCAGGTGATCTTTGAGATCAGTGACGAATGGCGGTTGTCCGGCCGCAACGGTTGGGATGCCGACATCTACGAAGGCTGATTCATGAGTGCCTCACGCTTCAATGAAGACATTCAGCCAGTGCAGCGCGGTCAGCGCGTGCGGGATGCGGTGAATCCGGAGCGACTGAATGCCTTGGCGGTACTCGCTCAGGAGGGGGCCGGTGGTGCCAATATGCGCGTCGGTCCTGGTCTGTACATCTCGCGCACAGCCCAGGGGATCATTGTAAAGCTGCGCAAGCAGATCCAGCGCAAAGGTGGCGGCGCCACACCGCTGCCTTTGGACTGCTACCTGGCCGGAGCCAGCGGCGATGCGCTGAAGCTGCAGGTGCGGCCTGGGACGATCATCGGCACCATGCCGACGATCGGCGGTACGCGTTTGGATGTGGGCACCCCGCCGTACCTGGTGCTGTCTGCCACCGGCACGCATTACGTGGTATTCAATGTCTCCACCACTTACTCAGAAACGGATGGCATCTTTGTGAACCCCACCTTTGGCACCACCACAGTGACCATCACGCTCACGGATACCGATCCAGGTGGCGCTGGCTTGCAGTCCGATTCCGGCAGCTTCAGTGTGGTGCTGGCCACGTATGTCGATGGCGTGAAGACGCTGCAAAATGGCAATGGGCCCATCGGTGGAGAGTTGTGTGATACTTTGCAGGGCACCCACACTGCGCAACTGAACCTCACTTATCCTGGGTCATGAGCTGCGACTGCTATTTTTCCTCACTGCTGTTTGAGGGCCGTTCCACGGTGACGGGTGCGCGCTCTGGCTGTGGTAATGCTCAAAGCTGCGCCGGTCAGGATGACGACTCGCATCCGCTCTATGTGAACACCAAGCTCACCCAGACCTATGCCGGCGGCTACACCAAGGTCACGGATTACAGCACCAGCATCTCCAACAATGGCGGGGCGTCCTGCCCGGCGACAACGGTGACGTGGACGCCACACACGCCTGCGTCACCTGGGTCGCCACTTACCAGCACCTGGTCGGTGCCGCTCTATCTCTCGGATGTGCGCACGAGTGCACGTGGTGCGCTCAACTGGAATAGCTGGGGAACGCCACCGCCGTTTGGGGGATGGACTGATGCAGATCCTGAACCCACGCAGCCTCCGGGCTACAATTATTACCGGGCCTACATCGACAGCGGGGCGCTTATCAATTATCAGCAGGACACCGACCTGACTTCGATTTTTAGCCCCGGTTATGCGTATGACAATTGCAATCCAGGGCATGCCGGCAGCCAGGAAAGCGCGACTGTGCAGCACCAGCAGGTGCGGTTGACTCTTGGTATCCCCTATCTGCCTATCAAGGTCACTTGGGACATCGTCAAAGTCAGTGATTCCTCGGTAGTGAGCAGCGGTAGTGTGCTGCTTACCCCCACTTCACCGACTTATACCTTCGACATCACCCCTGGTACTCCCACCGGCACCGATAACTTGAGTGTGCAACTGGCCAACTTGCACGTGTTTGCCTGCCCGTACCATTTGAGCTAGACCTGCAGGTCGCGCTGCAAGCTCGCCCATACGCTGACGATGCTCTTGCAATCTTCGTCCGTACAGGCGGCTAAGATGGGCATGCCTTGGGACTCCAACCATTGATCGAGGCTGACGAGACCGATACCGTGGTGCTGCAGCAGCAAATGCAAGCGGCCGCGGCCTGTGAGATGCAGGGTGGCCACGTAGCGGCGGCTGCGGCCGGATCCGGCGCTTTGGAGGTGGACGCGGCTGTTGTGCGGCAGCTCCCAGGTGCGGCCTTTCTTCTCCGGCGCGTAGTGTTTGAGCTGCGTGCCAAACTGCGCGTTGCCTTTGGCGCTGAGGTGGATTCGGGTGATGTCGTTGATGTTGTCGTGCGACTCTTTGGCACCGTCCATGTAGTAATGAAAGATGCCATCCTGGAAGGACTTCTGGACCAGTTCATCAAAGGTGAACTCCATGCGCGGGATGGGATCGAGCAGCTTGCCGGTGAAGTCTTCCAGCATCAGGTGCGTGGCAAGGCGGCGGATGTCGTTGTCCACGCTGTTGCCAGTGCTCTCGCTGTCGGGACGGCGCTCAAACAGATCGCCAAACCCTGCGGCGGCCACGATGCCTCCGATGGTGTTGCCAAAGGTCTCAAAGCCACGGCACACGCGGTTCGGCGGTGGTGGTCGGCCCATGGCATCCCAGTGTTGGACAAGGCCCATGACACTGTCGAAAATCTGCTGCCGGTTCTGCATGATCCACGGTTGCTCCATCACGTTCTCGATGGGCCGGGTCTGCGCTTCCGCTTCTTCGACAAACAGATCGCAGGTGAGGAAGCGCTCCACCATGTCCACGCTCATGCGCAGGTTGTTGCCGGTGAGCAGGATGGTGGCGTTGATCGGCGCAGAGAAGGTCTTGGTGTTCTGGCCCATGACGCGGCCGGTCCACACCGGCATGGTCATGAAGGCCTCCAGCGCCTGCGACTCGACCTGCATACGCACGTTGTCGAAAAACACGTACGGGTTTCCCTCCATCGCCACGGCGTCCAGGGCTTTGCGCAGTTCGCTTTCGTCCGACTTATTCTGACTGCCGCTCACGGGCCAGGTGCGGCCGCAGGTCCAGCCATAGACCGGACAGATGGCCGATTGCAGCAGCAGTGTTTTGCCGGAGCGTGAGGCGTTGGCGTTGTAGGCGAAGCCCAGCCGGTTGCAGCCCTTCGGCAGCAGCGCTGTGGCCACCAGCGTCGTCATGCAGGCCAGATGCACCCGAAACGACCGCGGCCAGCGATCGGCGGGAATAGCTTCAATGCTTCCGGCCTGCCGCAGCAGATCCGCAATGCGCCCCTCCTGAAACGGGAACTCGCGGTAGAGATTGAGAAGGTAGGGTGCGGTGGGTGGCATGGCTTCTAGGAGTTCGTGAGTGGATACCCGTTGTGCTCCACGCCATCGAGGAGGCGGCCAGCGGCTTTTTTTCCCACCTTGAGATAGCCATTGCCTGAGCCGTTCTGGTGGTCACAATTCCGACGAATGGCATCAGCATAATCAGCGGCTGGCATTTCATCGCAGTGCCGCCATTCACCCCATTGCTTGAACAGGAATGGCGCAGCAGCATCAGCGCATTGATCAAGTAGTGACAGTGCCCAATCCGGGTTCATGGGGCGGGCTTCCGGGCCGGATTCACCGCCAGCGATCACCCAATGAATGGCTTCCTCCTGCTTTTTGGGCCAACAACGGTCCATGCCATTGTCCCAAAAGAAACGCGTTAAATCCACCGGTGCCAGGAGCGGCTCACAGGAGAGGAAGCGTACCTTGGCTGGGATTTTGAGCAGTTCGGGGATGCGCGTGTCGGCGGCGTTCTGGTCTTCGACGCTGGTGCCCATCCAAACGTTGTTGGGGAACTGGGTATGCCAGTGCTCCGGCACCATACGCATCACGTTCTGAGGGCGTTTGGTGAGTAAGAGCCAATCGAGATTGGGCGTGGTTTCGATGAGTTTGAAAAGCTGATCCCGAGCGTCCTGCATCGTCGCGGGGCGTTCTTCCGGGTGGAGACGAACCTGCGTCTGTCCGGCTTTGATGATGCCTCTGTTGGGGTTCCACCAGGCAAAATGAGTCGTGGGGCTGCCGTCTTCTTCGGTGCCAGGGTACCGCATCTCTTTCGTCCAATCTTCGAATATGTCAGCAAGTGACGCGCAGAAAACGCGGGGGCGGCGAGCGCCGTTCTCGCGGCTCAGTTCATTCGTGCATTTGCGACAATCATCAGAGCCTTCAACCTCCGCATACCCACATTGGCCGCAAATGACTTTCTCATTCCACTTCACCGGCTGCTGCCACATGGCATTACTGGCCACAATGCGCGTGCCGTGGGGCCCCCATTTGCCGAGTGTGGTGGGATTGCGCGCAGAGAGGCTATCCGCATAGCAGTTCGCGCAGCCGGGAGAGACCTTGGTGCAGCCGCGCCAGGGGTTAAAGGTGTGGTCACACCATTCGATGTTCGAGTTTTCAGCCATAAGTGGGGTGGGTGGGAGTTAAAGCGGTTGATCAGCCAGGATGGCGGTGCGCTGGATGGTGCCGGGCATGTCGTCGATCCAGATATCGACCTTGTAACCGGCTTTGCGGCAGGCTTCTTCTTTGAAGGTGGGGCCGCAATAGATGACGGGTAAGCTAGTAAGAAGGTTATGACGCTGCATGTCATCGCACCATTTATCGCGGCGAGTGGCAATGATGATTTGGTGGCCGCGTGAACGAAGTAATTGGGCGATGAGTCGGAAGGCTTCAGGATCAGCCGTCCAAGTCTTGTCGAAGTCAATCGCGATGGTAAGTGAAGTAGTCTCAGCCATAAGTGTAAATGCCGGTGGGTGGGTCGTAGCCGATGGGGAGGAGGCGGAGGGTGCCGTCGGTGTTGAAGATGGGGAGTGGGCGCGGATGGATGGCGGTGATTTCGGGCAGGTATTCGAGGAGCTGGCGGGCCTCCAGTAGGCCTTCGGCTTCGGACTTACTCAGGGTGCAGGTGACTTCGCGCTCCAGGTTGGTGCGCTGGTCAAACTTGCCCTTCCAGAACATGATGCCGTTCGGGCGGTGGTCACTGGGGTCAAAGAAGGTGCGGCAGGCGGCCGGGGTGAGCGGTACGAGCGCGGGCAGCGGATTGCCTTCGGTGTCTTGGATCCAGTCCGGGTAAACCACGACACGCCCCCGACGGAACAGGATGGGCGCGGGCATGGCCGCGAGGGCGACGCCGAGGTCATGCGCGGTGTCGGCGAGATTGCGCTCATCGTTGGGCATCTCGACCTTGAGGCGGGGCTGGGCTGGCTGCGGTGAACGCTGGCGGGGGCCGCGGGCGCGGTCGGGTGGCGGAGACGTTTCATGGAGAGCGGGAGGCGGCACGGCAAGGGGGCGGTAGATGTCATGGCGCGGGGGTGGTGCTCTGGGCTGCTTCGTTGACCCGATAGAAAATCGGTGCGAGCATGAGCTCGCCAAAGGAACAGGGGTGGCAGATCATGACGGTCACTGCGGGTTGGATTGTGGTGGTCATGTCCTCATTGGGACCCATGGCTTGTGCGAGACGTGCGCTGCCGCCGAGGAAATGGGTGAGTCCGGTCTGCCGCTGAATGGCGTCTGCCTTGATGATGTGGCAGGCGATTTCGACGCGGAAAAACATGGGGGAACCTGTCTGGCCGAGCAGCTTTTCACAATGGGCACATTTGGCGAGCTGGCGGAGTTCGTTTTCTTTGAGAGGGGTGGCGTTATTCATGGGATGGGGAGTTCGTTTTCTTCTGCGTGAAAGAGCGGGCAGATGGTGGCACCGCGGCGGATGCGGATGTCTTCGAAACGGTTGGGGAAAGTGAGGTCGTCGCTTTGGTAGTAAGTGTGTTCGAGCATCTCCTCATGGAGGCTGCCCAGGCCGACACAGCAGTCGATGGTCTTGCTGTAGTCGCGGCGGAGTTGGGCGCATTGGTCGCAGGTGGTGTAGTCGGAAAAGTGGCCATCCCAGCAGCCGCTGATGCGCTCATAGGTCTCGCCGATCTCGATCCAGCCGTGACATTCGCAGCACCGGCGGCGTTTACGTGAGCGTGGGTGGGTCTCAGAATAGACCGTGGGCATTTCACAGTCGCAGCTCATGCCTGGGATAGGGTGGGATTGAGTGGTGACCGCCAAAGGTCAAGCAAGCCGCGGCGGTACTGCAGTTCGGCCTCGGGAAGTTTCAGCATGCGCCAATAGGTGCGATAGACGCTGGACTTGCGGCGGCCCCGAGGGTGGTTCGGGTCATTGATGATGTTGCGGGCGGTGAGGGCTTGGTCGCCTTCACCTTTGGCGAGGGTCTGGCAGAACTGGTAAAAGGTCTGAGCGGGGCCGGGGCGCATCCAGGGGTGGCGGCGCAGGCGTGCTTTGACCCAGGCCAGGAATTCGACGGCGGTGATGTGGTGGCCTTTGGTGAGGTCGTTGAAGTCTTTGCAGCCAGGGTGTGTGGGTTTGAAGGTGATCAGTTTTTTGACGCGACCGCGCAGTGTTTCGATGAAGCCACCGGGTTCATACCATTTCGCACCAGCGACGTCGGCGTCGCCGATCGCAATGGCGCAGGCTTCGGGGTCGATGGGTAGTCCGTGCGTGGCATGCAGCATGAGCTTCCAACTGGTGGCGCCGCGCAGGCCGATGATGCACGTGTGAGGGGGCATGTGCGAAGGCGAGTGCCAGCCACAGAGATCCGCCAGCGCCATCGCATCCCATTGGCCTTCGAGGATGAAGATCCATTTGGCACCGAAGGGACTGCCCCAAATGAAGGGCCAGGCCTTGCTGCCGGCGGGATCGTAGCGCCAGCTTTGTTTGGTGTGGCGGTTTCCAGGTGTTTGGCCTGCAAGGCGGCAATGGATGGCGTGTGGGAGGAGTGTGTCACGGCGCTTCTCTCCGGGTGGAAGAGTTTCAGCGGGATAGAAAAAGTCTTCCGGTGCCTGCACCAGGAAAGCCTCGCGCATCTCTCCAAAGTAGCTCCACAATCCCATGAGATGCGCTGCGGCCGCCCCGCGTAGAGTGTCGGGGCTGAAGCCGCGCCATGCGGCGATGCGCTTGATCTCATGGTCGTGGTGCCAGAGGTTTTCACAGGCTGTCTCCCAAGCTCCGAAGCGGGCTTCAGACATAGGCTCCAGCGGCTTCTGGGGCTCTGCTGGTGCTGGCTTGGGAGGTGTGTAATTGGCAAAGGTGGGTAGTCCGGCGGTGGACTCTAGTAGCTCCAGAGCCTCGACGTTGGTGAGGCTGCGAGTCTCGACGAGGTAGTCAATGATGTCTCCCCCTGCTCCGCAGCCAAAGCAATGATAGCGCTGCTGCTGCTCGCTCACATTGAAGGAGGGTGTTTTCTCATTGTGAAAAGGGCAGAGCATGACCCATTTACCTGCGCCCACCTGCCGTAGCTTGTGACCACTGCGATCCAGGAAGGGCACCAGGGGCACGGAATCCTTGACGCGCTGCATGCGCTCGGGGATGTCAGATGGTGTCATACAATGGCCCGTTGGACTTTGCGTACACCGCTGGATTTATTGTAGATGGAGTCATTGAATTCGCGGCGGTGTGCATCCCGAATCTCGGCTCTCGTATGGCCAGCCGCGGCTAAGATGGCATTCGCGTGGGCAGTGGGGTTGCCGTGCACAAACTCGAAATGAGTCTCTCGGCGTGCATAGTTTTCATCAACCTCCAATTCATATCCCTGGCGGCGCAAGACCTGGATTATTCTATGAATCTCATCCTTCAAGCGTGAGTTTGGATGGTTTAATTCATAATGATCCAAAGAAAAACCAAACCGCAGAGGCAGAGTGTGCGCCTGATTTCGTTTCAAGGCATTGAGCACGTCGCGGAAGTTCATAGGGGATCGGGGGTTGAGGGTTCAAGGCTGGCGCGGACAGCGAGCGCAAACTCCACAATGGGGGCGATCTCTTGCAGCACCGCTGCGCGGCGTTCAGGCTCCCATTGCGTGACTTGGTCGATGCCGCCGACGGTGCTCACCCAGCGATTGAAGGGCAGCGCCATGCCTTGCAGGATGGGCAGGCCTGACTGGTGGCCGGTGAGTTGGCGCAGGCTGTCTTCCGTGAGGATGCGGTCCTGCTCGATGCTGCGCTTAAGCAGGTGTGGAGTGAGTTTATGTTTGCGCGCGCGGTCAGCCCAAAGCTCCTGGCTCATGTGGTCCACGGGAAACTTCAGACCCAGGATGTAGTAATGCTCGCTGGTAAGTGGGAAAGCCTCGCGCAGGCGTAATGACACATGGGCGATGCTTTCAGCGTGGTTGATGTCATCAAACGCAAACTCAAGCTGCTCGATGGATTGATCCACGAAGGTATTGCCAAAGCGGCTGCGGCCATGGGTGATGAGATCCGCCAGCACATTGTGGTAGGCACTCTTAACGAGGCGCAGCCGCCGCAACGTGGTGAGCCATTGCTCCTCGGTCAGTTCTTGGCGCAGCACCAGGCCATGCGGCTGAATGTCGATGCCAAACAGGGGATTGCCGGCGTCGCGTAGCACTAGGCTCTGCTCCAGGGCGGTGCCGGTGAGTATGACGGTGGCCTCCTGGCCCTGCTCTGAGGGTGGAATGAGGCGTACCAGGCTGTGCTCCAGGCCAAAGGTGAGAAGATCAGGGTCAATTTTATGGAGCGCGGACTCTGAGATGCCCGAACGGGCGTGGTCGAGAAGGAAAAGAGTTTGTGAGACGGCAGATTTCATGGTTTGCAAGGTTTTTTAACAGGGGTCCATTTGGCATTTTTCCAGTGCTTGGTTTGCTGAGCGATGGAGAGAGCCCGCTTGGCGGCATCGCTCTTGGCAAAGGCATTGGGTGGGATGTCGAGCTCCTTTTCCCACTCGCGTTTTTTCTTCGACAGCGCCTCGGGGGAAAGCCCGATCTTTTTGGCGGCTTCGCGGATGCTTCCGAGCCCGTTGAGGGCGTCCAGGTTCATCGCGAAGGCGAGGGCCACGACCGAGACTTTGGCGTTGTCTGAGCTGATAAGCATGCCCACCACGCGCTGCATGGTGACAGCTACGTCGCCATCCAGCCACGAACTGCCTTTGCGTAAGGTCGGGCTGGCAGGCGTGGTTTCGACCGCCTTAAAATCAAAGCCAGTGCGTGCCAGTGGCGACTCTGCGGCATCACGGTCTTCACCTGGCGCATGGCCAGACACCCGTGTGCTATCCTGCAACGGTTCGGTGAGCCCAAGCGCGGTGGCTTTATCGCGCTCCTCCTGAGAAAGGGAATTCCACCATTTATTCCATTCAGCGGTGTACTGCCGGTGCTGGGCCTGGGCCCGGCGGTTGTAATCATCATCTTCCGCCGGTTTACCGGCAGTTTTTTGGGGCGAGCGAGAATGCGGTTGAGACAGCATGGCATGAGCAAGGAAAGAGGGTGTGGACCATCTTTGACCACTTGAAGTGGTCAAAGAAAGTGGTCAAAAACTAGGTTTTTCCTAGTGTAACACACTCAATCCCTCTCATTCGCAATGAGAAGGTCAGGGGTTCGAATCCCCTTAGCTCCACGGGAGTTGTGGAGGAGTGTGATTGTGTTTCACAGGTTTTTGGCATATAACACAGATCAAAATGAAGAATGTGGTCAAAAAAAGTGGTCAAAAATTGCGGCTGGGGGATGGGGCTGAGGGGAAGCTGCGGGTGAAGGGTTTGACGCGGATTGGGGGCTGGTTTTATTATCGACCGTGCCAGATTGATGGGGTGCGGCCGAAGCGGGTGGCGCTGGATACGCAGAAGTTTGAGGTGGCGGTGCAATTGGCCCTGGAGATGAAACGGGGGCGTGGCGCGGAGTTCACGCCGGGTACGCTGGTGTTTGAAGGGGGTCGTTTTTTGCAGGTGCGTAAGGCCCTGGTGGCGGAGGGGAAGATGAGCGCGTGGACGTATGATTCGGATGTGAGTGTGCTGAAGTTGTTCCGTGAGTTTGTGGGGGATGAGGTGTTGGTGAGTTTGATCACGGAGAAGCGGGTGGAGGCTTGGTTGGCGAAGCTGCGTAAGGAGGGGAAGTCGAAGAGCACGGTGAGGACTTACCTGCTGCGGTTGCATGCGTTCCTGGCCTGGTTGGTTGAAGAGGAGGTGCTGCCGAGGAATGTGGCGGGTGGGATCGAGCTGCCGATGGTGAAGGTGACGCGGGCGGATAGGTTCTGCAGCCGTGAGGACAGGGATCGCCTTGTGGCACTGTGCACGCGCGATGATTTGAGGCTGATGCTGATGCTGGGGTTTCACGCGGGGCTGCGGCTGCGGGAAATGATTGAGGCGCGTCCGGATTGGCTGCGGTTCTGGCCGGGGGGTGGTGAGATCCATGTGCGGGAGACGGCGACGTTCCGACCGAAGGACATGGAGGAGCGGCGGATTCCGATGAACCGTGTGTTGCACGAGTTCCTGGTGGCGCAGAAGTTTGAGGGCGCGTTTGTCGTGCGCCCGGACGTCGGGCATGCAAAGCATAAGTATCGCTGGGAACCACGGAAGCCATTGGCACGTTTGGTGAAGGCGGCGGGTTTGGAGTGGGTGGGTTGGCATACGATGAGGCATACTTTTGCGACGTTGCTGGTGCAGGGTGGGTGTCCGATTGCGACGGTGGCGCAATGGCTGGGCGATGGGATCGAGGTGACGTTTAAGAACTATGTGGGTTATGCTCCGGTGGAGAAGCATGTGAATGCGGGGCTTTAGTGGCCGTCTGGGAGTGAGAGGATGATGGCGTCGCCTCCGGGTTCAAAGGATGCGGCGGTGAAGCCGTTGATGACGGCCCATTTTGAAGAGGGTTTTGAGTTTGTGAGCCATGGTGTGAGTTAGTAGAGTGGGAGGGGGACGAGGTTGACCCAGACGAGGACTTGGAGAAGGATGCTGGCGATGAAGAGGATGGCCATGGGGGTGCGGATGATCCAGACGACGGGGGATTTTTTGAGGACGTTGGCGAGGAAAAACAGTGCTGCGGCAATTGGGATCGTTTGCGTCCAGTAATGGAGGTGGATGCGTGGTAGCCAGAGGTAGTCGTACCACAGGAGTGCAAGGGAGAGGAAGAAGGTCGGGAAGAGGTATTTGAAGAAGGTATTCATGGGTGGTGTGGTGTTGGTGGGTTGTGGTAGGAGGTGAATTAAGCGAGTTTGCCGCCGTGTTTGTGGGGGCGGGTGAGGTTGAAGGTGTATTTGCGGATGACGGCCTGGCCGAAGTCGATGCCGCGGGCGGTGGCGAGGTCGAGGGTGCGAAGTTTTCGGTGTTGGTGCGGGTGGGTGTATCGTCGTGGAAGCCGTGGGCTTTGGCGCAGTCGTGGGCGAGGAATGCCAGGCCGTTGATTGCGCTCAGAATGGGTGGCTGGGCTTCGGGATGGATGGTGGCTGGGTGTATGGTGTTTAGGAGATGAAGGGGTAGTGGCCGAGGTCGGCGAGGATGGTGCGTTGGAGGGAGCCGAGTTTGTGATCTTGAGTTTGGATGGGGTGATGGAGGGCGACGAGCCACCAGCGTTCGCCTTTCCATTTTTCGGGGTGATGGGTGGCGTGGAGGGCTTGTTTGCAGCAGAGCTGCAATGGGCCGGGGATCTGTTCGTGGAGGCCCACGACTGCTTGGGTTCCGGTCCCTCCATTGGCGGGTTTGCCGTCCCTGGTGGACCGCCAGAAGGCGGTGGTTATATTGGCCTTTTCAAACGGCG
>JGI26470J50227_1000112_pt1 | contig 37794 bp, 61 predicted proteins | sample FreactTroBogLake_FD_50227 | JGI IMG/M metagenome (IMG submission 50227)
TCCCTGAAAAACCCCACTGGCACAGCGTTACCGCTAGCTATGATCCGCTGGATGACTATAAGGTCCAGCATCTTGGCACCACCACCTACAAGACCATACGCAACTGGTGTGGTGCCAATTGCCAGCATGCATGGCAGCATCATAGCTTCAACATGTGGCAGTTTGAATCCGCTGAGGATGCCGTGCTGTTTAGGTTGACCTGGGCATGACCAGCCGAGATCACCAATGGTGCTATAAGCTGCTGAGCCGTGCGCTGTCCGTAGAGGAGGAGTCAGATCTCATCACCTGGTGCGAGGAGAATTTTGGCAGAATCGATCAGCAGTGGACCGGCTATTTCCTTGGCAGATCGCCCGAGCGCTGCGCACTGGTGATGATCGACACACCAGCCGATGCCGTGCTGTTTACCATGGTGTGGCAGTAGCATGGCCTGGATCAATCCTGAAACTTTTCTCGTGCTGCCCCATGGTGTGGCCTGGCGCCCCAGCAGCATGGCCACGTGGGCGGCAGTGTGTGAATGGTGCGATGATCACATAGGCGAGCAAAATCTCCTCTGGGCGCAATCGGGTGCGGAAATGCAGATATCCAATGGTTGGTGGTTCAAACATGCCGAGCATGCCGTATTATTCCAGTTGACCTGGCTATAGCCTGTGGCAGCAATACCCGGACTAGGATGGTATCCGGTACAGGCAGGGCCTGGTGCCGGTGACACACGCAGTGATATTACAGCACGCAAGATGGCGATCCAGCATTGGTGCCAGGAGCAATTTGGCCCTGAAGGAATTCTTTGGCGGTCCGGGCCCTATCTGGTGTTTAGATTCCGGCATGAGGATGATTGTGTTTTGTTTAGGATGGTTTGGCAGTGAAAAGAAAACAATGCATTGGGCAACCAATCACCTGGTACGATGTTAGATGGCCGCGCAAACGCAAGTGTACAAGCGAGCTCGAGGATTGGTGCAGGCAAAACGTAGGTGTTGAGCGTGCGGACTGGGAATTCCACCAAGCATCGCGCTGTTTTAGGTTCAAGGACAAGTAAATGGCCGTGTGGTTCCGGCTGTCTTGGTGCTGACACATGGCCATAAACATCACCAAGCAAGGCCATATGATGCCTCTGCTGAGATATGGGGTCAGGGTGCCTGTCAGCAGGCTGCCCGATGCCAGTTGCGTGGGCATCGATCAATGGTGTGTGAATAATATTGGACCTCGAACGGAAACCTGGGAACGATTGTCGCCAAACATATGGATTTTTCTAAACGAGGATTCAGCCGTGTTTTTCAAGCTGGTATGGCCATGGGAATAGTCACGGAAATGGTCAGTGGTTGGAAGGTTGATCTCCAATGCTCTCCAAACTGGGACAGCCTGAGACACGCGGACTGGTGTGTTAATCAACAGGGTCTGAGCCAGCATGGTCAGTGGGATCGCCTGGCATCAGGAGTTTATTGGTTTGAAAGCCGTGAGACAGCGGTGTTGTTTGAGCTAACCTGGGGTTAACCTATCATTTTGTAGGCAGCGCTGCCGGTGCTGGCATGATCTGACCAGCCAGCCGCAGCCGAACGGCATGCCATCTTGCAGGATTGGTGAGGTAATTCAGCGCATTTTTGCGCAAAATGCTGTGGTCAATTGCCCGTACCACATTGACGTCCCTGCCTAGCTCGGCACCGCTGCGGCTGCTGCGCAGCGCTGCCACCAGCTGGCGCCGGAATTCCTCTGCATCACCGCTCTTCAGTTGGTATGTGACTTCAAGGCTTTGGTTGTTCCATTGTGTGTCCAGAGTTATGCTGGTAGGACCCGACACCGATACCTCCGCCCTTTGCAGACTGGCTAGGTGTTGCTTGATGCCTGGCATGATCTCTGCCAGCTCACCCATGCTGTAAATGGTTTCCAAAAGTTCATTTATGCGCATGATCATATTTATATTATATTCGTGCAGCTATAACCGCCAGACACTGACGTTTTTAGTTCTAGATTAATTGGTAGCTTATGGTAGACATTCGCATCTTTTATCACAACAACTTTGCTATTAAACAACATAGGAGACGCAAATGGCTACAAAAATGGAAAATCTGCCATTGGAATTGGCACATTTCCGCAATTTCATGACCAATCTTCCTGGATTTCATGGCAAGTGCATCGAAACAATTGAATGGATGCTGTGTGTACTGGGCTGTGTGGAGGTTTCCACGGCATTTGAGCAGGTTTTGGCCAACCTTGGCGGTCATGATCTTGTAAGCCAGGATCAAGGAGATCTCTATCGAGATGGAGCCTACAGTGATGCAAAGATCAGCAGCGTGCGCACATCAGGGTATGGGAAAAAGTACACCGCTCCAGTAACGGGCATCAGCAATAAATCAGGAAACCTGCGCGTGCAGGTTTACGAACGCAAGCAAAATAGATTTTATTATTTCGTCATCCCACATCATGCATATGTTGACATTCCGCCGAAAAGCAACATTGAAATACCATTTGAATGCGATGGAACCCCTCGACGCATACCCAAGGGTTGGAAAACCAGGGAAAATTGGTGGCGGTATGAAGTACCTTCGTTGGACGCGCTGTCAACACTATGAATCTCACACAATTGTCTGCAACATACCTTGACCATTAAGAGATGATGTGTTAATGTTACCATTAACACATCAAAGGACTGGTAAAATGACAACCGTTGAACTGCTTGGTTCTGAATTCACCCGTTGGCGCCTCAGCGACTTGCCTAACTATCAGCCGCATGAAGTACAGCATGCCGAACGGGTGACGGTGTCTGATCTATGCGATATCAGTTGCCAGCAACTTCTTGGCTGGGGTTTTAAAAACTGGGACGGACAAAACATGCTGGTGCCTTTGTGGGTGCTTGGGTTGATCAAAGACAACGAAGAACTTATTGATATCAATCGCCAAGTTTCAATAGTTGGAAAGGATCCAATTGACGATGACACACGCCAAGGTTTGCTTGCATATGGTTTTAACCATCCGATGCTAGCTACATACGCACAAAAGGACAACGTTGATGTTGCTTAATTCACTTGCTAAAAAGAATTTAATCCACCCTCCGCTTTTTCAGATCTATCATTGGTTGTGCTCAGCAATGACCTTGCACCAATGTATGAACTGATTTAGGTCCGTATCCTCATCGTAATGTATTTATCTAGTTGACTTATAGTCATCATGTTATATAATTCACTTATGCCATCTGTTGCAACATATTCTTCAGAACAGCATTATGGAAATCTTGATGCTGCCATAGCCAGGGCGCCTGAGCTGGATTCTCTGGTCAATGACATGGAGGCAGTGCTGAGCAGATATAGGATGAAATGAAATGCATAGGTGGTTACGTGTTAAATTTTTGCAACTGCGTGCGGCGATATTTGGCGGCGACGTTGTTTATCTTAAGATCTTAAAAGACCGGTATCAGATAGTCACAACCATAGCGCGACTACGTTGGGATCCGTTTGATCAGGATCCTAGACCCGTGGTTCAGATTGGCAAGGCAGAATACCAGTTAAATCCCAATGGTTCTTTTGGCCCCGTATACTCGCATCCATATCGAAACAACGACCGGGTTGATCGTTGGAAGTATGCCAGCAAAAGCCGACAGACTGAACATGTGTTGAAGAACGGGAGCTGAATCGTGGGCAAGGAAATTGAACGCAAGTTTTTGGTGAACCCGGATTTTGATACAAGCTCAACACCTGCGCTGGTACTTGACATATCGCAGGGTTATCTCAGCCTGGACATTGAACGTTCGGTTCGTGTGCGTGTCAGTCGTTGGCGCAGCTGGCACCAGCAGGCCTTCATCACCGTCAAAGGCCGGTCAGTTGGCGCTGCCAGACCGGAGTATGAGTTTGAGCTGGCCAATGTTGATGAAGCACAGGAAATGATTGATACGCTGTGCAAGTTTGTGATACGAAAGCAGCGCACCATCATCAAGCACGCAGGTTATGAATGGCATGTGGATCGATTCCAGGATGACAATACAGGACTGATCATTGCTGAAATTGAGCTGTCAACTGAGGATGAGCAGTTTGAGCTTCCTCCGTGGATTGGTGCTGAAGTGACCGACGATGCTCGCTACTATAATCTTGCTCTTGCCCAAAATCCTTACAACAAATGGGATGACAATAAATGAAAATTGGACTCAGCTATAGCAGGTGTTTGCTGGACATCATTGAAGGTAAGGTGGATATCGATGACGTGCTGGTGATCATATCTCGCACCAACTTCGATCCTCACAACGACATCCATTGGAAAAACATCTGGGAAGGTTACAGATATGGCGGCCTTTCTAACCCGGAATGGGCAGGATATAACAACGAGGATGCTGCCCGTTTCAGGGCGTTGACCATTGAGCTGCTGGAATCAGGCAAGCTACACCAACCTAGACAATTTGGTAAAGTCATACAAACTCGCTCGCATGCGATCTGGCTTGAAGCTGTGTTGCCAAATGATGAACTGGAGAAGAATCCCTCGGCCAAGGAAGCCTGGGAAAACTTCCAGGTGGTTGCTGCATTGGCGGATGTCAAGCTGGATAGGCGAGCAGGCTGATGGCAGATGGAATTTTTGATCTGGTGGAAGAAATAAAGAGTACCTGGCATTGTGTTACTGTACCACAGAAACGAGGTATTAACGAAATTACCACTTGGTTGGATGAGAATTGCACAGGCAGATATTACTTCAACACAATGACGCCAGGACCGCACGAGCTATCATGCGACGCATCCCAAGATATTGTATATATGTTTGGTCAAGCAATATTGCCGGTGTTGTATCTCGAAAGCACGGATGACATGGTTTTCTACAATCTGACATGGGAAAAATATGACTGATAAAGCTGGATTGGAATGGAAACTGCGCGGGTACCCTTACAAGGTAACCTTGAAGAATAAAAATGCGGTTGACACGCTTGATTGGTGTGCAGAGAATCTGACACACGGATCCTATGTCGGAATCAGCTACAACGAACTGGTCTTCAGCAGTCTAGAGTTCGCCGCCATGTACAAGCTCACCTGGGCCTATGACTAGGCGGCTTGTGGGTTCCCGGCAGACCGAGGAAATGGTCCGCGATACCTGGCATTGCGCTGAGGGACATTATCTGTATGGCATAGGTTCAGATGCGTGGAAATGGTTGGAAAGTGACGAGATGCAAGGACGTTGGTGTGCACCCGCCAGCGGTGTAGGTACAAAAGGGATAATGTTTGAACTACAGGAGGATCGCGTGATGTTCATGTTGAAGTGGGGTTAATTTGAGTTCAGTACAATTAAATCAGGTAATAATACCCGTGATACGCAGGGTGATGCCAAACATCATAGCCAGCCAAATACTTGGGGTATCTCCCATGGTGGGACCCGCAGGCAGCATATTTTCAATGCGGGTAAGATATTTCGAGCGCACGGCCAGACATAAGGTCAACCCTGCCATATACAACACCTTTTTGCGACTCAACAATCGGCGTAAAACGCAATGCGATGCTGATTTTGAATCTGCCGGATACCATTCAGTGGGCACCTTTCCTTGGGATGAAAGGCACGATGCAACGGTTTGGTGCAGTCAACAGTTTGGCGAACATGGATTTATTTCAATGACGGATCCACATGGTGGTTTGCCAGTGAGGCCGATGCTGTGCTTTTCCAAATGACCTGGTGTTAGAGCGTAGATGCTGAAGATCAACCCAATAAATGGCGCATGCTGGAAGTGGGAAATATCCAAACCAAATCTCTATTCCATTGACGTGTCTAGATGGTGCAGGCAGCAGTTTGGCCCTGAACCGGACCGGTGTTTATGGATGTCATTTGAGCGGATACTGTTTCAAACCCACGAAGACGCCGTGCTGTTTATGTTGGCTTGGGCATGAGCGTGTGGAGCGTGGCGACGGTGCTGTCTGCCAAAGAACATGATGAGCACTATTCTTGGTGTAGACGCAGCCTTGCTTCTTGCTGGCACTGCATTCACAATGGGACCACAGGAGTTAGGATAACTGATAATCAGTTTATTTCACGATATGAATGGATCTTTACATGCGAAGAGGACTACATAATGTTTAAATTGACCTGGAGCTAAAATGCCAATCAAACGCCTGCATATTGAATTGTCGACCAGATGCCAGGCCAGTTGTCCTATGTGCCCAAGAAATCATGCAGGAGGTGCGGTGCGCGGATTTGTAGGCCCAGATGACATATCTTTCAAACAGTTTGAAAAGTGGTTCACGCCGGGATTTTTATCGCAGTTGGAGTTTTTCCTGGCCTGTGGTAACTACGGCGATCCCGTGATGAACAACGATGTGTTGCAGATACTTGGATATCTGAGAAGCCACAACCAGCAGTGCAAAATCAGCTTCCATACCAACGGCAGTGCCCGCAACGCAGAATGGTGGAAAGGTCTGGCCAGCATCATCGGCAGCCAAGGACAGGTTGTGCTGGCAATTGACGGATTTGCCTCCACGCATTCGATCTATAGAATTGGAACCAATTGGGATCATGTGATGAAGACGGCGGATGCGCTGATTGCTGCTGGCATTGATGTCTGGGCAGAAACGTTAGTATTTGATCACAACAAAGATGAGATAGATGGTCTGAAGGACCATCTTTACCAGCGTGGCTTCAAGCATGTCAATATAAAATACACCAACAGATTTGCAGGATCGGTGGAATTTCCAGTGGTTAATGGAACCGTGTTGCAGTCTGCGAACATCACGGCAAAAAAGCCAATGCCTACCGACACTGAATTTGAACGCTGGCTTGCCACCGCCGTTATCGATCCCAAGTGCCAGCAGTATGGCGGAGAAATCTATGTAGACGTGGCAGGACGTGTATGGCCCTGCTGTTGGGTGTCCGACACCTACACACGGATCAAGGATCCGGACCGAGGAGACTTTTCCTGGGCATCATGGAGCAGCCTTCAAGGGCAAGAAATTAAGTATCTGGTTGAAACTCTACCACCGATTTATCTGGATGATGCTGGCATTGATGCAGCCTTGTTGGCATACAATGAACATCTATTGCTTTGGCAGAAGGCCTGGATGGCTACTCGCAAGCCTTGTGAGTGTGTGATACACTGTAAAAAACTCCACTAGCGTTGCAGATATGTTCGGGCCTTCATGGGATTGTTTTCGTCCCTAGGACCATCTTCACTGTCTGGATGATATACCATTAGACTCATGCTATCTATTGTGGTGACAAAACGATGCAGTGCGTGCCGGTGTAAAATAAACATTCGGCCAACCCTAAGCGGATATTGGTGTTCCATGCCAGATTCTTTTACACAGGCGTGTCCTGAGCCGGATATTACGTAGCCGATCCTGTAGCTAGGGTGTGTGTGCCAGGTTTGATCAATACCCGGAGGAAAATGCAGGTAATTTATGCATGGATCTCCATTACGCAAAGGATCTATGAGATTGGTATTGGAACATCCATCTATGTAACTCAGCTGTCCTGGTTTGGTTGGATCAACTGTTGCAAGTTTTGGTTCGGTTGTGGAATATCCTGTATTATCAATTATCAGTGCCGATCCTATTATCTTGGCAGTTTTATGCCCGCCGCTAGCCCATGTGCAATGACTAATGTCGATAACTTTATTCAAATTGGCAGCGGCATTGCTTGACATTATCCACAGGCTGCCTAGTGTTTTTACGGTGGTAACTTCACCTGGCTTGATCACCGTCAGCTGTGCTAGATTACGATCATCTATCGTATGGTTGTTCAGGTCTTCAATAAATTCAAAAATCACTTAGAAATTTACCATTTTGGAGTTTCGTTGGGAGATGGCTGATAAACAAAAACCACACGCTAATCCATCAAGCGGTGGTTGTATCTGATTCAGTTACTTTTTTGGTGGCATGATATGCGGCACGTGCGGACATCAATTGATTACGGATGGGATCAGCACGCCATGCATCCAACGATGCTTGGTCTTTCCATACATTGACAATTGTTCGGGTAAGACCGTCCTGGCTTACGGTATCTGACCTTGAAACCAACATGCCTGTTGAGACATATGCTGTATGCCAATGTGATACCACATCGACTGTTGGTGCATAAAATGTTGTTTCGGTAGAAGGTCTGGTAAAACTTACTGTAACGGTTACCGTCATCGGCTATCTCCTATGTGGCTTTATTCTAGCCTATTTACCAATACAATTGCAATTTATGCTATGAAAAATTGACCTAAGTTGACATCAAGATCACTGTGCAGGTAAAATTATCTGTTATCTTAGGATGCTAATTACAAATGGCAACAGCGTTCGATCGACCAGTTTTTAACGCATGGTTTTATTCGCAAGATATGCAATTGATACCAGTGGCAAAATCAAATCCCAAGGTGGCGGCTAGTTCTGGATTTACCGTGGAATACGATTTTTCTTTTATTCCCGATATGGAATTGAAAGAACTCGTCTATGCTTTGATAGACTTACTGCCGCAGAAATTTGTATTTGTCAGAACGGCACCCAGGATCCTAAGTTTCGCACTGGAGCAAATATGCCGCAGGCTTAGGCCGGATATCGAATTTATGGATCCAATAGTTACCTTGGATCAAGGATGGTTTAACCTTGCATATCCCGAATTGTTACCATCTAACATCAGTCAAATCATGGAGATGCAAACTGCTTGCAAGTTAGCAGATGCAGGTACGTTGTGCGGATTGGTTGGCACGATACCAAGGTTTTATGATCTCGGTTTCATGCATAGGAAAAATTCAGTTTTTATAGCGTCAACTCCGGATTGGCAGGTAATAGAACCTTATTCTACCATCAGTTACAGGCTGCTGGCAGAACACAGACCTGATATTTTCTGTACCAATTTCTGCCAGTTACTGGCCAGGGCGGTGATGAAAAAGCTTGACTTTGCCAACAACTGGGACTTGTACAGGATGACCAACACTGAGGTTTTTTGGCCCCGTAATTTGGCATTTTTAATAAGCGATATTGCCCATCAAGATTTTAGCGAGGCAACTGACAACGTCTATGATACGCCTAGCGATGTTGTGTTGGTGAAACCAGCCGAGGATTATTGCATATTGCCGTTGGATGTGTTGAAATGATTGAAACCAAGGAATCCACGGCAGATGTGTGCTGGCCTCTGTTACAAAAGCTGTGGCCAGATAAAGCCGTCATCCTGCCAATAGATAACACGCTTGGCAAGATACGCTGGACTGGAAGACAGTATTCAAACATAAAGGTACGTTACTGGCTGGCGACATATAATGATCGCACAATAGCCTGCACAACCGCCTATCAAACATGGAACGATGAATTACGCATACGTGGAACGTATTGCGACCCGGAATTCCGTCGCACGGGCGCAGCCGCTAGCTGTGTAACCGCTGCGTTAACGGCATTTGATAACATAAGATTGGCCTACACATTTCCTCGCATGGGAGTGGAAGGGTTTTACCAAAGTCTTGGATTTACGATTGGGCCTGAAAGATGGCCAAACATATACAAAGGCGTGGCCTATGCATGGCTATCACTGTGAGGTTTTATGAAATTTATCCTACTTGACTGCACCAATGAAGGCATCCTATGGGCGGGCGATAACCAGTCCACCGCAATCAATCTAAAACATGGATTGGTCGATGCGGAAATGCGCATAATATACCAAGGCAATCCATCCTACAACTTGGTAACCATGCATGAATTATATGAAAAGCAAAATCATTTATTCATTGATAAAAACAATTCCATAACCCCGCTTCCGGAATCCGCTGTAAATGCAATATATCTTGAGCGTAGGCGATTGGTGTCACTACGGTATCCCTTGATGCAACGCCTGATGACGATGGCCTGGCACTGTACCATGTCCTGCAAACCTTTTATTTGGCCGGGCATCGAACATCACATTCGTCGCGCGCTTGATCAGTGCGATATGGATGCCGGATCCTGGAGCCACGCCGTGCTTGAATACGCACGCATATCCGATCTGGAACCTGCACATGCTTATAGAGAACTAAAAATACAAGCAGACATTGTTGACAGCCTCATGATGACGGTCTATTCTCTTACCAAATATTTCGCCAATAGGATAAACTCAATCACCTCCCATGATCAGGTGGCAACGATAGGCGAAGAAATGACGGATCGTTTTGACAGGGATACCCGCATATGAGCCGCATATATTGCTATAACCCCAACAGGCTGGTATCCGCACGGAATCCAGACATACAAAAATGGCTGACATTGTTCAAGATAATACATGCCAATGTGACCTTTGTGGACCGAACAAATACCATAAAATTGCCAATAAGAACCGCCATCCCAGCTGCACTTGAATTGCCCAGTTACGATGCCAATTTCACAATGACTTATGAAGAGTGTTGCCAAAGCAGGGTCAGGGAATTGCTGGCAAAACAAGAAAAGCTGGATGTTCCGATACGTATACTCTATAGTGGTGGTATAGACAGCAGCCTGATACTAGCAAGTTTTATCAAGGAACTTGGTGAATCTCAATTGGCCCAGCGTGTGCAGATCGTCATGAGCCAGGATAGCATTGAAGAAAATCCCTGGATGTGGGAAAGATTGCTGAGACGAAGCAACCTAACAATGATCGATGGATACAGCCATGGCGGAGATTGGGGCACCGATAGGATACTGGTAGGCGGCGAGTTCAACGATCAGTTGCTGGGCTCGGCTGTTTATAGGGATGTTGTAAAATGGCGCGGAGATGCGATCCTGGAGCAACCGTGGACCGAAAACCTAATGACCGAATACCATCTCAGGAAAGGACTTGATCAATCAACGGCAGAAATGTGGACAAGCCTTTTTGCCAGCAATTTGCGGGCCGCTCCTTGCCCTGTTGAAACCGTGGCGGATTGGTGGTGGTGGATCAATTTCAGCTGCAAATGGCATTCGGTTTACTTCCGCATGCTGATGTTTGTGCACGATACAGCCAACATCACTCAGCAGTATCTGGATGACCACTATTGCCAGTTTTATGGGGATGAAAATTTCCAACGCTGGAGCATGGTTGATCGTAAACACAAGATAGATGGTAGCCTGATCACCTACAAATGGCATGCAAGGCAGCTGGTTGCTGATATTTGTGGCAAAGAATATCTCAGCAAGGTCAAAAAAGGCAGCCTATGGAGGCTGCTGAGCTTTAAAAAGTCAGCTGACCTTCTTGATAACGATTACAATTACATTTTTAATGCGGTGCCAGATGACTGGTACGAGCCCGACAATAGCTTTGGTTATTTTGCAACGTCTTGACTAATGCGTGTTGAAACATTATAAATAACATTAGTGGTGCCGTATGGGCCACTACATTAGTTCTTGCTTATAAAAAGGAGACAATATATGAGCAGTATCATAGGTATCGACCTTGGGACCACCAATAGCTGCGTGGCTATAATGGAAGGTGGCTCAGCAAAAGTAATTGAAAATTCGGAAGGCGCCCGCACAACCCCGTCAATCGTGGCATGGACCGATAAGGAGCAGCTGGTTGGACAGCCAGCACGGCGCCAGGCGGTGACCAACCCAACTAACACGGTATTTGCCAGCAAGCGCCTGATCGGCCGCCGTTTCACGGATGAAAGCGTTGCCAAGGATGTTAAGACCCTGCCCTACAAGGTGGTCAAGGCCGACAACGGTGATGCATGGATCGAGGTCAACGGCAAGACACGCAGCCCATCTGAAATTGCAGCCCAGGTGCTGATAAAGATGAAGGATACTGCTGAGGCATACCTCGGTACACCTGTTACACAGGCGGTGATAACGGTTCCGGCATACTTCAACGACAGCCAGCGTCAGGCCACCAAGGACGCAGGAAAGATAGCGGGCCTTGAAGTGCTGCGCATCATCAACGAACCGACCGCTGCTGCGCTGGCATTTGGTGTGGACAAGGGTGGCACCGGCAAGGTGGTTGTGTTTGACTGCGGCGGCGGCACACACGACGTCAGCGTGCTGGATATAGGTGACGGGGTCGTTGAGGTGCTCAGCACCAACGGCGATACACATCTTGGCGGCGAGGATTTTGATGAGCGTTTGGTGAACTACATCGCCGATGAATTCAAAAAGAGCGACGGCATTGATGTGAGAAATGACAAACTTGCATTACAGCGCTTGCGCGAAGCCGCTGAAAAGGCCAAAATCGAGCTCAGCAGCACAACGGAGACGGATGTTAATATCCCTTACATTACGGCGGATGCGTCAGGACCAAAGCATTTGTTGGTGAAGATCACCAGGGCAAAATTTGAAAGCCTAACGGATGATCTTGTCAAACGCGCCATAACGCCATGCCGCGAAGCCTTGAAAGATGCAGGATTATCTGTTAATGATATCAAAGAGATAATCATGGTAGGCGGATCCACCCGCATCCCTGCTATCCGAAATGCGGTAAAGGCGTTTTTTGGCAAGGAACCAAGCAATGCTGTGAATCCCGATGAGGCAGTTGCTCTAGGTGCTGCCATACAGGGCGGAGTTCTTGCAGGAGATGTAAAGGACGTGCTGCTGCTAGACGTGACGCCTCTCAGCCTTGGTCTCGAAACGCTAGGTGGTGTGTTTACACGACTGATAGACCGTAACACCACCATTCCTACCAAGAAGAGCCAGACCTTCAGCACGGCAGCTGATAACCAGGATGCAGTGACGATACGTGTGTTCCAGGGTGAGAGAGAAATGGCAGCGGACAACAAGCTGCTGGGACAGTTTGATCTAACTGGCATCCCTCCTGCACGCCGCGGAGTTCCGCAGATTTCTGTCGAATTTGACATAGATTCCAATGGGATCGTGTCGGTTAGCGCCAAGGATACGGCAACTGGTAAGGAACAGAGCATTAGCATCAAGTCAAATGGTGGCCTATCAGATGACGAGATCAAGAACATGGTGGCGGATGCCGAAGCCAATCGTGAAGCTGATAAGGCCAAGCGAGAAATGGCAGATGCAAGGAATTCGGCACAGGCTGCCATGGGCGCTGCTGAACGGCAGCTAGAAGAAGGCACTGATCTCGATCAGGCATTGGCCGATGCCGTGTCTGCCGCCAAGGACGAGCTGCAAACACTGATTGATAATGTAGACACGTCAGTGGAAGACCTGCGTGCCGCAAATAAAAAGCTGATGGATGCAGCAATGGCCCTTGGCCAGAGCCAATATGCAAAGTCGGCATCAGCAACTGACGAAGGCACCGCAGAAGCTGCCTAAATTTCCATGGGCTACGGCAAAAAAACCGTAGCCCATTACTTTTTTACCACAACAAATCCAGCATTCCTCTCTCCAGCTGACGACAAGTGATCCGTTTGTTGGTCCTGTGATCGCAAATCTCATCATGCTGTAGTCTATATGTCCTGATCTTATCGCCGCGTTGCCCAGACCCAACCTGTGATTTTTTCTGTTGAGATAGTTCATCATGTTGGGCAGCAGCATGCATGGCCTTCAATCTCCCAACCAACGCGGTCCTAGCTTGTTGCAGGCTATTCTCCCTGCTGCGGGTTTGTGCCGTGACGGTTATGCCCGAAGGTACATGCGTCAATCTTGCGCAGTTGGCGTGCTTGTTCCTATGCTGTCCACCAGCACCGCTGCCGCTGTACCAGCTAAGTGATAGATCTTCATCACGCAGCTCAAAATCGCACACAGCATCCGGATCGGTCACGCTGACCGTCACGGTGCTGGTATGCACCCTGCCTCGTTTTTCAGTTGGTGGAATCCTTTGCCAGCGATGTCCTCCGGCTTCTCTGTCTAGGCAAGTCAAGTCCTTGCCCGCGATCAACAATGAGATGGCAAAATTGCCTTGCCCTGTTGTGCTGGGTCTCACATCTTCCCAGCGGCAGGTTCAACCAAAGCGGCCGAACAGTTTTGTGTAAATCGCTGCTAAATCCTGGACCAATAATTGGCTATCGGCCCCGCCTTCGGCAGCGTGTATTTCCAATATTCTACGCATTTCACGCTCCTTTGTTAGGGTTCATTTTATTTAACAATAGAAAACGCAATATGTCAACCCGTGTAAGTTTGAGCTCTAACCAAATTAGTCCATTGACACCAAATTTTGATCAACACACAACAATGCATCACACAACAAGCAAATAGAAAGAATCAAATGTCAACAACGGCCATTCTAACCTATACTGCACCAAATACACAGGCACCCACCAATAACGCGTCAACCTCAACTAACCGTCTCACACTGTATGCCGACAAGGTCAATTCACAGTTTGTTAAGAACCAGTCTCACTACTTTGGTGTTGCAGATAGGATCACGGAACAAACCAAAAATTCTGCCTCAAAGCAACAGGTTCTGTCTTCAGCCGTGGCTGAGTTCAAACGTCGCAACCCACATATTACCGCATGGTCAGACATCACGCTTTGCAATGCGGTCCGTGTGAACATGGACCTCATTGACATCGACTCCACCATGCAGAGGTTACTTGATGTTCCGCATGCTGCCAACATTCTCATGAATTTTGAGCAGATACTGGTCATGCCAATCTGTGTTTACGAAGATCCTTTGCGTCCAGGACGTTATATTTGCTGGGATGGACAGCACACGCTCATCGTCCTGTACCTAATCGCCGCAAAGGCATTTGGCTGCGACATTTCGCAGTGCCAAATACCAGTTGTGATTTATGCGAGCTTGCTGAAAAGCGAAATGCGTAATTGTTTCATCCGGCTGAACGGCGACGCTAAAAAACCTCTTGATCCAATTGACATCTATCAGCAGAAGGTTTTTGGTGTACGAATTGACAGCAGCAATAATCCAGACTGGCAGATAAATGAAAAGAAGCAGTCAATTCTTGAGAAATACAAGATGTTTGCAACCAACGATAAGTTTGGAGACGATACCATGCCTGGGGCACTAACCCGTGTCAAGGAACTTTTGGACAAAACCTATCCAATAGAGGTTACCAATCACTTCTGTAATTATTTTTACCATGTGTGTGGCAGCAGCCGTGCGGTGCAGTCCAAAGAACCGGAAATGCTTTATGAATTTTTTGAGCTGTGCCATAGGCAGAAAATAATGGTGGACGATGACTATGTAAAGGGCGTGGCCAAAAGCCTTCAAGCCGTGGATAATGGTGATTTTGATGCGGAAAAGCTGTGGATTCATGCCAAGCTCAGCTATCAGAATTGGTGGTTGCGCAGTGGCATGAGCATTGATGGATCCCTGCGCGGTATCCAATATCCTAAAAACGCCATCTGCATGACATTCATCATCGCGCAGATTGAAAAGAATTTCACCGGCCTTATGCCAGCTTTCCCCAAGATGTGGATCGTGCCAAAGGGAGACTTGTTTTAATGCAAAACGGTCTTCGTTCTGCCAACATGGATTCGATGAAATCCATGAGCGCCATCAAGCGGCAGGTCAGCAAAGGCATGAAGTGTACCATATCGAGCTGCGAACAACCGTTGACCATAATGACCGGTCCTGGGTCAAACAAGTTGTGTAGGGAACATCAGCTCTACCAACGGGAGTATGGAGGTATGGGGAGGCTTGATCGCCCCTATACTTTCCATCGAAATCTCACCTGTGATTGGTGCGGGTATGACCCGGCTGACGATAGCCGATGCAAGGACATGCAAGAGGATGATGCTTTGATTTTCATCCGCAGTGTGCTGATCGCCGATCACAAGATTCGGCGGCACGATGACGGCACGGATCATAGGGATAACATACAAACCCTGTGTCTTTTGTGCAATGCCGAAAAAGGGGTGAAGAACAAGGATTACCGAGCAAATATTGCGCTACCAGATGCTAGCTAGTAAGTTATAGTTCAAGACTAACCAAAGGAGATTGATATGAAGACAGTTGGCGATACCATTTCAGCGTTTGCTATAACCGGTGTTAAGCCCGGTGCCCTAACACCAGATGATGCATTTGAAACCATTACCGACCATAGCTTTGCCGGCAAATGGAAGATCATCATGTTCTATCCAAAGAATTTCACGTTTGTTTGCCCCACCGAGATTGTTGCCTATGACAAGCTAAACCAGGATTTTCTGGATCGCGATGCGGTGCTGCTTGCAGGTAGCACCGACAATGAATTTACCTTGCTGGCCTGGCGCAACTCACATGATGATCTGCGCAAGACAACCAGCTGGGGATTTGCCGATACCCAGCGTGGAGAACTCAGCCTTGCTGAACAGCTGGGCGTGTTCTTTGGTCCAGCCGGCGCTGCGCTCCGTGCAACATTCATTGTTGACCCTAACAATGTGATCCAGCATGTCACCGTGAACAACCTGGATGTGGGTCGCAATGCAGACGAGGCGTTGCGTGTATTAGACGCGATACAATCGGGAGAGCTCTGTGCTTGTAATCGCGTTGTCGGTGGCGAAACCTTAGGCAAGGCATAAACAAAAAGTTGGCGATAAATATAGTTTGTAGTTCGCGGGATTGCAGTCCCCAACTACTCTAATGCTTATAGAGGAGCAATCAGCAATGATATTTATCGCCAACAAATATACTCGTATCTATTATAAAATTATAGATAGAGCCAAATGTCGAGTATTACCAGTAGGTACCTATAAAGAAAAACATCATATTATACCGCGTTCAATGGGTGGTAATAATTGTGTCGATAATTTGGTAGAATTGACTGCAAAGGAACATTTTGTGTGTCATAAACTGCTGATAAAAATGACAGAAGGAGTTTCACGTGGTAAGATGGCGTTTGCATTAGTGTTAATGTCTGGTAAAAGAAACAGTACAATTTACGACTCTACCAGGAAAATTTTATCCGAACAAATAAGTCAATTACACTCAGGAAAAATACCTGTTACCAATGGGATGATTGATAAAACTGTATTCGCGGGGAATAGTATTCCCCAAGGATTTTATCCCGGATTTTCACCTGCAACTATCAGGAAACACGGAGATGGAAATAAAGGGAAGAAATGGATTACTGATGGATCATTGTCATATCAGATAAAACACGACCAATTACCAGAAGGATTTCATTGGGGTCAAGCTGATTACCACAAGGAAAAAGTCAGTAAGGCACTGAGTGGAAAAAATAATCCGATGTACGGGTTATTTTTTATTACAAACGGAACAGAAAATTCCGTTTGTGATGATATAAACTCTATTCCTGTAGTGTGGTACAAAGGAAAAATAGAAAAGAAAAGTTTGTTAAAAGCTCAATCAAAACTGGGATCAAAAAATCCTATGTATGGAAAACTTCCTCATAATGCCAAATCCATTGAAATAGCCGGTATCATTTATAAATCAATGACTGAGGCCAGATTAAAGACTGGTATGTCCAGAAGAACATTAGAAAATTTAATAAAAGGAAAAATAACATGACATGGGTTGACCAAATCAAGTCGGGCCTGCCCGATTATGCCAAGGATACACGCCTTAATCTCGACAGCGTCATCAACAGGAGCACCATTCCTGTTGATGAGGCAGAGGCCTGTGCATTGGCTGCTGCCATGGCAACCGGCAACGGCAAGCTGGTCACCTACATTTCTTCCAACATGGCCAATACCGTAGAGCGTGATGCTGCTCTCACAGCAGCCAGCCTGATGGCCATGACCAACACATGGTATCCGTTTGTGGAAATGGCGGCCGATGACAGCCTCAAAGGGCTTCCTCCCCAGCTGAGAATGAATGCCATAGCCAGCCACGGAGGAACGACCAAGCTGCGGTTTGAATCCTACAGCTTGGCTGCCAGCATCGTTGGTAAGTGCCATTTTTGCATCAAAAGCCACTATGACACGCTGAAGAAGGAAGGCTACAGTGTTGAACAATTGCGGGATATCGGACGCATCGCATCCGTTATCACCTCCGTTGCCAAGGTACTGAACAGCTGATCTGCCCTAAGTGCCACAGCGACGAGGATCTTTTTCTAAAAAAATCCGGTTGACAGAGAATCAAACCAGTGTTATTGTCTGCGCATTGCTACTTTAACTCTCAAAGGAGAACAAAAATGGAAAAGACCTTTACAATCGTTGGTGTGAGCACTTATGGTGCAAACAAGCCTCTTACCAAGTTTCGTGTTGCCAATGGCGATGCAGAAGCGCGCAAGAAGGTTCTGGTTCGAGCTGGGCACTATGACATTGACCTGGTGGTGCTTGATACGCCAATGACCAAAGTTGACGCAATCAATTGGTACAAGTCATGCCATCCAGATGTGGCAAACGTTCGCATGCCTAACCAGAAGGAAGACAAGCCGGTTAAGGCCAAGACCGTGGTCCTATCCAAAAGCGCAGGACGAAAGGTAACCGACGCTGCCAACGAGCTTCTTAAGGCCGTTGAGGAAGCTTGACAGGCAAAAGCGGGCTGGAAATCATCACAGCCCGCTTTGCTATACTTGATTAGATTCACCCACACGTGGTATAATCGTGCATTACGGAGAATACAATGTCTGAAATAGAGATAATTTTTAAAAAAACAGTTGCCAACTCACCTTGCATGGCCATGCTTCTTACAGGTTTTGCTGAATTGGTAAGCAAAGGCTGGGCAGGGGCGTTTGTGCCGTTTGGCAACAGGTCTAGCGTGGTTTATGCCAAGCAGGGTGATGATATACTTGGGGCCATAGTGTTTGTGCATGACCCTGATCTTGAAACGGTTCACATCCAGCTTTCTTATATCGATGCACAGTATCGTGGCAACAGGATACATCAAAAACTGCATTTTGTGTTACAGGATCATGCCCGGACCATTGGGGCACGCAGGATCACCAGCCATGTGCATAAGGATAATGATCCTTTGCTGCAAGCCAGTACCCGCAGCGGAATGGCCACGCGCTGGCATATACAGGTATTGGATCTATGATGCGGTATAATCCATCCATTGCCCCATTATCGTGGCAGAATTCATTTAAGTTTGGGTATAACGGCAGCTGGTTTAACAACAGAGAATCCGGCAGCGATACCTGGATGACCACTTATGATCCTGTGTCACGGCCAGTGCTGGATTTTCGTTCCGAATGCATCAACACTGCTAAACTGATAAGAGAAAGCACCGACCTGCCATTGGACGTTTTATTATCGGGAGGTCAGGACAGCGAGGTGGTTGTTGCTGCTTTCAAGGCGGCCGGCATACCCATCAACGTGATTATAATGCGATTTGCGGATGGGTATAATGCCTACGATATCGCGTATGCCACGAAATATTGTGATGCTATGGGAATCAATCCGCAATTCATTGACTTGGATATCATGGAATTCATGTCCGGGGAGGCATGGAAATACGCCGAGCAGACCTCATGCATAAATCCTCCCATGCTGCCGCATCTTTGGTTGATCGACCAATGCGATAATTATGTTGTTATCGGATCCGGCGATGTATTCCTGGACAAGAACGTGCAGGTGAAACCTGGTGAGGTTCCTGACGTTGAATATCACATGATACATCATGGCAATCATGCGGGTCATGTCTACACGGGCCAATGGCTGTATAGAGAACACGAAAGCATAGCATCACTGCAACGCCATTTCATGAAGGATAATCGTCCAGGGTGTCCGGGATTTTTCCAGTTCAATCCTGAGATTGTCCTAAGCTGGTTAAACGAACCCGAGGTGTTGAGGGATACCGCACCAGGTAGCCTGCGCGTAACAACGCATTACACAAAATACGATATCTATCGGCGTGCATGGAACACGCAACCTCGGCCTAAATTTGATGGATTTGAAATCGTACGATACGCCATGAGCGTGCCTAAAATGCGCAAAGAACTTGAGCGTCTCTATCCGGATCATATGCAAACATGGAGGATTCCTGTGGGAGACCTTATCAGCATACTGGAAGGTAAATGATGAAAAAAGTCATTGACATGATCATTGGCGGTGCTGTGGCCTCATGTGGTGTTGCAATTATCTGCGCAATGTTGATTTCCGGCAGTGTTGGACAACCAATTGGCGCATCTACGCTCATGACACTGGTAAGCGTAGGAATGATTTACACGGGAGGACACATGCTGTTCACAAGATGGGGTGATGTATGAGCGAAGACAATGATCGCAGCGCACTTTTCCAATGCGAATGCCATGGCCTGGAACACATGGTCAAGGTTGACGTACACACCTGGACGGATGCCGAACCAGATTTCTGCATGAGCGTGACGGCTGATGTGCACCTGCCATTGCACAGGCGCGTTTGGCTGGCCATCAAGTATATTTTTGGCCTGCCTTCGCTTAGTTGGCATGATGTATTGCTCAAACCGGCCGATGTTGATAAACTAGCTAATATAATTGCACATTACAAAGTGCAGCAAGCCTTAGCACTAACACAGAAGGAGACCATGTAAATGACCAAGGAAAAGCTGATCAGTCACCTGACACATCTACGTGAAAAGCACGCCGTGCTGGACAAGCAGATTGATCTGATGGAATCTACCCAGCATTTTGTTGACGCTGACCTAAACCACATGAAGCGTCAACGCCTTGCATTGCGTGATGAAATGGAAGCAACTTCAGCCAAGATCGTGGAACTGCAAAAGGCCGCTTAAACGATGGAAACCAACGTAGCGGCCCTATGTGCCGAACTTGATACGATACGGGCAGAGCAAGAATCGCTGCGCACGCGCCAGGCTGAGCTTAACCAACGAAGCATGGCACTTGATGCGGAACTTAACAAGATACTGCATGATGCAATCGATCCATTGCTGAAGGGTCACTGGAGTGCTAGAATCACATTGTACAAGGATGCTCCGCGTGGTTAAACTAGAAGTAATGGACAATGGAGCAATCTACATCGACGGCACGCGCATTACTGACCGGAGCACCAAGCCTTACGGCATGATCCGGACGAGATTTGAGGCCGTTGTGGATCCTGCTATGGTCATGGCAACGCTCAAAGCCAATCGATTTGATACACGTCGGATTGACCCGGATTATGCACAAAAGCAGGGAATAAACGTGGATGGCCGATAAGCAGATATATCATGATGGTGGCATTTGGCACGCGGACGAAGATGAGGACACGGTTCGCATCTTCCGTGGTAATTTACAGATCATCAAGGCACCAAAGCACGGAACCCCTTACGAGGAATACTGGCCCGAGCCAAAAATGCTACAGTGGATGCTTGATGCATTGAATGAAAAAGAACAAAGTGAGGAGTTTGTTCCTGCATGGCACAGATGACCAACTCCTGCTGGTGCTATAATTGCCTTGGCAAGATGACGGATCCGATTACGGGCTGGCCAATGACCGCGGTTACATTCATCACGTGCCCGGAATGCGGCAACAAGCGTTGTCCACGATCCACCGATCATGGGTTGGCCTGCACGGGTAGTAACGAACCAGGACAGAAAGGCAGCCGATATGGGTGATCGTCCTGATATTGACACTTGGGCACTGGACCTGGCCGATATGGTGGCCACCCGGAGCCGTGATCCTGGTGTGAAGGTAGGGGCGGTGATATTGCGTCCCGACAACACGATTGCGGCCGCCGGCTACAATGGATTTCCCCGGCTTGTCGACGACAGCCCGTCAATCTATCTTGATAAGCCTCGCAAGTTGCTACGTGTGGTCCATGCGGAATTGAATGCCATACTAACCAGCCGCGAACCTCTGCACGGTTACACGATCTATGTAAGTCCTTTGCATCCTTGCAGCCAGTGTGCGGCCGCAATCATACAAAGCGGCATAGCCAGGGTGGTGGCCAGGACGGACCTGGCAAGAAAATCCACGACCTGGGAAGCCAGTTTCCACGAGGCAGCGCAAATGTTTGCCGAAGCAGGTGTGCAGGTCAACATTGACAACACCTCTGATATCAGTTAACCTATGGCATCTCACATAAAAGGACGCAATCATGCATAAAATGTTTCTACTATTTGTTACCTTGCACGGCCAGCCGGTTGGTCACACCCAAATGATACAGCCCGTTGACAGCACCTGCCGGCAAGAGTTTAACATGGTAAGAGGATTAAACCAGGCCAGCGATAATGCCCACAATGGACTTGTTTATTATGGAAGCTGCGAACCAGTGAAGGACTAAAACACATGCAGCAGATAACGCTACCCTACATTGCATCAAAGCTTGGCTGGCGTGTGTACGATGGATCTCAGTTCCTTTGGCCCTGCTACGGAGAAAATTGCCGTTATATTGATTTCAAATGCCGGGATGACGATTGTCACACATGGGAAGTGAGCGTGACTTTCGACACTGCCACCTTGCACATACGTGAAATCACGGGCCATGGGAGCATTTGGTCCCTCACTGAGAATGATCCTTGGAAGTGGCACGATCCGCGGTTTCGAGAGGCATATCTAGAGGAATGCCAATCTCGAAAGATAAAGCCTGATGTTGCGTATGATGATGTCACGTATCATGTTGTTGCGGATGTATCCGAGCTGGTCAAATTGCTTGATATGATAGCCGTCCGTGACCAATAGCCTGGAAATCCTGTTGATACGCCTACACAATGCACGTATCGCACGGGATCGTGCAGTGGGCGAATGGGGCCAGGAATATTGGACCAAGGTGATTGCATATTTCGAATCACAGCTTGCTGCAAAAAAAATGTTGGAATTATCAAATTGTTAGATTGCCTAATATTAGGAGATAGCATTGCTGTTGGTACACACATGTTTCGACAGGAATGTGTTGCGTATGCTCAGGTTGGAATCAATAGCCACAATTGGAACAAAAAATGGCCCAATGTTGAGTTGATAGCAAAAACGGTAGTAATTAGCCTTGGCAGTAATGATACAAAAAATATCAATTCTAAAAAAGAGCTTGAAATTTTACGAAAACGAGTTGATGCATATCATGTATTTTGGATTCTTCCGGCCATCAATTCTGATCGGCAGGAAATCATAAAACAAGTTGCAAGTGAATATGGTGATACCATTATACCGATCACTCACACCGCACCAGATGGTATCCATCCAACTATTCCAAATTATAAAGAAATAGCAAAAAAGACAATGTAAGCATATTCAAATACCCGCTTTTGATCTAAGAAATGTTGGATTACAATGATTGATATATCAAAAAACGCCCTTAAGATTTTACCAACGGACTACCAAACCTACGGCGGTACGGTTGAGCGTTGGGCAGATGATCAATTGACCTACCCTGATTGCAGTTGCGGTTGTCGCTGGTGGACATCGTTGCATGATAAAACAACCGGCGAAGCTGATCGCGACTGGGGCGTTTGCACACGGCAGGACGGGCCTCGTGCCGGACTGCTGACGTTTGAGCATCAAGCCGGGTTTGATTGCTATCAAACTGAAATAGTAAATGGAACGGCAGCGACGATGTATACGGTTACATGTGATTACAGCGCCACCGGAGAAGGTAGGACGCTGATGGTATTGTACACAAGGGGACATCCTCGGGGTCCTAATTATGACGACCCTACCAAGGATGGTCGATATTGGGCCCTGGAAAACTTCAAGGAAAAGTTTGGTGATTGGTACACCATGGGTGCAAAGGTGCATGATGGTATGATCTTTGATTTTCCAGGAGCTGAGCATCTCATAAGTGATGTCCTTAAAAAGTCCCTGCAGGACTGGGAAAAGACCGCAGGCGGACTGGAATACCACGCTTGTTTGCATTTTAACTTTTCTTGATATCGCAATTGTTTGTTGCATTGCAGCATAAAAATGCGTTAAATACAGCATGTAAGGAGACCGCACATGCCCAATGACATGCTGTCAAGAATTTGTAATATCGTGATGAAGATATGTGAGCCGTTGATGCAGGCCCAGCAGCTCAGGGCAGATCGCTATTTGCAAACCTGGGGTCTTAGGTAGAACAAAGATACCGAAACTTTTTATTAGCGTCGGATCCAAATACCTATGTCAGGCCTATTGGTCCAGGCAATCTCTTGGTGATCAAAATGGGTATGCAACCATTCGTGTGGGCCTAGGTTCATGGTTTTATTACTGACCAGTTGATCAACTGATTCAAATTGTCTTGACCATGCTTGCATGAGATTGCTAGGACCACATGCCCAGGCGTCTGATATAACGTCTGGACCGTACATGCCGTCCATGCTGATCTTGGCAGGATCCAGATCAGATAGCAATATTGGTTTTGAATATGCTATATCCCATCGGGTGCAAACTATTTGGTCAAACGTAAAACCATATCGTGCCTCGTGTGCTGCTGCTAGTTTTAAGCTGGTGCATCTTCCCCAGACCTGGCTCAAGGTTCCTTTGGGTCGATGATGTTGGCTAGGATGATGGAAAGAAGCCAGATCGTTGACCATGTTAGCAAACCTGTTTTCGTGCAAATGGTAGTTGTCAAACTGCACGGCGGTAGGATTGAGCCTGGCCATGGTATGTTGTAACCAGTGCGTGTTTACGGGTTGGCTCTGCTGGTCATATCCTGGATGGGTGATTGGATTTGGACTGTTTTCTGGATGCTTAAAGTGGCCCATTGAATCCATCCACGACATGGCAAAAATGGAGGTGATACAGTTTGGCTTTATCAGATACTCCTGTAATCCTGGCCAGCAGTCGTCAAAACTCCTGAAGTGCCCATATAAACATAATGCAGTTGATGTCATCTGCTATTTAAAATGATATTCCGCTTGATGAACATTAATTTTTTGCTTATATTAAGATTAGAATGAATGAAAATGAACCCAGTGTAGAAGAAGGCTTCTACCAAACCGTGGCCGCGATGTTGGGCTGCGATGAACACGAATACCGGCCATATCCATACATGAAACGCTCACGATGGAATAATCGCGAGCCCGGTAACGGCAGATATCCTGGGCACGGATTGGTGCGGAGGCACAGCTCAACTGGCATCTCGGTCAGCCTGCACACGCCTCGTGTGGTTGGATATTTTTCCAGCGAACAACAGGCATTGGATGCCATTAAAAATGCGCTTGACATTGCCTAGTATCGTGCTATCATACTAATACCAACCAAAGGAATTTTCATATGGGCTGCCGGAACAAGACGTGCGGACTGAGTAACCTGCCCATCCTGCATGGTGAGCGGACATACGTGTTTGTGATGGAACAGGTGAATAGCGTTGGGGACCATTGCTATTCAACACATCTCTATCGTCCTGTTCTGCTACCGTTTGAAAGCACATACAACGATTATGGCGGTGGCGAAGATAGCTCGGGTATCGGTTTTGATCTGATCATGGCAGGTCTCAAAAAGAGTCTGATTGAAATACCCATTGGTGAGAATCAATATCATGATATTGCTGTGACCAAGGCTGCGTTTGACGAGGAATTGTTTTTTGAAAGCGTGCATGAACACAGGTTGAAAACAACTGATGATTATGGCAAACCACAGAATATTGGGTTTGTCATGATGCGCAAGGACGTTGTTGATGCCATCTTGGATACCTATGTAATTGAGGATTATGTTGGTCCGGACCAGGGCACAACTGGTTACAAAAATAGTTATGTCACATACAAGTTTGCAGATTTGATTGCAGACATTCCCATGTTGATTTCGGCACTTAAGGACCGTTACGCTGGTCGGTATGATATGATGGGTATGGGAAGCATCGTTGTGCCATCCACGATTGACACACATTTGCGTGCATGGCTACGCAACAACGAAAGTTACAGATTCAGCAGCTTGATCTATATCAACGAACTGCTGGTTGACATGCTGGAAGCGGGTGATGATCAACGTGCAGTGGAACTGTTGACCGATCACTTAAAAGCCATCTTCATCAACAATTTCATGGAAATCACCCGTAAGAGTTGGATGCCACAATGTGGTGAAGGCAGCCAATATCAGGATCCTGCGCCCTATCGTGCGTTGATGGCAGCGATGGATCAGGTGCTCAAAAAGATTGAGAAAGATGAAGATGCTGAATAAGGACTCAGTTATGCAAATCACTGTTTACATTGTGCATGACACGGTTACCGACAAATATCTCTCAAGGAAGGGCAAATACTCTCATTGGGACACCGTTGACACGTGCCAAATCTACCATAGAGAATCTGAAGCAAAGAGCATGTGTACCCGCATAAAGAATGATTATGAACGCGGCGACTACTGGATTGAATCGCACTATGATAGCAATCCTGCTGATCAGCGCGCTCGTGAACATTACGAAGATATGATGCACAGAAAAACACTGCCCAACTATGGTTATGTTGTGGTTCGAATGCTGTTGATCACGGCTTGAATTATTTTAAAATTTGAGATATCGACGCTGTTCTAAAATATAATCTAACATATGTCTACAGTCATCTACTAGTTTTGCTAATTCGTCATCATCTTCTTGTGAAAAATCAAAAAGATCCGGGGCGGTAATTATTGTCATTTGACGTTGAAATTCATCTAACGTTGGAAGAATTTCCGATATCATTGCATCAGCATTACTATTAGAAATAAGCGGGGAATCAATTATCGTGCGTATCATGTTTAATCCACTTCTGATTTTACCAAAATCAGACACATAGATGCTTTTACAATCGCGATACCACAGTTCTGCATTATTCACTGCTGAAATCTCATATAATCTCATTTATATTTTCCGGTCCAGAAAACCGCTACTTCTTTAGAGTAGCGGATGAATGGGCCGCTTTAAACTAACCTTGTTCCTCTATGTATTTACGAATAGTCTCTTCTGATGCATTACCAATAGAACATACAAAATAACTAGGTGTCCAAAAAGTATGTTCTTTCCAGAACTGAAGCCGTAAAGCAGATTCATACTTTTGCCATAACTCATAAGTGGTTTCTCTTTTTAAGGCACTTACTATTTGCGTTATAGAAACTTGCGGTTCATAAGAAATCAGTAAATGGATATGATCTTTGTCAACTTCGATCGTATCTATGTCAAAGTTGTTTTTCATAGATATGTCGATCATTTTCTGTTTAACTTCATTACCATATGTAACAAGCAACTTCTTTCTATATTTGACAACAAAAATCAAATGAGCAAGAAGTAAGAACTTCACTTGACCTTTAGATTTTAGTTCAGTCATCACTTTCTCCTGTTTGATAAATAATGACAACAAAACTAAAAAGTAGTAAATATGTATTATGAAACTGCGTTATAACTTTAGATTATATCCAGATGAAGAACAAGAAGCAAGCATGAAACAGACGGCGGGCAATACCCGTTTCATCTGGAACTATTTTCTTACTCAGAACAGACTGCATTATGATCTATACAAAAGATTCGTATTTGAGTTTGATATGAATAATGAACTTCCATATGTCAAATCTAAATACGAATGGCTTAATACTTCATATAGTCAAGTGCTACAAGCAAAGTTAAAGGATTTAAGCAAAGCACTAAAGTTCAAAAAGAACAACAGGGGATTTCCTCATTACCAAAAGAAATGGAATGCGTCTGACTCATTTAGATATGTTCAACATACAAAAATCATAGATGGAAAACTAAGATTACCAAAGATAGGCGATATCAGAATCAAGTTGCATCGTGACCTGCCAAAATATTCATCAGTCACTATCTATCAAGATGCTGGTAAGTGGTATGCGTCTTTTGTAATCGAAGTAGATGAACAACCAAAAGTAAAGATCGATACTTCTATTGGTATTGATGTTAATGCTAATAATATAGCCGATTCAAACAAAATATTACATCTAACACCAAGACCCAATAGAAAATATAAGCAAAAGTTAAAATTCTTACAACAAGAAGTAAGTAGAAAGAAGAAAAAATCTAAAAATAGAATGAAAGCAATGGCCAGATTAAAGCGGTTCAGTGCTCATTTAAGAAATATACGACTTAACTTTTTACATCAGATAAGTGCGCGAATAACCAAAGCAGCAGACCTGGTGTTAGTCGAAACCCTAAATATTGAAGAAATGAAAAAGAATCATAAAGTAGCAATAGCCGTTCAAGATAACGGATGGGCTGCTCTTTTTGGTTTACTTCAATATAAATGTGAATTGATAGGACATCACTTTCATAAAATCAATAAATGGCTGGCATCAAGTAAGACCTGTCATTGTTGTGGTAATAAGAAAGATAAGTTAGATCTATCTATTCGAACCTATGTTTGTGATGAATGTGGTCACATCGAAGATCGCGATATCAACGCAGCTCTGAACATAGACACTTGGGGATGGCAGGAAGTTATGCGTCGAGTTAAAAAGTCAGGTCCGGAACGGGCCAAAGTGCTTCTGGATGTCGTGCTTGATACTCTATCATCGGACGGAATATCAAGCACTCAACTTAAAGAAGAAGCCGCGACTTCTTTAGAGTCGCGGTAGTTCACTCATACACTTATTAAATATTTTAGTAACTGCCTTTTCAGCATCTTCAATTTTTGGCGACAGTATGTTAGCTTGTGCTAGAAACCATTTTATTTTTTCTGCATTGGTGATGAGATTTTTTGGAATATTTGATGTATATTCGGTTAACGGTGTATTCATTAAATGTGTCCTATTGTTTAAAATATTTATCCACGTATTAAAAATGCTTGACATCAACTGTAACTATGCTATTATACCGGTGTAAAGAAGGAATCTAAGTCATGCCCCAGCCTTCTCGTTACCTAGTGTCCTCGTACTGGCGCGGTGCAATAAATGTCAGCCAAATGCGAACATTTGATGAATTTGCTGAAGCATGCAATTATGCACTGCAACTAAAGCCGGCAGGAGACGATGATGGCGGATATTTTTCAACATTCGTCAGGGTTTATCAGATCTTTGATGACAAACCTCCTGTGCAAATCAAAAAATATCGTTGACAACACTGACTGATGTGCTACTATAAGATATAAGATAAAGGTTGTAAACAATATGAGCACTTTTTCGTGTCCGGTCGTGCGTGTAGCCTGGGTTGAGGATCACCCCAATGCCGATAGGTTGAGTTTGGTACGCCTCGAAGGACTAGGTTACCTATGCATCAGCGGAAAACTGGAAGACGGTAGCCCACGCTACCGAGCCGGTGACTGGTGTGTCTATATCCCCAGTGCCGCAGTGCTGCCTGAATGGCTGCTCAAGGAGATGGATTTCTGGAATGAGGAAACCGGCAAGGGTATGTTGTCTGGCAGCGATGGCAACCGCGTTAAGCCACTGAAGTTGCGTGGTATTTTTTCGGAAGGGTTGATTTTAGGATTAGCTCACGATCCATAAACTAGGTTATTTCTTCTTGCACTTATCACCGTGCCACCTTGCGATATTTCCTTTATTACCAGTTGTGCCACAATGAGGGCATTCGAGTTTTATACTCCATGGATTCTTACCGTTAGCCATAGCTTCTTGAGAGATTTTTGTATTCGCTATACTTCTCGGTGATTGTTTGCGCATTCTTTCGGTTTCAACAAACTGATCGTAATCAAGATTTTTGAATTTGCATTTATCAAAATGACTCTTCATCATTCCTGGCTTACTACCAGTTTTCCTACAATGAGGACAGGTTACCTTGATGAAATTTGCATGTCGCCCTTCTCTAATCATTCTTTCATTATGTGTTGAGCCTTGCAGGTTGTGCGTTCCTTCTCTTGCTCTTCTCAATGCATTCTCCCTTGACATTGTGCCATCCAATAAGTTATGTCTACCTGATTCAACCAGGACTCTTTGAGTCCTGCGTTGCATTTCGCCACCTACAAATGGATGCTTGCCAGTTTCTTTCATATGGGCATTCACCTCTTTAGATAATCGTGATCTCTCCTCGGCGGAGATTTCTAGCAATGAGGCTAGCCGGATAGCTGCCCATAAATCTCCTTGATCTAAATGAATTTGATAATGATCTTCTACAGAAACAGCTTGTAGATTACCTGGGTTATTGTTATTATGATTACCATCTATGTGATGAATGTGATAGGATCGACCTTGGTGGTCCTTGGGAATAACACCGTGGTGGTTCTCATAGATTTTACGATAGTTGGTGGTTGTGCAATAAATACACATGCTGAATGCTCCCTTATAGCGTTTAGAGGGGGTGGTCCTGTCGGGGACGCGATCCTCAACACTATTTATGCTTGACATATTCGCTGCGTGTGCTATTATTAGTGAATAAGCGCAGAAGAGAGTGTAGATGTCAATCCTACTGAAAATCGAAGATGGAACTATGCACCGAGTTGAACTCGGGCAGGATGTGTCAGAGATCCTAGGCATTACCAAGTGGTCTCCGCCTATCCCAGTTCACATGGCTGGTGAAGTTGCCAATGTTTCCGAGGCTGCTACCAACTATGACTTTGAGCGTTGGGAAAATGTTCTAGATATCTTTGATGAGAATATCCGTGTGAATGCTGTGGAAAAAGCACATGGTACATTTTGTCTTATGCAGTATATTCCTGGGCTGAACCATCTAGAAATGTTTGGAGAACAAGGTAATATCACTGTCAGCAGCAAAGGTCTTGGCAAGCAGGGTTTGGTGTTCAAAAACAACAGCAACAATGATGGTAACCTTTATGTCCGCAATCTACGTGAGTTGCTGGATAATGGCTTTGAACACAATATGCGTGCAATATCAAACACGCATAGCAATACGGTGATTAAAATTTATGGAGAAATCTTTGGCGGGTCGGTTCAGGACCTAAAGTATGGCACCAATTCACCCGAGTTCCGAGTATTTGATGTTCAGATTGGAAAGCAATTTCTAACTCGCCGTGATGCAGAAATTATTTGTCGTGAATTGGAATTGGAAATGCTGCCCGTGCTGTATTCTGGTCCTTTTGACCTTGATGCCATTGTCAAGGTGCGTGATGGCAAGACCATGATTGGTGGTGATAATATCCGTGAGGGTGTGGTTGTCACTTGTGCTGATGGTGGTTATCATTCATCACATGGTCGTAAGATTTGCAAGTTTATTAGCCCTGCCTATCTGACTCGTTCCAACAAAGATGCCACGGAGTACACCTGATGACACTGGAAACTGTGATCGCCAATCTGGAGAACACCATCCAGGGCAAACAAGCACTGTTATCGGACATGGATTTCTATGGTGGTAGCAACCGATATACCCGAGAGTTTTTGAGGATCAACATCAATGAACTTGAAAGAATATTGGCTAATCTCCGGGCCATTGAAGGATGAATGATGATTGAACCAATCCGCACCACAGCCGAGCGGTGCCGCGAGCTTCGAGAAAAGCATGGAATTGGACTGCATGAGGCCCGCAGGATGGCTGTCCGAGAACTTACCCGTGAGGCCATTGAGCAGGCCCAAACCATAGACGATCTCAAAATCATTTTGATAACACTGCTGGAAGGAATACGATGACAACCGTAAAAGAACTGATTGAGCTGTTGCAGGGTTTTGATCCCAACGCTTTGGTGATCATGCAAAGGGATCCGGAGGGTAATGGCTACGCTCCCCTGAGCGGTGCCGAGGACAACGGCGCCTGGGATGCACGGGACAGGGAATATGGGTATGCAAATCTCACCGAAGAATTGCAGCAGCGTGGTTATTCCGAAGAGGATTGCATAGATGGCGCGCCTGCTGTCGTTCTTTGGCCGGCGTGGTGAATCCAATGGCCAAAACCGTCAGCGCAGGGGTGGTGATAACCAATGGCAAGAAGGTACTTCTTTGCCATGTAACGGGTAATCGGCATTGGGATCTGCCCAAAGGCAAGATAGAACCCGATGAGCAACATGCGGATGCAGCAGTTAGAGAGTTATATGAGGAAACCAGCCTGCGTGTTGCAGCAGCTGAGCTGGAGCCTCTCGGCCTTTTTAAGTATAAAAAGGACAAGGACCTTAGCCTATTCCTTTATCGTGTTGACAAGATGCCAGACACGGCAGGATTGGATTGCCTCAGCACATTTGATTCCGGCAAGGGCATTTTCAAGAAGGAAATGGATGGGTTTGCCAATGTAGCCTGGGACAAAATAGACAAACGTGTTTTGCCGGACATGCTGCGTGTGTTGACGGCCGTATATGGAAATCTAAAATGAATGCCAAATCGCTGGCCGATAAGATCATGATGTACTGGATGGCATTTTGTGTGCTGGCAACGCTAGGGACCATTGTTTTGGTCTGTTTTGGGTATCCTGCCGCGATTTTACTACAGTCATCTTCTCTGTTGGTTGGGTTCATACTGGTGTTACCGGTTACAACAATATGGCCAAAATATCCTTGGTTCATCAACCTGGTGTCACGATTGAACAAAAGATATCTACCAGTTGAATTGTTTGACTACCACTGCGAACGCGTCTATTCAATTGCCATGATGGCTGAGGATGGACGATTGCATGCTGCGACATATTGGATGAACAACATAGGTGATTCGATTTTATTGCCAGATGGCAGAGTGGATCCGGAGTCGCCCAGCAGTTACCACTATTTTTGGTTACCCATGGACAAATCCCAGAGAACGGCCATGATACTCACGAACGATTTCCCTGACTTTGATATGATTTCCCAGCTGCCTGAGCGGGAACGGCACGCGATACTTTACACACTAAGGAACAAACCATGACACAAGATAGTTTAGGCGATCGCATGAAGGTATACGAATACCAGGAAACCAACAGGCGATTCCTTCCTAATCTACCAATCTATGCACGTATTGACGGGCACGGTTTCAGCCGGTTTACACGAGGCATGCAACGACCCTACGACGAACGCATGAGCCGTGCCATGGTGGCAACCGCCGGGGCCCTGGTGGAGAAAACGCATGCTACTCTTCGCATATTAATTCAATAAATATCATATTAATTTAGCATACCAACCGGCATATATTAGTATGTTACGCCTGGTTGCGTATGATCTAGCTCGTTTTGTATCATATGATAGTGGTTTATCATTATACATTGTATCTCGTAGATTAGAAAATGGTAAGTTGTTGTCAATACAATATTGTTTAAAATTTCCAATGCAAGTGTGAATTAATTGTCCTTCTGCATTATATATTGCTATTTGTTTAGCATTTGGATTGTCTGCACCAGATACTTTGTTTTTATTAACCCCTACTAGATTGGTATTGTTATTGAATTCTTCTCGTGTGACACTAATGGTTGAATTAGTTTCTGTATCAAATGCAGATACTAGATTTTTTGAAACATGCACCCATGTTCCATTCTTTATGTTTGGATGGTCTTTATCTGCAAGGAATCTATTTCCGTAGTTATCAATAACCGGTGATTTACCTGTATTTGGGCAAGTCATATTGTTTTCTTTATAATCTTTGATAGATACTTTTATTATCTTACCAGTTGAGTTATATGCATTAGTCATACCACGAAGTTTGAGTTTTGTATCGTCGGTTGATTTAGATCCTAATCTAGAACCAGCAATCGGGCAGATATTATAGTAAGGAAGAAGCGTATCTATGTAATATTGTTCACGTTCTAACAGGACAAGTTTGTCTTTTTCACAATATTCTAATATACTAAACATAAATTCGTCTGCACTGTATTTTGACCATGCATTTTGCAATCTTTGAGAATGATGTTGTTTATGATTTAAGTCACGTTTATGTTCATTCCATCTACCTTTTATACCAACACTGCTACCTATGTAACACTTTCCACTGGCAATGTGTGTTATTTTGTATACACCCGAATCCGACATATTCTTATCCTTTAAATAGATCTATTATGTCTATTTATGCTTGAATTTTATTTCATCACACTGTAAACTTAATAAAAGGAGTTATTATGACTGATAGAACGGCTATCGGAGATCGCATGAAAGACTATGAATCTTATGAAACAGGACGTAGGGTTCTCCCAGGTCTTCCGATTTATGCAAGAATAGATGGGCGGTCGTTTTCCAAATTTACATGTGATATGGAACGACCGTATGATATACGTATGTCAAATGCTATGATCGAGACTACTAAAACATTAGTTGATCAATGTAATGCGACTATTGGGCATACAGCATCAGATGAGATTAGCCTGGTCTGGACGGCCACTGAGCACGGCAATGCATGGTTTGATGGCAAGATCATAAAAATGACCTCCGTGCTGGCTGGACTGGCAACGGCCGCATTCATACGGGCAATATCAAGGGAATTTGGATCGGTACAAGGGTCCACCTTGATGGAAAAACTTCCGCACTTTGATGCCCGTGTCATCAGCATGCCCAACGAGATGGAAGCGGCAAACATGCTGTTATGGCGTAATCTCGATGCGACCAAGAATGCGGTGAGCATGGCCACGCGTCATTATTACAGCCACAAGGAAATGCATCTCAAGAACCAAGCCGACATGCACGAAATGCTGTTTGCCAAGGGCGTGAATTTCAACGATTACCCGTATTTTTTCAAGCGCGGAACATGGCTACACCGTGTAACCGAGGAACGAGTCCTCACCATGGATGAGCTGGAGAATATTCCTGTCCAACATCGTCCGGATGCTGACAAACCGGTGATCCGTAGCAGGATCTCCGCATATGATATCCCTCCTCTCAATCACCTGGCAAATATCACGGATGTGCTGTTCCGCGGTGCAAAGCCGGAAAAGAAAGTACAAAAATAAATTTAGGAAGATATGGATATGAAACTAAATGAATTGGACCACCCAAACGGTACATACGCATGCCTGGTTCCCGATGCGGCCAGCAGGGAATCTCTGTGCCAGCTGCAATCGCAGTTAAATTTGCCAAATCCCGTGTCTGCCGACGATCTACACATGACCGTGATTTATTCGCGCACCCCGTGTCCTGGGGCCGCGGAAGTGGTTGATGTTTTCAAACCCATCCATGGGATGATCCAACATCTTGGCTACTTGCCCACACAGACCGGTGCCACTTGCCTGGTGGCCGAGGTTGACTGCCCGGATGCACACGCACTGCATGATCATATGCGCAAGCATCACGGCGCAAGCCATGATTACCCCAGCTACATTTCTCATATAACCCTTAGCTACGACTGTCCCAAAGGGCTTAGGGAATTGTTCAACCCTTTAAAAATAACCTTTGATCAGCTCAAGGTTTCTGCACTCAATACCTCTTGGCAGGCGAAAACCAGCTGAATTGCTGCCATTTTTGGTTGACCTAATGCAGCATTGTGTTATTATGCTGCATAGGCAATAACAACACAAGGTGTTTTCATAATGAAGGTCGACAACGCAACTAATACCGTGGTTGAGCGAGACGGACTTGCCAGTAACGGTGCGTTCTCAATCCAGTTCAATGCCAAGATGGCCAAGATCCTGTCGGATGGTCTTTACAGCGACAAGATCCAGAGCGTGATCCGCGAGCTCAGCTGCAACGCCGTTGATAGCCACGTTGAATCCGGTCAGGCCGATCGTCCCATTGAGGTTCATTTGCCCACCACATGGGAACCTTGGTTCCATGTGCGGGATTTTGGGGTAGGACTTGATCACGATCAGGTGATTGGTATCTACACCGTTTATGGTGCCAGCACCAAGACCAACAGCAATGAATTCATCGGCCAGCTTGGTCTGGGCAGCAAGAGCCCATTCAGCTATGTGGATGCCTTTGACGTTACCGCACGCAAGAACGGCGTCGAACGCCAATACAGCATGTACAAGGATGAAGACAGCATGCCCAGCGTGGCACTGCTTGGTGAATTTGCCACCACCGAGCCCAACGGCGTCACGGTCAAGATGCCGGTCAAGCAGGAAGACATCCGTTGGTTTAGCGAAAAGGCTGCGCTGGTGTTTTCGTGGTTTGATGTCAAACCCAGCATCACAGGGGTGAGCGGACTCAACATTCCCCAACATAACACTGCATATGAAGGCAATGGGTGGAAGATCCGCCGGCGGAATCCAAATGGCTACAGCAGCGATCCCGTTAATCGTCCTGTGGCCATCATGGGCCGTGTGGCATACCCGCTGGATAGCAACAGCATTGCTGACCTTACCGTAGCACAGAAAACCATGCTGGAAATCCCTTCAATGTTGATTTTCAACATTGGCGATCTTGAGGTGGCTGCCAGCCGAGAGGGCCTCGGTTACGACAAGCGCACGCAGGAAAACATCCGCAAAAAGCTGGATACCATGCTGTCCGATCTGTCCGCGGAATTTGAAAAGAAGATCGCTGCGGCATCAACCGAATGGGCTGCACGCCAGCTCTTTGGTGAGATCTTTGGTAACGAGGGCGGATTCCGCTATGAGTTTGAAAAGGCATTTAGCAACAAGGGCCTGATGTGGCGGGGCAAGCTGATCAAGGAAGCCCATGTTACGCTGAAAACCGTGGATCTTTGGGATGGTACTGCAAGTTCGCCGCAGATTTGGCGATCTTATGGATCATACAAAACCGTGCGTAAGATGAGCTACCACGAACCGCTGACCATCCGTTGCAGCGAAAATACCATGGTGGTTTTTGATGATCTTGAACGTGGAACCCAGGGACGTGTGAACTATCTACATGAGCAGCACGATAGGCGCAAGGAGATCATCTTGATCGGCGCCAGTCCGCTAAAGACTGTCAACGATATCCTGGCCATGCTGGGTAATCCTGCCCATCAAATGGCCAGCGAGCTGCCCAAGCGTCCCAGTGCCGGCCGCGGCGAGCGTGTAAACATGCTGGCTTATCGCGGCGACAGCTACCGTGCTTCCAGAAGCTGGGAGCCAGCCGATGTTGAGCTCGACGACGGCGGCGTGTATGTGATGATGGATCGTTATACCGTCAAGGACGGTGACAATGAAGTCAACGACCTGGCCAGCATTCTCGGCCAGGCGCTGGAGTTGGGTATCATCGCCACGGATGATATCATCTATTCGCCACGTGCTAACATGCGCAAGAAGGTTGCAGAGCATGGCGATTGGATCAATCTGTTTGATCTGCTGCGTGAAGAGCTTTCTGCACGTCTCACTCCTGAGGTATTGCAGGTTGTTGCGGATATGAACGAATACCAAACGGCGGTGAGAGCCGCACGTGACAACAGCCTTTGGCAGTTCCAGCTGCGCATCCGTGACAAGGATGGCGTGTTTGCGCGGTTTGTCAATGCCATGCGTGAGCTTGAAGACATGAGCAAGAAGAATGCGTCCTTGCACACACTGGTGGCCCTGGCACAGCAATTTGGCAACAAGGTTGACCTACCCACGGCAAGTGTTGATGCTAGTGGTTTGTATTCCATGGTAATGGCTAGCTATCCTATGTTTAACATGGCATTTAACCAGTGGAGCAATCGCAACATCAACTCGAACAATGCAAGGCCGTATGAGGACTACATCAACATGTGCGACGAATACAGCAAGATGAAGATGGAAAACGCGGTTGGGCAGCTGGTTGCTGCTTGACACGCTTTGATAGTGTGCTATAATCAATCTGTAAGTTAACCATTCACAACCGCTCAAGGAGAGCAAAAATAAATGATTACCGCGTCAATCGTTGGTCCAACCTTCATCACGGTGATGATGGATGGCACCACACATACCATCAACAGTGATCATGCGAATTACAACGACATCCGTGAAGCCCTTAAGACCAAGGATCACGATACCGTTGAGAAGCTGATCAATGTTGCGCAGAGCGTGATTAACTATGTGAGCGGTCGGGTTCGCATCGTTAATGAGCAGGTTTTCTACGGAGATCTTGAGGTCAAGGGCAGCATCGTGCAGCGGATCATCGCAATGATGCGTGAAGGCTTTGATGCACAGCCAATGATCAAGTTCCTTGAGAACCTGATGAGCAACCCCAGCAAGCGTGCGGTTGATGAGCTGTATGGCTTCCTTGAAGCGACGGCGCTGCCAATCACTGAGGACGGTTGCTTTCTTGCCTACAAGAAGGTGCGCGATGACTATCGGGACTTTTACACGGGCAAGATGGACAACAGCGTAGGCACCATCCTTGAAATGCCGCGCAACCAGGTTGACGAGGACAAGGACACCACCTGTTCATACGGTCTGCATTTTTGCAGCCTTTCCTATCTGCCACATTATCATGGCGGGCATGGACGGGTCATGATCGGCAAGATCAACCCTGCCGATGTTGTTGCCATTCCGTCGGACTACAACAACGCCAAGGGACGTGCTGCTCGCTATGAGATCATCGGCGAGCATACCAGTGAGCACAATGAGGCATTTACCAGCCCCGTTTATCGTGGTGTTGAGCCGGTTGATCCCGACGAGCATGACGACGAGGACGAACACGACGATTGGCAAGACGGCTAC
>JGI26470J50227_1000113_pt1 | contig 37696 bp, 38 predicted proteins | sample FreactTroBogLake_FD_50227 | JGI IMG/M metagenome (IMG submission 50227)
GAAAACTTGCTGACCATACCCATGACCTCATTCTCTCAAAGAATTTGGTCTCCAGCAAACCCGGGGCGATTCATACGCTAGGGAACTATGTGCACTTCAGATTTGAAAAGGCGATTGTCAAAGACCCGGACAAAAAAATGGAAGACAACCTAACAAAAAATCAGATTCGACTATTCGGCGAATTTGTCAAACGTAATCTGATCTGAAATCTTACGGTAGCTCCTCTAGGGGAACCGCCAATCGATAACCTACCTCGTTGGACCGAGGGAAAGGGAGGAAAATTTAAGTATGAAAAAGCCCGATACCAGCGGCTTTGACAGCATTATGCGCGGCCTTCAGCAGGCCAAGGAACACATTGACGGCGTAAAAAGTTACCCCGTGCGGACGATCACGGTCAGGCCCGTGGTGCCCCTGACAGCAGATCAATTCAAGCAGCTGAGAATCAAGGCTGGTTTGAGCCAGGGGGNGCTTGCGCTTTTCCTGGGGGTATCAAAAAAGACTGTGGAAGCCTGGGAATCCAAGACCAATGCCATTCCCGGCCCGGTCAGCCGGATTATGCCCCTTCTTGCGGGGGACCCGGAGTATTTTGAGAAAAAGGAAATCCTGGTTTCCGGAGGGCGCTCGCTTTCACAATAGGGACCGGCCCGGCTGGCACTGCACCAGGCCGGGCCGCTGGGCGTCCTTTTCATAACGGCGAGCCATATAGGGCACTATGGTCCTCTACCGGTTCCTCGTCGGTGCCGAATCAGAATTATCCGCTCGTGCCTGGTGGTATCCTCCCTGTTCATCTTGGAGGTCGCAATGTCTGGTCTCTGGTAGGTCGCTGGAAACTATGGCAAGTAAGAAGCCGTAGTGAGCCTCGCTATCAGGTCGCGACCGAACCAGCTTTCCTCGATGTTGACGTTCCATCCGAGCGCTATTTAAGGTGCTTCCAAGTCAAAGAAAACACCGTCCTAGAACAATGAACTCGGACCTCGAGTCGGACGAGAGACCTGAATTTCGATGCTGTTGCATTTAGCGATAGATTTTTTCATTTATCGATGTTGAATTGCATTTACCGTTGGAATCTACNCCTCCTGGGATGGTTCTACAACATTCGGCGGGGTGGGACAACGGGTGTCCCACCAAGGGGACGATGATGAAGACACAAGGAGATTGAGCCATGGAACGCTTCCAAGTTGTGTTTGACGCTACCCACCGAGAGTTCCTCGTCCGCCGAAGGGTCTGGGGACTGTTCTGGAGATCCCTCTTCCGGTCCGAGGTCTACTTTTGCGCCCTGGCCTTCAAGCGGGAACTCGAACGGCCCCGGTGGGTGGCCTGAGGGGCTGGTCCCTAGCGAAGGTTGTTCAGCACGAGAATTTCGGGACGGTATTCAAAATGGATGGTGTCGAAGAGCAGCCATTTCCCCCCCCAGACAAAGCCTTCGGCCTCAAAGGCTTTGACGAAGGTCGAAGGAGGCTCCCAGCGGTGGGCCCAGGCCCGGCGGTACCAGGGCCCCCCGTCCTGGTTGGACCACAGCCAGTAGGGATTTTTCCCTTGGAAACTGGTGGGGATGACGTCCAGGGCCGAGCCGTAGGCATGGTTGCTCCGGCTCTCGGTGCCCGCAATGTTCCGCCAGTTGTACCCGTCAAACCCCGCCAGGGATTGGAGGAACTGGTCGAGGGTGGGGTCCTGGGTTCGGGCACTTTGAAGGCGGGCTTCCACCCGGCTGAGGGGAGCCACCAGGGAGCCATGGACGGTGACCCGGGCCCCCAGGAAGCGAATGCGCCTCTGGGCGGCGTCGGCACTGCCCCGGTCGTGAACACTCCACAGGGCGTCGAAGAAGCCGGGGTCCCGGCGGACGGGATGGGTCCGAAGCCCCTCGATCCGGGCTTCGGCGCTGGTCACCTGATCGTCGGTCCAAGCTTCCACGTGGGGGGGATCCGCAGGGTAGGGATAGAAGGGTTGGGGAGCGTAGCGCTCCCACTCCCCGGCCCGGTCCGGGGGGAGCAACCGCCCCTGGGCCCACACGAAGTCGCAGCCATCGACGGACACCACAGGCTCGGGCCCGTCCCGGCGCACCGAGACCCACCCGGGGTACGACACCTCCAGGGCCTGGAACACCTGGTCAGCGGCAAAAGGGAACCCCGGGGGAGCCCCCAGGGAGTCGCCCCGAACCAGGGTTCCCACCACAAGGACGATGGCAAAGAACATCGTCCGGGCCACGGTCTTCACCTCAGTCGGTTCATCATTTCGTTGACGTGGATGTTCTTGATGCCCCGGCGTTGAAACGCCGATAAGACCCGGACGGCCTCGTCCTTTTCGTGGAGGGCCAGGTGACATTCGGCGATTTCCAGGTAGATCCGCGGGTTGTTCGCATCGTTCCTGAGGATGCCCTGGAGGGACCGCAGGGCTTCCTCGAACTCGCCCTGGGCCTTGTGGACCAGGGCCAACCCCAGGACGGCGTAGAGGTCGAATTCGATGTTGAGGGCCTTCTGGTACGAAACCTTGGCCTCGGCGTACCTCTCGAGCGTCCGCAGGGCATCCCCCGCCCGGGTCAGGATCACCTTGTTTTGGGGATCAAAGGCCAAAATGCGGTTCCAGTATTCCAGGGACTCCTCGCTCCGGTTCATTCCCCGGTAGCAGTCGGCCAGGCCAAACAGGGCGTAAAAGTTATCGGGGTGGCTGGTGAGCACCCGCTCGAAGTAGGGGATGCCATCGGCGTAGGTCTTCAGCTTTCGATGGCAATTCCCCAGGGAGGTGAGGACCCGGATGTCGGCCCCTTCGGGGTTGCGATCGTACATCTTCTCCCAGGATTTCAGGGCCTCCCGGTAGTCCTTAAAATCGTAGTACAGGTGACCCAGACCGATGAGGGCGTAGGCGTTGGTCGGCTCCCGGTCCAGCACCCGAAGGTAGGTTTCCTTCGACCGGGTGAAGTTCCTCACCTTGCGGTGGGCATCGGCCACCCGGGTCAGCACCGTGATGTTATCGGGGTCCTGGTGGAGGNATTCTTCCCAGATGTCCAGGGCCCGCTGGAAGAGCCCCAAGGCTTTGTAGGAATCGGCCAGACCAAAGAGGGCGTAATTATTGGTAGGATGTTGGCGAAGGCATTCCTGGTAGAAGCCCGTGGCCTTTTCAAAGTCGCCCCGCTTCCGGGAAACGTCTCCCAGGCCCACCAGCGCATAATTATTCTTGGGCTCGAGGTCCAAGAGTTCCAGAAACGCTGCTTGTGCTTCGTCGAGGATCCCTTCTTTCAGGTAATTGTACCCTTTTTTGGACAGTTCTGTGATGGGGTCGTTGCTGTCCGGGAGGTCCGGGGCATGGTGAATGGGGTCTAATTCGACGTCATGAGGGTCTTGGTCGAAACCGGCCATCGGGTCACTCCTTGAGCCAGTTCTTGAGAACGGCGGTCAATTTTTGAATCATGGCTTCGGCCCGCTCGGGNGACGGGGCCATCTTGTACATTTGAAAAGCGGACAGGTAGTCCTTCTGACGAGCGTACAGATCTCCCAGCCGGATCATCCCATCGGAGTAACGGGTGGCGACGAAGATCTTTTTCGCCGGTTCCAACTGACCTTGGGCAAAGAGCTCGTTGCCCTTGCGAATCAACTGTGCTTTGGTTTCCGAACTGACATCGGCCGCAGGCGGGCGGGNTACCTTGAGAAACCCCTCGGTTGGCATCGATTGAAGGACTTTCTCCGTCTCACTTTTCTTCATGGCACGATCCTCTTAACTTACAACCGTTCCGGGGATTTTGCCAGTCAAATGACCCCTTTGGTCGACATGGAGGCCGAGCCCCCCTGCCGGGGAGCGTAGGCCTGGGCCAACGCCTTCCCCAGGGCCTTGAACAGAGACTCGACCATGTGATGGCCGTTGGCCCCGTAGCGGCAGTGGGCGTGGAGGTTGATCTGGGCCCGGTTGGCCAGGGCCACCACGAACTCGCGGATCAGGCTGAGGTCGAAGGTCCCTGCGTGGGTTTGGGGGAACACCGGATCGTAGACCCAGTAGGCCCGGCCGCAGGCGTCGATGGTCACTTCGGAAAGGGCTTCATCCATGGGAATGACGCTGTGGCCGTACCGTTGGACGCCCCCCCGGGCTTCCTGGATGTGTTTGAGGGCGTCCCCGAGGACGAGGCCTGTGTCTTCCACCAGGTGGTGGGGGTCGACGACCAGGTCCCCCACGGCTTTGACGTCGAGGAAAAAGCCCCCATGGAAGGACATCGCCGTGAGCATGTGGTCGAAGAAGGGAACCCCGGTGGCGATTTGGGGTGGTGCGGGGTGGTCAAGGTCCAGGGTCAGGACGATTTGGGTCTCTTTGGTATTGCGTTCGATGGTGGCACGGCTCATGGATTCCCCCGGTCCCTCAGTGTATCGACGAGGCGGCCAATCTCTTGATACCGGAGTTTGAAATAGGCCGTGTTCGCAAAGAGGTTCACCCCAATGAGCTTTAAGGTCTCGAGCACCTCCAACCCGTTGGCCTTCAGGGTCGAGCCGGTTTCCACCAGGTCGACGATGTAGGGTGCCAGACCGAGGACCGGAGCCAGTTCCACCGACCCATCGAGGCGGATAATTTTCACCGGGATGCCCAGGCCCTGGAAGTAGTCCCGGGTGAACCGGGTAAACTTGGTGGCGATGGTCAGGTGCCCGGGGGGCTCGTTCCGCACGTGGTCCTTCCGGGCCGCGAGGGCCATCTTCGTTCCCCCAAACGAGAGGGGGAGCAGGTGGGTAAACTCGTGGCCCGACTCGTACAACACATCGTCACCGCAGATCCCCAGGCCGGCGATCCCGTGGTGGACGTAGGTAGGAAGGTCGGCGTTCTTCACGAGGATGATCTGGAGGGTCCCGGTTTCATCCAGGGCGGTGAGTTTTCGGTCGTTGAAATCAAAGCGAAGGCCCCGGGCTGCAAAGTGTTCCTGGACCTGGTCGAACAGGCGACCCTTGGGGAGGGCGAGGGTCAGGGGGGCTGGCTTCATAGGGTGACGCTCCTCCCCTCGGCCCGGAGCCTCCGGGCGTTGGCTACCCGGTCGGCGAACGTGGACCCCGGGGCCCGCTGGGCCGCCGAGGGGGTCTCCAGGGGGCCTAAGTCGACCAGATGCTCCACTTTCCCGAGGTGAAGGCTGAACCCCACCGACGGGGAGTCGAGGCCAAACCGGGCAAACAGGCGGTCGTACCGACCGCCTGCGGCCAAGGCATCCCCCAGTCCGGGCTGGTACACCTGAAACACGAGGCCTGTGTAATAGTCATGGCGGCCCACTTCGCTCAGGTCGACCCGGAAGCGATCCAGCCCCAGGCCTTCGAGGGTGGCGGCCCGGTCCGTAAGCCCCTGGAGGGCTTCTAGGATCCCGGGGGACAACCCAGGCAAAGACTTGGCCAGGGCCCGGGCGCCGGCGGCGTCCCCCTGGTAGGCAAAGAGGGGGGCCAGGGGACCCACCGACGCCCATCGGCGCAGCGAAACGGCCTCGAGGAGGGCCCGCCGGGCGGTCGGATCCACGGTCCCGAAGGCGGCGTCGAACAGGGCGCGGCTCCCCAGGTGAATCCTGGCCTGGGGCAACCCCAGGAGGGNGAGAACGTCGTCGAGGAGGAGGAGGAGCTCGATGTCCCCGTCGGGCCCCTGGGACCCTATGAACTCGGCCCCGATTTGGTAAAACTCGTTGGCAGCGATGTCCTCTTGGTCCTGATGCCGCAGGATGGTGTCGGCGTAACACACCCGGAGAGGATCGTGTCCCTCGGTCAGGACCACTCCCATGGACCGGGCCAGGAAGAGGGTGATGTCGGATCGCAACATCAGCAGGTCTCCCTCCCGATCCACCAACCGGTACACACTGTCGGCCTTGGCCCCGAGAAACGGAGCGTACAGTTCATAAAAGTCAAAAACAGGGGTCTGGACGGGCTGATAGCCCCAGGAAGTGAACAGGTTCTGAACCCGGTGGGTCAGAACCTGGCGGCGAAACGCTTCGTCAAGGACGAGGCGCTCGGTGCCTTGGGGGAGCTTGTACAGCTGGGCATCGCTCATGGATCGAGTCTATCAGAAACCGTGGGAGGGGGCAACGGAGCCCACCGGAACGACAGCCAGAGGCCCCCCGCCAGGACCGCCGCCCCGGTCGCGACCCAGGGCCACGGCTGGAACACCTCGTGGTGGGCGTCCCAGGGGGTGTTGTACCCCGAAACCGTGAACCCCAGGCTGGCCAGGGCGACCGGCAGGCCGTTGAACCACCCGTGGGCCACCATCGAAGGCCAGAGGCTCCCGGTCCGCAGGTAGAGCCACCCCAGGTACAGCCCGGCCACGAACGCCGCCCCCGCCTGCCACACGTTGAGGTGAAACAGGGCGAACAAGGCGCTCGACACCAGGACACCGGGGAGGACTCCGTACCGCCTGGCCAAACCCCGGAGCAACAGGCCCCGGAAGAGCAGTTCCTCGGTGAAGGGGGCCACGATGCTCAGGGTGAAGAGAGCCACCAGGGGAGNCCCCCGGGTCAGGGCATCGAAGATCTGTGCCAGCCCCGGGGGCAGGGGCCACAGCCACGTGGTCAGGTTGGCCAGCTCGCCCAGGACGACGGTCGCCCCCGTGGCGGAGAGCCCAACCCCCGCCCAGAACCAACCCCGGGGCCGGACGGTTCGTCCCCAGGCGGGGCCTTCCCCCGACCAACCATACCCCAGGGCTGCCACCCCGGTCAGGGCCACCAGATTGGCCACCCCGGCCAGGAGGCTGAGGTCTGGGGCACCCCAGAGGGCCTTCCNCCCCAGGGCCGCCCCCACTTGAGCGGCCAAGGCGCCCACCAGGATCAGCAGCGAGGCTCCCAGCCCGGGCCACCCCCGGGGGNGGGGGTTCACTGGGGTAGCTTGGCCAACGCGGAGGTGGCGTCCTGGACCATGGCCGGGGAGTAGTCGGAGGCCTTCGCCCCCTCGAGGGCGGGTCGGGCGGCGGCCTTGCCGGTCTGACCCAAGGCCAGGAACAGCTCTTTGACGAACTTGAGGTCATCCGTGGTGTTGGCCCCGCCTCGTTGGCGGACATTGAACTTGGTCAGCGTGGCAGACAGGAGGTCCACGGCCGAGGGATCGTCGATCTTGCCGAGGAGTCGAACTCCATGGGTCATGGCTTCGAGGTTATCCCCCCGGGTCAAGATGACCTTGAGGGACGGCACCAACGACACCGGGGGATGGGGGGCCTTTTGGGCGGCTACCAACGCCGCCAACGTGAGGCGAAAGGCCCGGTCTTGGTCCTGCTTGTCCCGGGGCTGGTAGCGAACCAAGGGGCCCAGGACCGCCGCAGCGGCCTCGGCCTGGAAGTCGGGGGTCCCTTCGTCAACCACCCTCTGAAACACCTCTTCGTTCAGAGTCCAGTCACTGTCGTTGGCCAGAAGGTCCAAGGTGGCCTTCGGGAGATCCGGGACCAGGGAGGGGAGGATCTTCTTCGCACTGGCCCTGACGCCGCTCGCCGGGGAATACCACCCGAAGGACGCGGCGACCACGGCCCGGAAACTCTCGGGGGCCTTGAGCAGACCGAGGGCTTGAACGGCGTAGGCCGCCTCGACCTCTTCGTCCCGGGTCCGGGAACTGCTATCGTTCAAGGAAGCCAAAGCGGCCACGAGGCTGGGGACCACGGCTTTGTCGCCCAACCGACCCGAGGCCACCCAGGCCTCCCCCTTGACCACGGGATCCTTGTACTGGAGGGACAGCCTAGCCACCGCAGGGGCGGCTTTGGGTGCCGGGAGGGCCGCCAGGAGCTGAACCAACCGGACGGCAATGGCCTTTTTGTACGCGACGGTGGTGTCGTCGCCGGTTTCGATCTGGGACGAATCGTCGAGGTCCAACGCCTTGGTCAGGAACTCCTCGTCCCACCCCGGAGAGGGGGTTCGCTCCAGGTAGCCGGCCCGGTCCCGCCAATCCATGGCTTGAAAGAGGTCCCAACGACTGGGACTTTCGGCGGAGACCGTCGCTCCTCCGGCCAGGAGCGCTAGGCTGATCAGAAGAATATGCTTCATATCCACAGTATCGACCTCGGTGAAGGGAATTGCCCAAAAAAAACGNCCTGGACCATGTCCAGGGCGCTTCTCATGCCACCGACCAGAATCGAACTGGTGACACGTGGATTTTCAGTCCACTGCTCTACCAACTGAGCTACAGCGGCATTTTCGTACGCAGGAAGGTTTGTACCACGCCGGGAAAAAAATGTCTAGCCTTGACGGAAAACCAGGGGTACATTCCCCCTATGCCGTCTCAAATCGCTCACATCCTCCTGGGCCACGAGGCTTCCAGCGCGTTGCCCCCGGGGTGGGCGACGCAGTTTTCGGCCCCGGCCTTTCGGCTGGGTTGCCAAGGGCCCGATATCTTCTACCACAACCGCCGGACGAAACCCGGGGCCTTCCTGTACGGAACCCGGTTGCACCGTCGGGGCTGGGGCGCCTTCCTTTCTCGATTTCGGCGGGAGGCCTGGGACCGGGGGTGGGGGCCTGACCNCCCCGGGATGGCCTTCCTCGCCGGTCAGGCCACCCATGGGTTCCTGGACCGGGAGGGTCATCCCTTTGTGGTCTATTTTGCCGGCTGGCGAATCCCCGGGGATCCGGCCACCGAGGGGCTCCGGCATAGCCATGCGTTCCTGGAGCGCATCCTCGACGTCGAACTGTGGCGCCACAGGGTGGGTAGCCCCTTCCAGGAGTGCCGGTGGCAACACGACCTCGCCGGGGTCGACTTTCCGGCAGACTTTTGGCCAGCCTGGGCCAACGCCCTCCACGAGGTGTTTCCCCGGCTGTCGGTCCGGTCCGAGGTGGAGCCGCGGCTGAAGAATGCGGTCCAGGACACCCTGGGGTTTCTGGCCGCCACGGGCCCCGAAGCCCGGTCCCTGGCCCGCCGGGCGGCCCGGGAAGGGGGCCTCCATTGGTTTCACCCGGAAACCCTCCCCCCCGACGATTTTCTGAACCTCGGCCACGAACCCTGGCGCCACCCAGTGACCGGGGAGGTTCGGCGAGAGTCGTTTTTGGACCTCTTCGACCGGGCGACAGCCCAAGCCCGGGAAGCCCTGGGCTCCCTGATGGACAGGGCGGTCGACTGGGAGGCTTTGCTGGGGAACGGAAGTCTCAACCTTCCGGGGGCCGAAGGGGAGAACCTCGCCCCCCAGTATTCTCGCCCCTGGAACTATGGGGAGCTCTACGACCGGGAAGTCAGGGGGCGGCTGGCGGGGCTTCCTTGACCACGAGGCGATGGTCCTCTTTCCGCTCCAGCCACCCCTCGGCCTCCAGTTGGTTGAGGATGCCCAGGATGGGCTTGCGGCTGACCTGGAGCAAATCTTTGACGTCGGCAATTTTCCAGGTGCGCCCCAGGGTCCCGGGCCCGCAAAGTTTGGTCCGGACCGAAGCCCAGCCCGACCGGCTGTACACCCACGGTGTCTCGGTGCCCACCCCCAGGCCCATCCGGGCCAGGTCCGCATAGGTTTTCTTGAACAGGGCGTTGGGTTCATTTTCCAGGTCTACCCCGGCTTCCCCCCGGTCGTCGAGCTGGGTCAGGGCCTTCCGGGCCACCGGGGACAGGAAGGCTTCGGGGTCACCGACGGGCAGGTAGTACCCGTCCTGGGTCCTGAGTTCCCCGTCGTCCACGAGCTTTTGGGTAAGGAACCCAAAAACGGGGTCGGGAAGGGCCATCCTGGTCTTCAACTCGGGGGTCGAAATCCCACCGGGCTGGGCCGCCGAGTTCCGAGCCTTCTTGGAAAAGTGGGCCCAGGCCTTGGTCATGATCCGGACCGCTCCGGTCCCCAGGGTTTCTTCAAATTCCTCTTCCCAGAGGGGAGGCGGCAGGACGACGTNCCCATGGNCCCTCAAGCCGATGGAGTACAAGGCATTGACCGTCGGAAGGCCCGGGAACCGGAACGTCTTCTTGATGAAATCGGCCAAATCCCGGGGCTCGATGGCCCCCGAGGTGACCAGGGCTCCGTCGAGGGGGGGCTCGCCTTCGGGAACGACGGTGTACTGTTGGCCCACCAGGCAGGGAAACCCATGCCGACAGGTCACCAGCAACAAGAACTTGCCGTTCCCCGCGTCCAGTTTCTTCAAGTCGACGTCCACCCCTGCGGCCGGAAGCAGGGACCCCTGGAGCCTCCCCTTGGTGGCCTGGATGGTTTGATTCTGGGCGGCCAGGGGCACCAAATACGCCTTGCGTTCGTGGCGCACAGGCCAGGACGGGTCGTAGAGCCGCAGGCCCGGAACCATGGCCTTCTCGGGGATGCCCTTGAACTGAAACCGGGTCTTGCCGTCGGCCCCGGTCTGAAAGTTCCGGCCCCGGAGGGTTCGACCCGTTTCCAACACGGCGAGGTCGCTCAAGACGAAGGGGAGGGCGTCGAACGTGAAGTTCACCCAAAAAAGTTTATCGTCCTCTTCGGCCCGCCATGGTTGGCCGACCAGGGAAAGGGNGGGGAGTCGGAACATTCGGACCGGGATTTTGGACAAAGTCGCCTCTCTCGTATGGTATAAAGGTGGAATGACGAGTTTAAACGAAATTGTCGCGGTTGCCAAGAAAGCGGCCGCCGCCGCCCGAGAGGTCCAATTAGCCGGTCTGCGGGACGGTACCCAGATTCGAACGAAGTCCGGGCCCCAGGATTTGGTCACCGCCGCTGATTTAGAGTCGGAGCGCGTGATTTCCGGGATCGTCGCCGAAGCCTTCCCCGACCATGATTTTCTCGGGGAAGAGGGGGGCAGCCGGGGCCGGAAGAGTGAATGGCTCTGGGTGGTGGACCCCATCGACGGAACCACCAACTACAGCCGCCATATCCCGTACTTCAGCACCTCGATCGGTGTGTACCACCAGGGACGGCCGGTGTTTGGGTTGGTCGCGAATCCCGTGGCCAACGAAACCTTCCTGGCCGTCGAGGGCCAGGGGGCGTTCCTGAACGATGCCCCCATCCACGGGTCGAAGGCGACCAAGTTCTCCGAAGCCTTGATGATCACCGGGTTTTACTACGACCGGGGGCCCAATATGACCCTCACCTTCGAGGCCATTCGGCGGTTCTTTGACGAAGGCATCATGGACATCCGCCGCCTGGGATCGGCCGCCCTGGACCTCTGTTACCTGGCCGCCGGCCGGGTGGATGGCTATTTCGAAATCGGGGCCAACGCCTGGGACTTTGCCGCCGGGGCCTTCATCGCCCAGCAGGCCGGGGTCCTGGTCACCGATGCCCTGGGAAGCCCCTTGTCCCTGAAGAAGTCCTACATCGTGGGGGCCAATCCGGCCCTCCACGGCCAGATGCTGAAGGTGCTGTCGGCTTGGAGGACGGCCCAGGAACAGTCGCCTTGGTAAAACGGTCCCTGGTCCTCTGGCTCCTCGTCGCCACGTTGGCCTCGGGTCAAGACACGGCCTCCCCGGAAAAGAAGGGACCCGTCCTGTACGGGGAAGCCGGGGGCCGGCTCTGGGTTTGGGACGGCGGCACCAAGACCTACCTGACCCCCGAAGGGATGAATCTCGTCCTGGGGGGCGTCGGGGCCCAGCAACTGTGGGGTTGGAGCCTCCTCGGTGGTCAGGCCCAGTTCTTCACGGTCAAGTTGCCCCGACCCAAGGCCAAGGCGTCCCAGGGGGCGCTCCAGGCGGCCCCGCCCCCTAAGCCGGTCTTTGACCGGGGCCTGTACCCGGTGCCCGACCGGGCGGACCGGGTCGGCGACCGGCTGTTGCTCGTGTACGACGCCCTGTCGGGGCACCCTCGGTACGAGGTGTGGCAGGGGGGCCGCCGGCTGGCGACCAAGGCCTTGGACGACGGCCGAGTTGTCTACGCGGAAGCCCTGGGCCCCACCGAAGGTTGGGTCGTGGCCGGGCGGGATGGAGCCGGGGCCCCGTGGGTCGAGGTCTCGGGAGTCCCGGTCCCCGCCCCCGAAGGGTGGCGGGGTCGCATGACCGTGGCTCTGTGGGTGGCCGACCAGGACAAGGTCCCGGCCCACCCGGTGGCGGCGGGCTGGGGNGCCCCGGGAACCCAGGGGCCTCGCCCCCTGCTGTGGGGCCCGGAGGGGTGGACCCAGACCCCTGTGGCCGGGGATCAACCCCCGGGGGCCGGGTCCACCTACCCCGTCCTCGGGGTGGTTGGCAAATCCGGGGTGTTCCTCGGGGGCTGGGCGGCCGATGGCACCGGGGGGACCAAGCCTTGGTTCTGGGACGGGGCCGTCGAAACCCTGGGGACCCAAACCGTGGATGGGGTCCCCGAAGTCCTGGGATTGGACAAAGCGGGCTTCCTCGTGGTGAAACACCCCTCGGCCCCGTGGTTTACCCTGGACGACGAGAAGGGGTCTACCCCCCTGGAGGGGCTCACGGCGGACGACACGGTGGTGGCTGTCCAGGCGGCACCCCCCGGACCTTAGGGCATCGAGGGGGCGTTCTAGGGCTTGGCCCGAAGAACCACGTACTTCTCGTCGAAGGCAGCGGTTCTCACGGTCCCGAAGCGTTCGGCCAGGGCCCTGTGATGGCCCAGGTGGCGGTTGGCCACGACCCAGAACTCTCCCGACGCCTTGAGGACCTTCCGGGCTTGGTCAAAGAGAGTCAGGGCGATCTCCAGGGTCTGGGCGTTCTGATAGTGGAAGGGGGGATTGCAGAGGATGAGGTCGGCACTTTCGTTTCCAAAATCCTCTAAACCGTCCCCGGCCAAGAACCAGCCCCGGCCTCCCATTTCGTTGATCCGGAACCCTTCCCGGGCCGACCACACGGCCATGAACGATTCATCGACGCAATAGACTTCGGCGTCGGGGGCCCTTCGGGCGGCTGCCAGACCGAGGACACCGTTCCCACAGCCCAGGTCAATGACCGTTTTCGTCCCCGGGCCTAGTTTCGGAAAATGCTGAAGGAGCAACCGAGTTCCCCCATCGAGGCCTTCGCGGCTGAAGACGGAGGCATGGTTGACGAGTTTGACCCCCAGGGCCGGAAGGCTCCAGATCGTCGGGAAGGGCGCCGGTTCCAAGGTCTTGTCGGCCACCGTGGCCCGGATGAGCCGGGCCTTTTGTTCCGCTAAGTCGGTGACCGTCGGACCCAGAATGGCTTCGAACCGTTCCAGGGTGGACGAGTGGAGGTCCTTAACCATGGCGGACGCCACGACGACCGAGCCCACAGGAACGATCCGTCGGATTTGATGGAGCTGAAACTCCAGCAGAGCATGGCTCCGGGGAAGACGGTAGAGCACCTGGGGCGGCGCCCCCGGGGCTCCCCCGGGGGGCAGCGTGAGGCTATCCAGGAGGACCAGCTTTTCAGCCGACAGGCCGTTGGCATCCAAATTCCATAGGGTGCTTCGTTGGCTCAGGCTCGAGTCGGATACCTGGGTCACCGACCGACCTTGCCGGATCAAGAGGGTGGTGAGGGCCCCGAACGCATCGTTGTAGACCACTTGCAGGCGGTCTGGTTCTGGAGCGGTCTCGAGGGTCCAGCGGGCCAGCAGAGTGTCGGCCGCGCTCCAGGCCTGGAGGGCCGGGTCGGCATCGTAGGGGTGTCGGCCCAAGGTGAGGTCACCCCAAGGCGTGGTCCAGGTTTTCATTCCCCCAGTGTAGGGACAGTCAAGGGAATGGACAACACCCGGATCCTTCGATACCCTCGATTTATGGACAATGAATCGATCCGACTCGAAGGCATCGACCCTCGCAGTTGGGAACACCCCGCTGACCGAGCGGCCCTGGGCCTCCTTCTCCAGGTGCCAGGCCTGGGCGAAGTCATGAAACTGGTGGGTAGCCAAACGTCGGACCGATCCCTCCGGTTGCGGTGGCTTTCCACCGCTGTCCGATCGTCTCCGGTCCAGGTTCCGGTGGTCCATCGCGCGGTGGTCGAGGCCTGTCGGGTCCTCGACGTGTCTCCCGTCCCCGAGGTCTTCGTAGCTCCGGGGCCCGAGGCCCAGGCCCGGGTCATGGGTTTCGAAACACCCTTCTTGGTGGTCGGGGCCGGGTTGGTCCACGCCTTGTCCCCCGAGGAACTCGTCTTCGTCGTGGGCCACGAACTGGGCCACCTCAAGGCCGGGCACACCGTTTACCGGACCGCCCTCTGGATGCTCACCCAACTCTCCTTTCGCCTGATGGGGGCCAGCGATCTGGTCCGGTTGCCCGTCTACGCAGCCCTCAAAGACTGGGAACGCAAGAGCGAGCTGAGTTGCGACCGGGCCGGCCTGCTGGCGGTCCAAAATCCCGTCGCCGCCTTGTCCGCCTTGGTCAAGGTGGGCTATCCGGGCCTCGCCTCGGAGATCGATCCGGCGGAACTCCTCCGCCAGGGTGCCGAGTGGGAATCCTCCGGTGACGTCTTGGACAGTGTGTGGAAGGTGTTGGTGTCCTGGGGGGACAGTCNCCCCGCCTTGGTGCAACGGTATGCGGCCCTTCATACGTGGTCCCAGGGGGAGGCCTACCGGGAAATCTTGACCGGTGGCCATCGAAGCCAGGGGGCCCCCGATCCGGCCTTCGATCTGCGTCAGGCCTGGGACAGCTGGAAGTCTGACGTCCAAAGATCCCAGGATCCCGGGACGAAGGNGGTGGCCGACGCCCTGCGCCAGGCCGAGGAATGGTTTCAAACCTGGGGTCGTCGATGAGCGGCTTCCCCGAGGCCGCCGTTCTGAAGACCGTCCCTTTGAAGTTTCAGGGAGTGACCCTCAAGCTCAAAACCAGCCACGGGCTCTTTTCGAGCCATCATGTCGACGACGGGACCATGCTTCTCCTCAAGACCCTCGCCCAACAAGACGCCGTGCCCCCGTCGGGACGGGTGTTGGACGCGGGGNGTGGAACCGGGCCCCTGGGGTTGGCCCTCAAGAAGTTTCGGCCCGACCTAGACGTGGTGGCCCGGGATCGCCTGGCCCTGGCCGCTGTGTTTACCGCTGAGAATGCTCGGATCAACGGCCTTGTCGTCGACGCCGCCCCGGGGTTGCTCCTCGACGCCCCGGGCCCCTGGGACCTCCTGGTGTCCAACGTCCCGGCCAAAGCCGGTGAACCCGTCCTCACCGATTTCATCCGCCGGTCTGTGACCCTTTTGAGTCCCCAGGGCTTGGCCGCCGTGGTGGTGGTAGAACCCCTGGCTGACTGGTTTTCGGCCCAATTGGACCGAGCGAAGGCTCGGGTCGTTTACCAAGAGGCGGGTCGGGGGTACCGGGTGTTTCACTACCGGGGGACGGAAGGGGCGACCGAGGTCTCCCCCGGTACTCCCTTCCCCGGGGCCTACGCCCGGGGCCAGGTTTCCTGGGCTGTGGGGGGGAGGTCGTTCGTCCAACGAACCTTTTATGGGTTGCCGAATTTCGACGGCCTCGACTACCGCCTAGACGTGACCCTGGGACTTTTGGACGGTCTGACGCTCCGGGGGGAAGGGTTGGTGTGGGAGCCCGTCCAGGGACACCTGGCCACCTGGGCCGAAGCCGTGGCCGCCCCGGGTTCCCGGATCCATCTGGCCGGGAACGACGTCCTTGGGCTGGCCGCCGCAGCCTACAATCTGGCAGCCCCCGGAGCACCGGTCCATGGGGTACCCTCCCTGGCCGACCTCACCCTCGGGGCCGGAAGTTTGGGATGGGCCTTGGTTCAATTCCATCCCGACCCCGAGGTTCCCTGGGTCCCGTCGGCCTTGGAGAGTCTGTTGCGGATGCTGGCCCCGGGGGGCACCCTCGTGGTGAATGGGACCTCCACCGACGTCACCCGGTTCCTCGACAAGCATCAGGGCTTCAGGATCGTCCGGGATTCCCGGGCAAAGGGGNGGCGGGCCGTGGTTCTCGAGCGCCAAGGTCGTCTCTGACCCTTGCCCTTAGTTGATCTTACGTGTCATAATCTGTCCATGAGGATTACCACCAAAGGTCGGTATGCGTTGAAAGCCATGCTGTACTTGGCCGTGCATGGTACCGAGACCCCGACGTCCATCAAGGAAATCGCGGCCGTCGAGAAGATTTCTCCTGAATTCCTCGAGCAACTCTTCTTCAAATTGAAGAAGTCATCGATCATTTCCTCGGTCCGAGGCCCCGGTGGCGGGTTCACCCTGGCCAAGTCTCTGGAGGAAGTCACCGTCAAAGACATCTTCGATGCGGTGGGAGAAGGCCTGGACCTAACCCCCTGCACGACGTGCAACGACGAAACCCCGGTCTGCAGCGAGCTCGACGAGTGCCTCTCGTACGACGTTTGGAAGGCGGCAGCCGACCAAATTCAGGGCTATTTCCGGACGCTGACGTTGAAAATGATCATCGACGGCAAGGCTCGGTCGTTCTGGGACCCGGCCAAAGAGGGCGTCACGGCCCAGTGACCCGGTATTCCATCGGAGTCCGTCCCCAGCGTTTCCGGAAACACCGGATAAAATAGCTTTGGTTGGCGTATCCCGACGCCCACGCCACTTCCTTACACGAAAGGGTTGTTTGTAGCAAAAGGTCCGCCGCCCGGACCATGCGCAAATCTTCCATGTGGGCCGTCAGTCGTAACCCCGTCACGGTTCGAAACAGATGGGACAGGTAGTCCGCACTGCATCCCATCCGTCGGGCCAAGCTGGCCACCGAAAGCCCGGGGTCCCCGAGATCTTCGTGGATCATCCGGCGACACCGAACCACGGTCAACGGCTCCCCGGCCCCCGAGGGGACATCGAGCAACCGGGCCGTCGCCCCGACGATGGACCGAACCAGGTCCACGGCCACCGACGAGGCTTCCCAGTCGCGGTTCGCCCGGACCGCATCTTCTAACCAGGCCGCGATCCGTCCCGCCGCTGGGTTCTTCACCCGCTCGGGATAGGCCATCCGGGGGGAGCCCCCGGGGCCGGGTTCGGCCAGGTGACAAGACAGAGTTCCTTCGTCGGCGTAGATCACCACGTTGCGAAACGGATGGGGTTCGTCCCTTTCGACCACCGACTCGGCGTGGTACACCCGGGCCGGCACAATCAAGACTTCATTCGGTTCTAAAAGGACGGTCTCCGAGGGGAATCGAAAGAGTGTGGCGGCGNGACGCTGAAGAAACAACTCCGCCCTGAGATGAAAGTGGCCCCCCGGGGATCCCGGAACCAGGCGCTGGGGCCGGGGAAAGCGGATCCGCGCCCCTGGACTGGCGAGGGCTTGGTAGGTCGCTTGAAGGTGGGAACGCAATTCTTCGGCCAGGGTCATCACCTAAGAAAATTACCATACATGTCGGATTACTGGTAGAGAATCCTGTGGCTAGGCCGTCCTAACCGTGCCAGGATAGCCACGGAGGGGCTAATGAAAGATAAGATTCGTGTCATCGTGTGGAACGAATTTGTCCATGAGCGGGAGCACGAGGCCGTCCGAGCGGTGTATCCCGACGGCATCCATCAGGTCATTGCGACGTTTTTGCAACAGGGCGAGGCCTGGGAGATTTCGACGGCCACTCTGGATCAGCCCGACCATGGACTTTCCGAAGAACGGCTGGCCCACTGCGATGTGTTGGTGTGGTGGGGACACATGGCCCACGATCGAGTGGCCGACTCGGTGGTGGACCGGGTCCAAAGGCGAGTCCTCGAGGGGATGGGCCTGATCGTTCTGCATTCGGGGCACTATTCGAAGATCTTCCGTCGGTTGCTCGGAACCACCTGCTCCCTGAAGTGGCGGGAAGCCGAAGAGCTGGAGCGAATCTGGGTCGTGGAACCTTCTCACCCCATCGCAGCGGGCCTGGGTCCGTATTTTGAGATTCCGTACGAAGAAATGTATGGGGAGAGGTTTGAAATCCCGGCCCCCGACGAGACCGTATTCCTGTCATGGTTTGAGGGGGGAGAGGTCTTCCGGTCCGGGTGCACCTGGACCCGAGGCCATGGACGCATTTTCTACTTTCGTCCCGGCCATGAGACCTACCCGACCTACTACCAACCCGAAGTTCAATTGGTGATCCGCAACGCCGTTCGTTGGGCCGTGCCCCGGGTGAACATCGTGGATTCCTGCCCCAATGTTCCCGTCTCCCTCAGCCCCATTGGGAAAAAAGACGTCCACTTCGCCAAGGCGGGGGNGGTTCAGCACGGAGGAAAGAACCTGTGAACCCAAGAAAACAGCAGATCGGCATCGTGGGTTGCGGAGGGATCGCCCTCAGCAAACATCTCCCGGCCCTGGCCCAACTCGGGGACTTGTGCGAGCTCGTGGCCTTTTGTGACCTCGTGGAGACCCGGGCCGCCTCGGCCGCCCAAGCCTTTGGGGTCCCGGGGGCCCGGGNGTACACCGACTACACCAAGCTCTTGGCCGACGGTGGCATCGATGCGATCCACGTGTTGACCCCAAACAATTCCCATGCCCCCATCACCGTGGCGGCCTTCGAAGCCGGGAAGCACGTGTTGTGTGAAAAGCCCATGGCCGCGACCTCGGCCGATGCGTTGAAGATGGTCCTCGCCGCCGAGAGAACCGGAAAAAAGTTCACCATTGGCTACCAGAACCGGCTTCGACCCGAGGTCCAAACTCTCAAAGCCGCCTGTCAGGCCGGCCAGTTAGGGGAAATCTACTTCGCCAAAGCCCACGCGGTCCGGCGCAAAGCCGTCCCCACCTGGGGGGTCTTTCAGGACAAGGGACAGCAGGGTGGGGGACCGCTCATTGACATTGGGACCCATGCCCTCGACCTGACCCTCTGGGCCATGGACAATTGGAAACCCAAGCGGGTCACGGGGTCGGTCTACGCCAAGCTCACCGACCAAACCGAGGGGAACCTTTGGGGACCCTGGGACCCCCAGACCTACGAAGTGGAAGATTCGGCCTTTGGCTTCGTCCAAATGGAAAACGGTGCCACCGTCTTCCTCGAGGCTTCGTGGATCTTGAACATGATCAACCCTCGGGAAGCGGCCACGACCTTGTGTGGCACCCAGGGGGGGGCCGAGATCCTGGCCAACAACCAACTCGTGTTCAACCGGGCCACCCATGGGGCGCTCCTGGAAGAGAGGATTTCCCAGGGCAGTGGGCCTGCCTACTTCGGGGGCGTGGAGCAGAAACCGGCCGATGTGGAGGCCCGGGGTTGGCTTGAAACCCTGATCCACGACCGGGAACCCCTGGTCTTGCCCCGGCAGGCCCTGGTGACCACCCAAATTCTCGAAGCCATCTACGAATCCCACCGACAGGGCGGGAAGGGGATCGACCTATGAGTGTTGCGGCCTCGACGCCTTGTTCTATCGTCATCGTTGGGTTCGGAGGCATGGGCCACGAGCATTGGCGACGCCTTCGAGACGTGCCCGAACTCCGGGTAGTGGGAGCCTTCGATGTCCTCGCCGATCGACAAGCCTTTGCCTCGTCCCTGGGGATCCGGGCGTACCCGTCGTACTCCTCGGTCCTCGAGGATGCCGGGGTCGACGCGATCCTGATCGCCACCCCGAACGACAGCCACCGGACCCTGGCCCTGGCCGCCCTCCAGGCGGGGAAGCACGTGATCTGCGAAAAGCCGGCCACCCTCAACACCCAGGAGCTCGACGACATTGTCCGGATAGCCGAGGAAACGGGGCGCTTGTTTATGGTTCACCAGAATCGCCGGTGGGACGAGGACTACCTCACCGTCCGGCGCATCCTCGCCGAGGGGACCCTGGGACCCGTGCACCACATCGAGACCCGGGTCCAGGGGTCCCGGGGCATCCCCGGCGACTGGCGAAAGGTCGAACGCCATGGCGGTGGCATGATGTTGGACTGGGGGGTTCACCTCCTCGACCGCTTGGTCTTTCTGCTCCCGGGACCGATCACCCAGGTCTACTGCAAGATGCATTTCCCCACGGGACAACCGGTGGACGAGGGCTTTCACCTCTTTCTGACCTTTGCCTCGGGGCAGACGGCCCTGGTGGAAGTGGGGACCTGCCACTTCCAAACCCTCCCCCTTTGGACTGTCCTGGGGACCCAGGGGACGGCCGTGATCCAGGACTGGGCGCTCCAGGGGGGCATCGTCGCCAAGGTGGGGGCCGATGCCGACGCCCTGCCCATGGTGGCCGGTGCTGGTCTGACGAAGACCATGGCGCCCCGGACCGAGGCGGGGGAGGTGAGACTTCCCCTCCCGAAGGTGTCCTCGGACGTCCGGGAGTTCTACCGGAACTTCGTGGCCGCGGCCCGGGGGCTCGAGGAACCCCTGGTGAAGAACGGGGAAGTTCGGCGGATCCTGGCCCTGATGGAAGCGGCGTTCCGGTCCCATCGAACAGGGCAGGTGGTCGGGTTCGAGGGCCCCTAGGCCGTCGCATCTTCCCTTTAGCGGGGGTTTCCGGTATCCTCATGGGCCTATGGAAACCTTGAACACGGGCCACTGGGCCGACCTGAATGCTGAAAAAGTGATCCGCGAGAAAGGCGACAAGCCTCAGTACACCTGCGCCTCGGGGATCACGCCCTCCGGAACCGTCCACATCGGTAACTTCCGCGAGATCATCAGTACCGACCTCGTGGTTCGTGCCTTGCGGGACCGGGGCAAGACCGTCAGGTTCATCTACAGCTGGGATGACTACGATGTCTTCCGCAAGGTTCCTAAGAACATGCCCAACCAGGAGTTGCTGGCCCAATACCTGCGGCAACCCATCACCCTCGTGCCCGACACCCTGGGCCGGGCCGAGAACTACGCCCGGGGGAACGAAAAGGATCTCGAGGTCCTGTTGCCCCAGGTCGGGGTGTTTCCCGAATACCTCTATCAAGCCGAACGGTACACCCAGGGATACTACGCCGAGGGGATCCGCCACGCCCTGAAGCACAAGGAAGAGATCCGGGCCACCCTCGATGCTCACCGGACGGAACCCCTCGAGGCGGGCTGGTGGCCCGTCTCGGTGTTTTGCGAACAGTGCCACCGGGACAACACCGCCATCGAGGCCTGGGATGGGGACTGGAACCTCAGCTATTCGTGCCCCGACTGCGGGAACCGGGAAACCATCGATCTCCGTCGGGCCACCGGGGCCAAACTCCCCTGGCGGATCGACTGGCCCATGCGGTGGGTCAAGGAAGGGGTCGATTTCGAACCGGCCGGGAAGGACCATCACAGCGAGGGGGGTAGCTTCGACACGGCCAGGCTCACGGTGAAAGTGTTTGGCGGCGAAGCCCCGGTCACCTTCCAATACGACTTTATCTCGATCAAGGGCCGGGGGGGAAAGATTAGCTCGTCGAGCGGTGAGGTCATCGGGCTCGACGATGTCCTGGAAGTCTACNCCCCCGAGGTCACCCGCTTCCTCTTCGCCGGCACCCGTCCCAACGCCGAGTTCGCCATCAGCTTTGACCTCGATGTCCTGAAGATTTACGAAGACTATGACAAGTGTGAACGGATTTTCTATGGCCTCCACGAGGTCAACGACAAGGACAAGGCCAAGCAGAGCCGCATCTATGAACTGAGCCAACTTGGGGCCCCCGAAGCCGAAATGCCCTACCAGGTGGGCATTCGCCACCTGTCGACCTTGCTTCAAACCTACGGCGGGGACGTGGACCGGACCTTGGCTTCGTTCCCCGACCTGAAAGAAGGGCAAAAGCCTCGGTTGCGCCGGCGGGCGGAGTGCGCCTGGAGATGGGTGTCCCAGTTTGCCCCCGAAGATTTCAAGTTTCAGCTGAAGGCCGAGGCGGCCCCCGCTCCGGCTCTGTCCGAGGCCGAGGCCCAGGGCGTCCGAGGCCTTCTCCGGGTGATCGACGAGGAACTCGATGCCCTCGATGAAAAGGTCTTGAACGATCGAATTTATCAAGTGGCCGCCGACGCCGGGATCGACGCCAAGGCGCTTTACCGGGTCATGTACCAGGCGCTGGTAGGGAAGGACCAAGGTCCCCGGCTAGCGAGCTTTTTGAAGATCATTGGAAGGGCGAAGTTGCAAGCCATTCTCACGAATTACCGGTGACGATCGCCCTCTCCGCTGTGGGCGGGTAAATTGCCCTCCTATCGGCCTTTGTTCCAAGTTGGCCCGGGCCTTACCATGGGGCCATGACCGAGCTTCACCGCTGTTTAGCGGCGAACCTAAAAGCCTTGCGGCAACGATGGGGATTCTCTCAGGCGGACTTGGCCGAACGCAGTGATCTTTCGGTGAGCTACGTGGGCGAAATCGAAGTGGCCGTGAAATGGCCGTCGGCGGAGAACCTGGAACGGTTGTCCCGGGCGCTCCACGTGAAGCCCTACCAGCTCTTCCTCGAACCCGCAGACGGGGAGTCCCTCCACGCCTGGCTGGAGCGCCGGGATCAGATCGTCGAGTTGGGAGAAGATCTCATCGCCTACTTTGAAAAGAGGCGGCCGTGACGTATGATGACAGGTATGACTTCCCAAGATCTTGGAAAACGTGCCGCCGGGGAACAGGCGGTCCTGGACCTGGTTCGACCCGGAATGAAGCTGGGCCTGGGGACCGGAAGCACCGCGTATTGGGCGGTGAAAAAGACCGCTGAATTGTACCGCGAAGGGCGTTTACCCGGCCTCCTGGTGGTGGCCACCTCGTTTGACACCGAAATCCTCTGCCAAGACGAAGGTTTGGAGGTTCGGTCCCTGGGGGACCGGGCCATCGATGCCCGTCTTGACCTCTACCTCGATGGGGCCGACGAGGTCGATCCGGACCTCAATTGCATCAAAGGGGGCGGCGCCGCCCAGTTGCAGGAAAAGATTGTCTGCTCCGCCAGCCAGACCTTTGTGATCGTGGCCGACGACAGCAAGGCCGTCCCCCACCTCGGGACGAAGTTTCCGGTTCCCCTGGAGATCCACGCCATGGCCCGGGTCTCGCTGATCCGAGCCTGTGAGGCCCTGGGGGCTCGGGCCGTGCTCCGGTACGGCAAGGGGAAGGCGGGCCCGGTCGTCACTGACAATGGGCACCTCATCCTCGACCTGACCTTTGAAACTCCCATCGATTGTTCGGCCACCGAGCGAGCCCTGAAAATGCTCACCGGGGTGTTCGAGGTCGGGCTGTTTTCCCGCCGGGCCTCCCTGGCCTACCTGGGTCAGGCCGACGGTACCTGCCGAATCCTCCGGACTCCGGCTCCAGGGCTGTAGGGAGGCCCCGGTGCCCTGGCGGTGGATCGCGGCCGACCCGGGAAGCCCCTCGTCCTCGGGGGGCGTCCAGTGAAACTCGTGTTCTGGGTAGCGGCCCTCTCGGGTCCGGCTTCCCTCGGGCTGATGGCCCTGGGGAGCCTGGTTCCCACCTGGGTGGAAATGGCCTACTCTCGGGGGGTCTATGCGACCCTGACCCCGGTCATCAGTCGATGTTTTGGGTGGTTCCCGTTTCCCGTGGCCCCCATCCTTCTCATTCTGGCCGTCCTCGCCTGGATTGCCTCCCTGTTCTACCACCCCAAGGCGTGGTTGGGGCTGGTGGCGGGCCTGTCGGTGCTGGTGGCGTGGTTTGTCCTGGCCTGGGGGCTCAACTACCAGAGACTCAGTTGGGGCGAGAACCTGGGCTGGTCCGTCCGGGGCGGGTCGGTGGCCGAGTTGGAGGCCCTGGCCCAGACCTTGGCCGCCCGGGCCGGCGCATTGCGGGCGCAAGTCTTCGACCACGGAACCCCTCCCTGGCATGAAGTCCTGAAAGTCGGCATCCCTCGGGCCTACGAAAAGGCGTCCCACCAGTGGCCTCTGTTGGCGGGGCGGTACCCAGGGCCCAAGGCGGTCCCCGGGCTCGACGGCCTCTCGTGGTTGGGAATTTCGGGGATTTATCTGCCCTTCACCGGAGAGCCCCTGGTGAACCTGGGCCCGGGAGGCTGGAGCTTGCCGTTCACGGCGGCCCACGAAAGCGCCCACCTTCGGGGCTGGGCCCGGGAGGACGAAGCCAACTTCCTGGCCTTCCTGGTCCTCGAGGATTGCGGGGACCCCTGCCTGGAATACTCGGGTTGGTCGATGGCCTTGCTCTACGTGGCCACCGCCTTGGAAGCCCAAGGGACCCCGGGGGTCACCGCCTGGAAGGCGATCGCCCGCACCCTGCCCCCGGCCCTTCTCCAGGATTGGAAGGACTACTTTCATTACTGGGATCGGTTCCGGGGCCCGGCCCAGACGGCCACCCAAGCGGTGAACGATGCCTATCTAAAGGTGCAGGGCCAGGCCGACGGTGTGAAAAGCTACGGGAGAATGGTGGATCTGCTGCTCGCCTGGCACAGGAGGAATGGATGAACGTGAGACAGGTCGCGAGAAAAGCTCTTTTGCTGGCCCTGGGGCTGGTCTGGGGGGCCCCCGGTTGCCCGGCGGATCCCGTGGTCCCTGACTCGGTCCGCCCGGCTCCCCCGGAAATCCCTGACCGGACGTTTCAACTCCAGGACTACGGCGCCGTCGGCGATGGTCAGACGATGAACACCGAGGCCTTTCGCCGGGCGATGGAGGCCGTGGCCGCCACCGGGGGGGGCACCCTGGTGGTTCCCGCTGGAGTTTTCGTCACCGGTCCGATCGCCTTGTGCTCCCACCTGAACCTGCACCTCGAGGCAGGAGCCGTGGTGAAGGCCCCCGAGAACTTTTCCGACCTGGGGCTCCCCGATCCGGAACGGTTTCACACCCAGGCCGAGGCCGACGCGGGCTTTCCCCTGGAAGCCCCGTTGATCCACGGTGACCATCTGCACGACGTCGCGATCAGCGGCCCCGGGACCATCGACGGGAGCGGACGCCACTGGTGGCTCTGGTCCGAGCGGGCTGCCCGGAACGCCGCCAAGAATCATGTCCCTCGGATCTCGATCCGTCGGCCCCACCTGATTGTCCTCAACCACGTGGATCGCCTGTCGGTGTCCGAGGTGACGCTCCAGAATTCGTCCATGTTCCATCTGGTGGTCAGCCACGTTCAAGACTTGAATGTGGACGGGATTCGGGTTCGGGCTCCGTTCGATACCAGTGCCCCCAACACCGACGCCATGGACATCGGTCCGGGGAACAACTTCTGGATCCACAATTGCGACCTGGACACCGGCGACGACGATATCGCTATCAAGTCGGGGGGTACCCACATCCTCATCGAGAACCTAGCCATCCACCACGGCCACGGTCTCTCCATTGGGTCGGAAACGGTGGCCGGGGNGGATGGAATGCTCGTTCGGCATGTGACGTTTGACCATACGGACAACGGAATCCGCCTGAAATCGATGCGGGGCAATGGGGGGCTGGTGCAAAACATTCGGTACACCGACATCACCATGAGTCAGGTGGACACCGCCATCATCTTTCAGCTGGATTACCACGATGACAACGTTCCCAACTTCCGGGGCGATCCGGCCAAGCTCCCCATCATTCGGAATGTCTTGATCGACCACGTGACGGTGACCGGCAGCCACAACTCCTGCATCGTCCATGGGATCCCGGACAGTCCCATCACGGGGGTCACCCTCCGGGACGTGTCGTTCACGGCGGACCGGGACTTCGACGTGAAGAATGCCGATCCCCCCGTCTTGGAACGGGTGACGAAGACCCTCGGTTCCCAGAACTAAGCCGGCCGGGGGAAGGTCTTGCGGGCCACAAAGACGCACCCCAGGGCCAAGACCCCCAGCACGAGGACCACCGACGAAAAGCCACCGAGGTCTCCGAGGCCCCCGAGGACGGGGGTCATGAGGACCGCTCCCAGTTGGTTGGCCACCAAGTACGCATTGCTGTAGGTCGCCTTTTGNCCCTCTCCCCCGGCGTCGACAAAGAGGGCGTTCAACAGCGGGTACAAGATGGAATGGCCGATCCCGTAGAAAAATCCCGAGAGGACCAGCCACCACCACGAGGGCGGCAACAAGAGCAGACCAAGGGCCACAACAATGGACAGGAACGACAGGTACAAGAACCTTCGGGGGGGGGGTTGGTCCAATTGCTTTCCGAGGAAGAGGCGAATGCCCACGGAAACCACCGAAAAAGGGATGAGAAAGGCGCTGAGGTTCGCCTCTCCCAGGGTCTTTTGGGTGTGGTGGGGCAAGAACGACGTCAAGGCGGCGTAGTAGATGCCAAACACAAAGGCCAGGACAAACAAGGGCCGCAGATCCCGACGGGCCAGGACCTGCCGGAACGCCTGGGGCACCTCAGGCTCCGTCCGAGCCGACGGTTCCCGGAACCAGAAGAACCAAAGCCACGAAGCCAGGGCAAACCCGGCCCCGAGGAGGAAGAGTCCCTGGCCCCCCAGGGCCTTCAAGACGGCTTCGCCGGCCAACGAGGCTACGGGATTCGTCAGCATCCCGGCCACGCTGAACAGCGCCAGGCCGCCGGCCCGGTTGTCCGGGGGCGTCAGGTCGAACAGCAGACTGAACATGAGGGTCGAGGTGAACACCTGGGCCAGGGAACCCACCAGCTTGAACAAGGCGAGGAGGGGCAGGGAATCGGCAAACCTCCAGGACAAGAGCGAGGTGGCGACCAACAACAAGAAGCCCCACCGAAGGACCTTCACCCGGGGCAGTTGGACCAGCGGGCGGCCAAAGAAGACGACCACCACGACGATGAGCAAGGTGCCAAGGGTGTTGTAGAACCCGACAAACGTCTGGCCGGCCCCGAGGGAAACGAGGTAGGGGGGCAACAGGGCCGTGGCGTTGAAGGCGCAATTGGAAAGGAAATTTTCTACGAACAGCACGACAAACGGGGACAGAGACGACCTCTTGGGATGGACACACCAGTATCTCAGAAAACAAACCGTTCTGGCAACACGATGCTATTGCATTAGATGCCGGGTGTCTGGGCTGGTCACCGACCAGAGCACCTCAGGCCAGACGTTCAGCGCGGTGGCGAGGGCCCTAGCCCGGCGTGTCCGAACTCATTCCTTGGGCTGGCTCGAACCCAGGATGGACTGGATCAAATGGTCCTTGGACCGCCACTTGGGGTCGGCCTTGCACCGCAGGTCTAAGTGGATCCGCTGGCTAAAGACCTTGCCCAGTTCCTTCTGGGCGGCCTGACGGATCTCCTTGATCTTCTCGCCGCCCTTGCCCACCACGATGCCCACCTGGCTCTCCCGTTCGACGATCAAGAACACCCGCAACCACAGGGTGGCCTGGGGTTTCGCCCCCTCGGCCGGGGGGGCTTCTTTCAGTTCGCGGTCGGCTACCTCGACGTAGAGGGCATGGGGGATTTCATCGGACAGTCGGTGGATGGCCTGTTCCCGGACGATCTCACCGATGCGAAAGCTGGGGTCCTGGTCGGTGTAGAACTCTTCGGGGTAAAAGGCTTCGCCCTCGGGGGCGTGGTCGAAGATGGCGTCGAAGAACGCATCCAGACCCACCTCGGCCAGGGCCGAGATCCGGACCACCGCCTTGGGTTGCAACTTTTCTCGGACGAGGGCTTCGAGTTCGTCGGCGTAGTTCGGCTTTAACTCAGTCTTGTTGAGGGCAACGACCAGGGGCTTCCGGAGGGTGGTCAACCGTTCCAGCAACCCTTCTTCTTCGGAACCGGCCTTGCGGCTGGCGTCGATGAGGTACACTGCCACATCGGCGTCCGAGATGGCCCGGGTCACGGTGTCCATCATCGACTTGTTGAATTTCTTTTCACTGAGGTGGAAGCCCGGGGTGTCGAGGAACACGATCTGTCCCCGACCGGGGCGGTTGACGATCCCCCTCACCTGGTTGCGGGTGGTTTGGGGGACGGGGCTGACAATGCTGACCTTGTGTCCGCACAGGGCGTTCATCAAGGTGGATTTGCCCGACGATGGACGGCCGACGATGGCCGCAAAGGCAGATTTCATGGCCGCAGTGTACCACGGCCCCCAAGAATAGCCTATTAGTCGAGCAACATTCGGACGTGCCCTTGGTAGTGTTCGTCCCGGAGCTTGCGCACATCGGGGCTGGCCAGATAGTCGTCGAAGCCCATGTTTCGGTCGATCACCCCATGGGGCGTGAACTCAATGACCCGGTTGGCCACCGTGCTGTTCAACTCATGGTCGTGGCTGGTGAAGAGGATGACTTCGCTGAACTCGGTCATCGCCGTGTTCAGGGTGGTGATGGATTCCAGGTCGAGGTGGTTGGTTGGCTCATCCAACAGCAACACATTGGCCCCGACCATCATCATCTTGCTCATCATGCACCGAACCTTCTCGCCCCCGGACAAGACGTTCACAGGCTTCAGGGCCTCGTCGCCCGAAAAGAGCATGCGGCCCAGGAACCCCCGAAGGTAGGTCTCGTCCTGGTCCTTGCTGTACTGGGCCAACCATTCCACCAGGTTGAGTTCGGTTTGAAAGTACCGGGTGTTGTCGTTGGGGAAATAGCTGGTGGTGATGGTCTGGCCCCATTCGATGGTGCCGCTGTCGGGTTTCATTTCTCCGCCGAGGATCTCAAACAGCACGGTCTTCTTCTGGCTGTCCCCCAACAGGGCCACCTTCTGCCCCGCTTCGATGGTGAGGTCGAGGTTGTCCAACACCTTCACGCCGTCGATGGACTTGGTGAGTCCTTTCACCGTCACGATGACCTTGCCGCATTCCCGGTCCGCTTTGAACCCGATGTAGGGGAACTTACGGCTCGAGGGCTTGAGGTCATCCAGGTTGAGTTTTTCCAAAAGCTTCTGGCGGCTCGTGGCCTGCCGGGCCTTCGAAGCGTTCGAGGCAAAGCGCATGATGAAGGCCTTGAGCTCGGCGGCCTTGTCTTCGGCCCGCTTCTTCTCGTCCTTTTTCTGCCGGGTCAGCATCTGACTCATCTGGTACCAGAAGTCGTAGTTGCCCACGTAGAGGTTGATTTGCCCGTAGTCCACGTCGGCGATGTGGGTACAGACCTGGTTAAGAAAGTGACGGTCGTGGCTAACCACGATGACGGTGTTGTGGAAGTTTCCGAGGAACTCTTGGAGCCACTGGATCGATTCGAGGTCCAGGTGGTTCGTGGGTTCGTCGAGGAGCAGTACGTCGGGGTTCCCAAACAGCGCCTGGGCCAGGAGGACCCGGACCTTTTCGCCCCCGTCGAGGTCCTTCATCAGCTTTTGGTGATGGGCCTCGCCGATCCCCAGGCCATCGAGGAGGGAGGAAGCTTCGGCTTCGGCCTCCCAACCACCCAGTTCGGCGAACTCCCCTTCGAGTTCTGCCACCCGCATCCCCTCGTCGTCGTTGAGGTCTTCCTTGGCGTACAGGGCTTCCCGCTCCTGCATGATCTTCCAGAGCTTGTCGTAGCCCATGATCACCGTGTTCAGGACGGTCGATTCGTCGTATTCAAAGTGATTCTGCTTCAGGATGGCCAACCGCGCCTTCGGGGGCAGGGTGACTTCCCCGGTGTCGGGCTCAATTTCCCCCGACAGGATTTTCAAGAACGTCGACTTCCCGGCCCCATTCGCCCCGATGAGGCCGTAGCAGTTTCCGGGGGTGAATTTCAGGTTCACTTCCTTGAAGAGGAAGCGTTTGCCGTAGGCGAGAGAGATGTTCGTGGCGGTGATCATAGGCAGGTATTGTAGGGATCAGGCCGGGGTTTGTCCATGGAGGAATCCTCGTGTATGGTGGTGGGATGGCTTGGATCATCATGGAGCATTGTTCCGTCGGGGACTGGCGACACCGGGTGTTGTCGGACCTCACGTGGGAGTGGAAGGTCGGCGAGAGTTGGCTGATCGTGGGTCCCAACGGTAGCGGTAAGTCGGCCCTGGCCGCCCTCTGGGTGGGTCACCTGGACGCGGTGGCCGGGCGCTTCGACCGAGATCCGGCGTTCGCCCGGGCCGAAGAGGCCTGGATAGGCTTTGAACGCCAGCGGTTGCTCCTCGAGTGGGAACGACACATCGACCTGAGTGACGTGAGCGAGAGTCCCGACCCCGGAACCCTGGTGAGCAACTTCGTCGGGGACCCCGAGGCCTTGGTCCAGTTTGGTCTGGAAGGGAAGGGCGGGCGGGGTCTCAAGCACCTGTCGACCGGCGAGCTCAGGCGGGCCTGTTTGGCCCGGGCCTGGGTGTTGGGTCTTCCCTTCCTCATCCTCGACGAGCCCTTCGAGGGCCTGGATGTCGCCGGGGTCACCTTGGTCCGAAGTCTCCTCGAGACCACCCTCCAGCAGGGAAAAGACTTGGTGTTCCTGACCCGCAACCCCGCCGATTGCCCCGACGGAGAGTGGCGCTCTTGGACTCTGGACTCCGAGCCCTCGGGCGAGACCCCCCAGGAAACGGCTCGGTGGGGTCCCGGGGTGAAGGGGTCGATCCCCGTCCTCGAATTCCGGGATGTGTCCGCAGGCTACCCCGACGTCCCGGTCTTGAGTCACGTGGACTGGACCGTCCACCGGGGCGAGCGCTGGTTGGTCACGGGGCCCAACGGATCGGGGAAGAGCACTTTGTTGTCGCTCATCTCCGGGGACCATCCCCAGGTCTTCAGCAACGATGTCCGGCTGTTCGGCCTCCGGCGGGGGCCTGGGCTCACCCTGGCCGAGGTCAAGAAGAGGGTGGCCCTGGTTTCGTATGCGGCCCACCTGGGGTTCCGAAACCTGTTTGGGGTGACCGGCTTGGAAGTGTTGGCCTCGGGCTTCGCCGGGACGGTGGGGCTGTGGTCCGACCCTTCGTGGGACCAGGTCCAGGCCTGCCGCCGCCTCGCCGAGGAGTGGGGCCTCACCGAGGCCAGTGCCCGGCCCTGGGAAGACCTCAGTTGGGGAACCCAGAGGCTCTTGCTGTTGGGGCGGGCCCTGGTCGGGGGGGCCGAGGTTCTGTTGCTCGACGAACCTTGCCAGGGCCTCGACGCCCGGGCCCGGGCCCGGTTCCTGGACCGGGTGGCCGAGTGGGCGTCGGACCCCACCCACACCCTGATCTACGTGACCCACCGGGCCGACGAGGTCGACCCTTCAGGGTTCCTGAGACTGAGCCTGCCTTACGGCAGGTCGTAGACCGTGACCCTGTCGGTGACGAGGACCAGGGCCCCTGTCCTGGACCAGGCCGACGGGGGCACCAGGGCGGCGGCCCGGGCTCCGTCGGGCGCGAGGGGCGACAGGTCCAAGGCCGGGTGCCATTCGGTGCCGTCGAACGGACGGAGCAGCAGTTCTTTCTCCCGTCCTTCCAGGTGGTACAGGGTAGCGGTCCCGGTGGTCACCGCCCAAAGCTCGGCCCACGGGGGACCCGACGCGGGNGGGGGGGGCAGGGCTCGCCAGCCCTCCAAGGGTTTCCACCGGTAAAAGGCCCTATGGGCGGTCTTGGACGACGCCAGGAAGGCCGCCAGGCCATCTTCGGTGGAGCCGAGGAGCACCAGGTCGGCGTCGTCATCCCGGGGCAACGCCAGGTCTTGCCAGCCCGTGGGTTTCGCCTGGAGCACCCGGACCGGGCTGGTTTGGGTGCGGAACGTCCCCCAGGCATTGACCAGGGTGTGGCCCTCGGGGGCGGCTTCGGTCACCCAGGCNCCCCCCGTCCACAGGCGGCCCTCTTCACCGTTGTCTCCGTGAAGAGTCAGTTCGGGGGTTGCCGAGCCTTTGAGGGAAAGCGAGGACCATGGGGCCACGGCGGACCGGATGACCGGGCCTACCCGCTGGCCTGTTTGGGCGTCCCAGACCTCGGCCGTCCATCCGGCGTCGGTGAGCCATCCAATCCAGAGCTGCCCCGAGGGGCCCGAGGCGACGGCCAGCCCCGACCCTCCTGTTCCCGGGGGAAGGGCCAGCCTTGGATGCAGGGGCACCGAGACCGGTGGCCCCTGGGTCAATCCCTGCTTCAACGAGTTGCGGAACTCGGAGAACTGGATCGGCCTCAGCCTCAGGACGATGGTGGTCGTCTGGGGCTGGAGGGGCCGCACCCTCTGGGGGCGGCTTGACCCTGTCACATCAACCCAGGGGTTGAGGCGCCCCTGGAGGGACCGATTGGTACCCTCGACCCTCCAGGCCCCCCCCGGCTCGGAACTCTCCACGAGGATCTCCACGGGGTCGCCCCCCAGGGTGGTGGCCTCGACCCGAAAGTGCCCCTCGGTCAGCGGTCCCAGGGGGACGGGGGTCGTCCAGGGCGGGTCCAGGGTGAGTTCGGTTCCGACCTCGAGGGAGAGGGCCCCGACCGAGGTGGTCAGGACCATCGTCAAGAGCCCCAGGAACATGGTGTTTGTCTTCACGACAGGCCTCCTACGGCTTCGCGGATGAGGGACTTGGCGAGGGTACGATGGGCTTCCGCAGCGTGGATCCACCTGGCCAGGGGCGTCTGGGCGAATTCCGGCTTGGCCCGAACCTCTTGAATGGTCCTCAGTCCCGTCCGGTTCAACCATTCCTCCCCCAAGGCTTTCCATCTGTCAAGCAAGGGCCAGCCGCCCTGGCCTTCCGGGGCTTCGAGGGCTTGGGCCAACCACAAGCTTTTGTCGTAGGGCCTGAGGCCCAAGGCCAGGACGAATTCGAGGGCTCGATCCTCCCAGGAGTCCCGACCTCGGCCCCCGTCGATCAATCGCTGCAACTCAGCGGTCACCTCGTCTTCATCGTGGTGGAAGTCCTTGCGCTGGGACACGCAGAGGTAGCGGTACACCACCCGGGCGCACTCAGAAAAGCGGTCACGGTTGACCACGGTGCTTTCTTTGAGTCTCTGGTCCTTCCAGGTCGACAGCCATAGGTCAGGGTTCCGGCCTGCGTGGGCATGGCCCGGGCTCGGCAGCACGTTGGACGGGTCCAGTCGGTTCCAGTCTTCGTTTCGTGCTGTGAAGTTTTGATGGGCCCAGGTGTCACTAAACGTATGGAGGGCCAGGCCCATCCGGTACAGGTCCCGGGTCTCAAAGGCTGCGATCAAAAGTTTTTTCGCAGGGGTCGAGTTGGGTCTCACGTCCCAGACCGAAGTCCGGCCATCGACCCTCCGGGAAGGCCCCCGGACCGCCTCGGCACCGGCGGGCAAAAAGTGAAAGGGCGCCAACNCCTCCTCGACGGTGGCCGGGTCCCAGAAGGAGAAGTTCTGGGTCGGTCCGCTGGTGACGATGCCCTGGGGCGTCAAAATCGCCAGCCCACGGTGGTGTTGGTCGACCAATTGGCCGGCGTAGGCCAGGGTTTCGGCATCGTCCCGGGAGAAGCCGGCCTTGATCGCCAAAAAGGCAGTGGTATAGTAATGGAACTCAATATTCACGGTTCAATCAGTCCGCTCCGGATCAGTGGGGCCTCGGCGGCTCCTCGGTACGGACTATAGAGTATACGCAGGTCCCCGACTCCATCAACCGCGGCGGGGTGACCGATCCCGCCTTTACAGGCGAGGGCTCGGGTCCGGGGAATACAGCGGCGGCAGAATGGCCGCCGAGAGGACCAGTTCTTGGCGGACGCCGCTCGGTGGTGGACCGCCCGGTAGCTGGGCCGAGGGCCTCAGGCTGTCGGGTCCTTGCCCAGCCTCCGAGGGGTCAGTAGACTGGCCCAGGAACACAACATCTATGGTGACTTACGCCTTGCCCCGACGCCCCCGGGGGCTGATTTTCGACATGGACCTCACTCTGTATCGCAACGAAGCGTACTACGCCTCGCAGATCCGGAATCAAGTCGTTTTGTTGGCCGAGGACCGGGGGGTTCCCGTCGCAGTCCTGGACCGTCAGTTGGCCGCATGGCAGCAGGAGTACCGGGACTCCCACCAAGGCCGGAGTCCAAGCTTTGGCAATACGCTCCTGGGGGCGTTGGGGTACCCCATCGCCGAGAGTGTGGAGTTGCGTCGTAGGGCCATCCGTCCCGAGGACTACCTGGCCCCGGACCCGGACTTACGAACGGCTCTGGGGTCCTTAGCCAGCCATTGTCGTTTGGTGTTGGTGACGAACAACCCCCGGGATGTGGCCGAACGAACCCTGACCGTCCTGGGGGTGCGGGACTTGTTCCCCCGGATCATTGGTCTCGACGAGGCCGGCCATTCCAAACCCTATCCCGCAGCCTTTGACCTTGCTTACCAGGCTTTGGACTTGAGTCCCGGAGACGTCATAGCGGTGGGTGACCGTTTCCCAGTGGATTTGGAGGTTCCGTTGGCCCGGGGATCGGGGGGCATCCTCGTCGAGTCGATGGACGACGTTTATGGTCTGCCGGAGTTCTTGGGCTTGGGGAAATCGTAGTAAACCCATTGGCGAGCCAAGCCCCCAAACCCTAGGGCGGACACCTTTTCCATGTGATTTTCCCAGTCGTCGCCGTAATGCATGAGTAGGGTTCGGGCCTTATGTTCGTCGTTCAGGTCCCGGAGTTCATCGATCGAGGCGTGAACCCCTCCGGGTGGAAAGAATTGACAATCGTGGAAGATCTGCTCGATGGGGAACAGTCGGGTGAAGTCGGTGACGAGGTGAGGGTCGTATTTCGTATCCCCAGAAAAGAGAATGCGGTCGTCGATGACCAACCCTGTGCTCCAGAAGCTGTTTTCCCAATGGGCCGTGGTTCCCGGAACGTGCATGGTCCGAAACGCCTTGAGCCGGATGGAACCTACCTCGAACTCGTAGGTTTCCCGGGGGTACCCAGGCTGCCACCGGGGGCGATGAATTTGCCACATATCGGCAAATGCGAGGTTCCGACCGTCGAGTTCTTCGTTGAACTCCACGCCCCCTTTCAGAGACATCTCCCACAGAGAGTTCTGATAGGCGTCCGTGATCCACACGTGCGGCTTGTTCTTCGTCCCGTACCGGGCCATGAGCATCACTTCTTCCAACCCCCCGATGTGGTCGGCATGGGAGTGGGTGAGGTAGTAGTTTTGGACCCGAGAAACCGGCAGGCCGAGTTCGTGGAACGCTTGAGGAGTTTTGGTGCCGCAGTCGACCAGCAAATGATCCTGACCCTTGATGATCAGCAGATTCGTTTGATAGTGGCGCTTGGAAAAGGCGCTACCAACCCCAAGGAAGAACAGGGAGAGCTGTCCATCGTTGGTGAGGCTCAGTTTTTTTTGCTCCAGTTCGCGAATTGTATAGGGCGTTACTCGGTGGGGCGGTACTTTGGGTTTGGTCATGGAGCATCCATCCGTTTTAGCGATGGGGACATTCTAAGACCGGTTATAGAATTCATCAACCCGATCAACCATGGCCCCCATGGCTCTATTAACGGCATCCGAGGGCTTCCGTTTCCCCTCTCCTCGGGTGAAATAGAAAAGTTTGTGAATCTTGTTCCAACATATGTATAGTTGAATCTGGTTGAGGAAGACAAAAATCCTTCCAATTCGTCTTTCTGCATTTCCCTGTCCTGGTCTCTAAATTGATATCTGAAAAGGACCTAGGATCAAGACAACCCACAAAAAGGCAAGAGGGGCGGCAATGGGCAATTAATCTACAAATCTGTAGGTAATTGTTTTGGAATCCCCAAACGGGTCCCGTGCAACCTATGAATGCACGCGGTCGTGGGGTATGGTTTCCTCAGACCTACCTGAGGAGGAGGAAATGAAACGTTTCTTTCAAATGTTCCTGGCGGTTGCGCTCCTGGGAATGCCTGTTCTCGGATTTGCGGCCGACGCGAAGACTGTAGCCAAGCCGGCCGCCCCTGTGCCCACCCCGCCCCCGGCCGAAGTCACGGGCCTGACCAACTGGGCCAACAACGGCAACGTGGCCCTTCAATGGGTGGCTCCTGCCGGAGCTGCTAGTTTCCAGGTTACTTACACGGGCTCGGACGGGACCGTGCAGACCGTTACGGCGAAGCCTGGCGACGGCGCTGCTACCTCGGATCCCAAGGGAACCACCAAGGTGACCATTTCTGCGGACTTGCCTTCGGCGACGGTTCAGACCCCTCCCGACGACAAGGCCAAGACTGGTTGGGTGACCCAGAAGACCAACGTGGACTTCACCGTGAAGAGCGTGGCGGCCGACGGCAAGACGATGTCCACAGGAGNGGTGACGTCTGCCTACGCTTACACGATTAACGACGGCGACACAGCGTGGATGCTGACCTCCGCAGCCATTGTCCTCATGATGACGATCCCCGGGTTGGCCCTCTTCTACGGCGGTATGGTTCGCCGGAAGAACATCCTTACCACGATTTACTACTCCCTGGGATCGGTCCTGGTGGTGAGCGTCATTTGGGTGATCATTCAGTACNCCCTGGGCTTCCGAGGCTTCGGCAACGGTGGCTTCATCGGTGACCTGAGCGCCTTCATGCACAATAGTATTCTATACGTCACGGGCCACGGCCAGTCGACGGCTCCCTTCGGTGGGGCACCGACCATCCCGGAAAGTGTCTACTCGATGTTCCAATTGATGTTCGCCATCATCACCGTGGCCCTGATTTCGGGTGCCATCGTCGAACGGATGACCATCACCGGTTGGTTGATTTTCTCGGCCGTCTGGTCGTTGATCGTCTACGCACCCCTGGCCCACATGGTTTGGGCGGGTGGCTGGTTGGCTAACTCCAACGGTTTGGCTGCCCTGTTCGGGGCCGATGCGGTGAAGGCCGGCCAGGGAGCCATCGACTTCGCGGGCGGTTTGGTGGTGCATACCTCTTCGGGTATCTCGGCTCTGACCTTGTGCCTCATCCTCGGCCCCCGGGTCCGGTACGGCAAGGATCCCATCATCCCGAACAACATCGGGTTCACCTTCATCGGCGCCGCCCTGCTGTGGGTGGGTTGGTTCGGGTTCAATGCTGGTTCGGCCACGACCGCCGGAACTCTGGCCGGTAGCGCCTTCTTCGTGACCAACACGGCCACCGCTGTGGCTGGTCTGGTGTGGGCCATCATCGAATACATCCATCACAAGAAGCCGACGGTGATCGGCGCTTGTACCGGTGCCGTGGCAGGCTTGGTGGCCATCACCCCGGCTTCGGGGNACGTCGACGCCACGGGTGCCATTGTGATCGGTGTGGTGGTCGCCATCGTTTGTTACCTGGCCGTGGCCTTCCTCAAGAAGGCTCTGGGCTACGACGACGCTCTGGATACCTTCGGGGTCCACGCCGTCGGTGGTATGACCGGTGCTCTTCTGACCGGTGTGTTTTGTAACCCCGATATCGGCTTCTACTTCAGCGGTCAATCGGTGCAGGGTGTCCTCTACAACGGCAACTGGGTCCAGTTGGGGATTCAGGCGGTGTCGGTCCTCGTGGCTGTCGTCCTCGCCGTGGTGGGTACCATCATTAGTTACGGAATTGCTCGGATCTTTACGAAGGTGAGAGCTGAGCCCCAGGAAGAAGTTACGGGATTGGACCAGAGCCTTCTCGGTGAGAAGCAGGGCGATCGGTAAGGGATAAGGAGGAGGAGACCACCATGAAAAGAATTGAAGCGATCGTTCGCCCCGAAAAACTGGAAGACATCGTGGAAAAGCTTGAGGCCCTCGGGCACTCGGGGATCACGGTGACCCAGGTAGAAGGTCATGGACGCCAAAAAGGGATTGTGGAACAGTTCCGTGGGAAGGAGTACAAGCTCCTGTTCATCCCTAAAGTGAAGATTGAAGCCATCGTCAAAGACGATTTGGTGGAAAAATTGATCGATGCCATCGTCGTCACTGCCTTCACGGGCAACGTGGGCGACGGCAAGATCTTCGTCAGCGACGTCAAAGATGCCGTCCGGGTCCGGACTAAGGACCGGGGCGAGAGCGCCGTCTAAGTCGTTCNCCCCTACGAAAGGCCGTCCGCAAGGACGGCCTTTTTTCATGGACGCTGGCGAGACGGCCCCGGAAGTGTTACTAATTCTTAGTAGAACAGTTTTGTTCCAGGAGGATCTTGAATGAAAAAATATCTAGGGGCGGCGTGTTTTGCGTTGCTTGTCTTGTCCGGAGTTTCTGCGCAGTCGGCCTACGACTCGTCCAAGGTCGTCGACGTGATGCATGTGAATGGGGGATCCTTGCGGGCCGCGAAGGCGGGCATCGATGCCACCGATCCGAAGGCCGCTGCCGACGCCTTCAATGCCATTGCCAAAGCCGATGCCTCACTTTTGGGGATGGATCCCCCGAAAGGTTCCAAAGAGGACTGGAACAAGCTGTTCGGTGACTTGATCGCCGCGGCTAAGAAGGGTGCGGCCGATTCTACGGCTAAGGATTGGGAAAGTGCCAAGGCGGATCTGGCTTCGTTGCGGGCGATTATGGGGAAGGGACACGCCGAGTTTAGAAGCTGATAGTGTGCCCCCGATTCGGCTGATGAAGTAGGGGGCTAAAGAAAGCTGTCCATGGTGTTGACCCTCAAGGAGTTACCATGGACTTCGTTCCTCCCTTCTGCCCCC
>JGI26470J50227_1000114_pt1 | contig 37633 bp, 53 predicted proteins | sample FreactTroBogLake_FD_50227 | JGI IMG/M metagenome (IMG submission 50227)
TAAAAATTACGGATCCTTTTCCATGGCATGACCGCATGGCGATGCGCCACAACAAGCCATCCTTCACGACCTTCTGGCAACTGCATGCTCATTCCTCGCCCCTTCCAAAGGGATTAGTACCGCCTAATTGATTAACAAGGCGCCTCATAGCGCCTTCTACCTTACGATGTGCTGTTGTATCACTCACCTCTAATACCTCAGCAATCTCAGCAAAGGTGAGATTCTGCTCGTACTTAAGTTCCAGCACATCCCGATCCATCTCATCTATCTTAGATAGCGCGTTGCGTACATCAAATAGTTGGATGACATAGTTACCACCTTCGGCTGGATTACCAGCCCCAGATACCTTCTCACCGTCTATCTTGGTCGTTTCAACCACATCACCCCAAACGAAAGGCAGCAATTCGGAAAGGGTAATAGGGTCGTAATACTGTTCATCTCTAATTTCATAGCCCAACTTTTGAGCCTTAAGGCGACGACAGTATTTATCGGCTTGGCGGGTAAGCGTTTTACCCAACTGCTTTACCCCACCCTTATAATCCTCTGGCTCTTGGTTATGATCTAGCCACTGCTTCACCTTATCTTCACGACGCCAGACCCAGACAAGTAATTCTTGGCGCAGGTCTGATACATCGAAGTAGACGGAATACTTACGATGCACCACACGCGCCACTTGGCTGGCTACATCCGTAGCCTCTGATAGCCAATCACTCATAACAAACTCGCAGGATCATGCAGAAATTCTTGGCGAACCATGTAGGTAGGCATCTTTATCTTGTCATCCCAGTATTGTTCTTGTTGCGCTTCATAACCCCACAACCAACCGACGATATTAGCAGTATGGTAGTTAGGAAGGGTAACAAGAAGATACTTACGCTCTGGATTATCATTTGGGTTGATTGCTAATTTACCTGTCACGTAGGCGGTAGTGCGTACTTCAAATTCACCAACATCACCCATCTTGCGCTTTTCAAAGACCGAGAATGGGTACTTATCCATCCATCTACCGATGGCTAACTCACCTAAACAACCAGACACTTCACGCGCTAATTGTTCTACCCATGTCGGGGCGGCACCCTTAGAGGCATCATTGCCTCTGGCACGATTGAAGTTAAACCGTGATACTGCCTCAGTCATGGCGTAAGAAATGTCACCTGGTGACATTTTAATCTCAATTACCATCGCCAAATTTTTCCATCTACGATGAAAGATTTGTTAACGATAGGAACAAGTTGTGGAATGACGGTATTTCCCTCTACGCTCAAGATGCCAAAGCCCTGTTGCCATGTAAATAGCCCAGCCTTGATGTACTTAGCGTGCTTAAGGTTCATTAGATGACCAACCTCTAAACCCCACACAGTCTTAGACTTGCCAGCCCATGATTGCGTCCAGTGTGTTAATCCCATTCGGTGTGTATGGCCGCATACGACACTTGCACCACTCCGCTTTGCAAGTCCGATAGCAGTTGAGCCAGCGGTGGGCTGGACATTTCCCTCGTCACCGTGAACAAGTATCCAATTCGGGGCAAGTTCGTAAGGCTGGTGGTGATATGTAATTCCAAGTTCGTCAAACTTGAGAAACTTTTCGATTTCAAGTTCAGGCAGGCCGAGAAGCCCTGGGGCTTTATTTCGGATTTTATTGTAAAGTCTGTCACTATGGTTCGATCTTGAGATATGAGAGATTTTAAGAGATTCAAGTAACTGTACCGTTGTATCACGGTGCTTTCCAATGTCATATTTCCATTCTCCTGGCCCACCTTGCTCCCATCGGGAGATTTGCGGAAAGTCAATCTCGTCACCTACACTCACCACCTCGTCTGGTTTGTATGCTTTGATAAATTTAGCCAATGCAGTCGTCGCAGCGACATCGTGATAAGGACTTTGAAGATCAGATACCACTACGATTTTTTTCATTTATTTGGGCCATACTCCTCGCTCAACCATCAATGCGATTATCGCATAGTTGGCTAGATCTTTGAACGAATCCTCGATAGATTCGTGGTTAGGCGTTGTTTTGTTTGAGAATAGATTCTTAAGACGCTCGAATTTATCGCCAATACGGACAAGCAAACCGTTAATAGGACCGCCGTGAGCGTTATTGATATTACCTGGACCATAATCGGCTTGTTTTGTAATGAGGAGATTTCCGATTTCATCGCATACCTTCCATACTTCCGTTGCAAAGTTGTTATCGCGTGTCACTTTCGAATCCCAGGGCAGCGGACGGTCAAGGTTTGCTGGGTCTGGTCTATGGTTAAAATCTCCATTCCAATATCTTTCAGTAAGCCCAGGGCTAAAAACAAATCCTGATTCTTGCTCACTCATTACGCACCTTCCTGTCCTTTGTAAAACCAATCATGGTTTGATTCGTCCAATTCATAGTAATACACTATTGTAGCACCATTGTACAATTTCTGCTCCATTTCAATAACACTTAAAGCCCATAACGGTACTGGTACTGGTGCGCCATCTTTAGGCCCGCCGATAAAGAAAGGCATTATGGTTTAATAATTTCTTCGTCATCCTCACGTTCTATTTCGTGAAGTAGGTATACAACCAACTCTGAATTATCGCGTAAGACATTAAGGAAGTGATAGCCGATAATGTCGCACACTTCTTCTACATCAAAACGCTTGCGAGTGGAGAACGGCGTCTCAAAGATAACGGCATGAGTAATCTCATGCACCAGTACGCGAAGTAGTTTATCCTCTGGTATATCTGGGCGTAGTTGGATAGTGTTGGTATCAGATATAGTCATGCCATAGGTATCGGGGTCGTCAAGATCAAACTTGATCTTGTACCTTTGCCCCGATACATCAACGAACTTAGGTCGCTTCATGCGCTTATCCGATCTGTAAACCATCCTGAGCCGTACTTAAGGTACGTCTCATTGACGTCGAGATTAGGCTCTAATTGTACCACGGTGGCGCCCTGCAGGTCCTCTTTGATGCGACCTGCTAGTTCCTGCCCTGGATTCCGACCATCTTCCTTCTGGTCGTTATCGGCAAATATAAGTATGCGGTTGTACGACTCAAAGAGTTTAGGGAACCATACTTTCCATTGGGATGCTCCCGCCACGCCAACAGCAGGTATGCCAGTGAAAGCCGACACGATAATCGTATCAATCTCGCCCTCGCAAATGGCAATCGTGTCAGAGTATCGGTGCAAATCACCAACATTAAATAGCCCAATCTTTTGACCCGTAGGCCAAAGATACTTAGGTGTACCGTCACCAATGGCACGGAACTTAATACCGACAACCCCAGCAGGAGTGATGTAAGGGATTGACAGACGGCCAACTGCATGCTCATGGCCAGCACTAGGCTCCACGACGCTTCCAAGACGGAAGGTACTTGCCACTTCCTTGGTTATGCCGCGTGCCGCTAGGTAAGACGCTGCCTGTGGCGTTAGATCGTTGTGATATTTGTCTGCTGCTTCCGTTAGCAATCTTCTCTGCTCTGCGTTTAACATCCTTAAACTCCTTAATATCCTCTTTGCGTGCTACTAAATCATACACATCCCCTAGCAAGTTACATACTAGACAGTTAAATACCTGCTTGTCTAGGTTATATGCCGCACTGGCATGAGAATCCTCATGCACCACGCACTTACAAGCCTGCCATCCGTGGCGTTCTATGACGTGTACGCCGTAATGCTCTAGCACGGCGCCAAGGTCAGGCTTAGTAATCACAATTTCGGCTCTCACAACTCTTTGCTTCTAGTTTCATAATAAAGCGAAGAATCTCCCGTAATTCCTTTAGGCTTCTTTCGGTTGCCATTAGTTTCTGGCTAAGTTCATCGCGTTGCTTTCGCAACGCTTCATTCTCGATCCTACCGCTTTCAAGGGCCTGCTTCATTAAAGTTTGCCCCTCGACTTCCGTAATGGGATTTTCTGGCTTAACTCGATTTATGTCACTCACTATCCGCTCCGCTCATTCGTAGCCAGGTATTCAAATCGCTAATTACCCAACTCTGGTCAAGTCCTGCCATACGGCGCTTGACAATGACATAGGCTGGTGGAACTGGTGTGATGCCTCTAGCCTTAGCGTAGTTAGCCGCTTCTGTTGTAGCCTCACGCCAGAACTGCGGTAGGTCCATCTTGGCCGTAGCCTTAAGTTCAAAGACAAACGGCTTGCCTGCGACAAAGGCTACAATGTCGCCTTCATCGTCTTTACCCGCTAGGCGCAGACGTTCGGCGTTAACTCCCTTGGAGCGTAGCCACTTAAGGATGCCAGTTTCAAATGTGGATCCTTTGCGTTTATTCGCTGCGCTCATTCCATCTCCCTTGAAGTTACACCGACACGCATCTCGCGTATGTCTGAGTATATCGTCATTCTGCTTGCATCGGCCCATAGTGTTAAGTAGTTATCACCAGTGGCGCTGTGCTTAGCAAATCTGTTCTTCACGCATGCCACCCGAAACTCGCCTGAATGTGGCACCAATGCCACGGTAAGGATCATCTCTGGTAGTTGTGCGATCTTACCTTGAATAGATTTACGACTTGGTGGCAGGTCTGGCTTGCCTTCTGCTTCGCTTGTATGGTGCAACAGTACCACTGCCGCCTCAGTCTCACGGGCTATATGGTGCATAGCCTTAGCAATCTCGCGCAGTCCAGACCAATCATCGCCAGCCATAGATACCACGTTCATAGCGTTATCTACAATAATCATGTGCGGATACTCGCCATAGGCTTCGCCGTATGCTCGTATTGCAAGATCAATCTCATCTAGCGTAGGAGAAGGCGCAAAGTCAAACTGTAGGTGCGAAACTGTCTCAAGTTCTGAACCGTAAAAGTCTTGACCTGCGCCGCTGGAGAAGGCTTCCTCAACGGTATCTGTTCTATGTCCCGTAATCATTGCTGCGGCACGAATAGCCGTAGTGTAGCCGTCTGTATCTGCTGATATGTACAGCGTCGGCACCTTCATCTGTACTGCCATCCATAGGGCGATGAGTGACTTACCAGCGTTAGGTGCGCCAGCAATCATTGTCATCTGTCCCCTACGAAACCTAATCCCCTCTTGGACAAACGAGGGGAAAAGGTCTGGTAGCAGTGCATAATCGTTTGTGCTTTTCGCTGCCGCTTGGTGTAGTGACAGCATCGCTAATTACTTTGCGAAGTTAGGCTCGCACTGATCTGGCGTACCCTTGGCAGTAGGGCAGAAGTAGCCCCTCCATGCCTTTGGTGCGCCTGGCTTAGACTCACGGAAGGTACGTGCGCCATGCTTGCACTGGTCAATACTATACGAAAGTGGCGATGCTTGTGCCGCTGGTGCGCTGATAACAGTACCGCCAAGGCCTTGCTCGATAACCGATATGGCATGCTTGCCAGTAAGGGCTGCTGATGTATTGGCAATAAGCGCCGCAAGATCGGCTACATCGCCTAGTTGTTGCTCCAACTCTGCTGCGTTATCTGCATAGAGGTTAATCAATGTGCCGTCAGCCAACTTGAAGTTGACCTGTAACTTGGTTGTTTCACTTGCCATTTGTTGTTACCTCATTCTGTTGTGGTGTATTTCCCAGTAGGTTATAATAGTGTACGTCAAAATATTGTTGGAGTAAAATCCTAACGCCATAATCAGATATAATGTTAGCGTTTCTTAAAAGCAATAAACCTTCTGCATCCAAATTAATCATTTATTTGCCTTTCTCTAGTATTGCCAATGGATCATATACGGTTGAAAGTTCTCCACCTACGACGTAACAGTAATCTTTTACGCCACAAGTGCGACACGACATACCGATATTTGGTAAAAAAATTTTTGCCTCTAAGCCACGGGCGAACTGTGCAAACAGTTCGGTAAACAGTTCGATAGTCCAGCGGTGCATACCTTCGGCTTCCTCGAACTTAGCATCACGCGCTGAGTAGAAGTAGCCACGGGTAGGACGTACGCCAAACTGTTGCTCCATCATGCAGGCGTATAAGCCCAACTGCATAGATGAATCTGGTGTGCTAGAGCCAGTCTTAAAGTCTACCACAATTAACTCACCTGTGGGTAATACACCTACAAGGTCTGCAAAACCTTTGATAAGCACGTTACCAAAGTATTGATTAAAGCCCAGTTCGATTCCTGGCTGTCCATCTGGCGTCTGCCAGATCCTGATATGACTCTCGCGCCATGTAGCCACAAAGTCCTGGAACATCTTAAGGCCGTTCTCGTCCCACCAAAGTTTGTTCTCTTTGTCGGGATACTGCTTACTAGCCCTACCGCCACTGCGCCAATCTGTTGGATTGGTGCCAGTGCGTTGTTCGATGTCGGCTATCGCCTCAGTAAATGATTCTTCCCAGATGGCTTCAAGATTCATCTCGCTCCACCTTTCCAAATACAATCTCCTGGGCCTTGCGTAGTCCAGCGACATACTCGCCGTCACTTTCTCCAGCGCCATCGCCCCAACTAAGCATAAAATCCTGAATCTCTTTCTCAATCAATGCTGCCAAGTTACGGCGCATGATTACTTCACCCTCAACAAACGCCTTCTCGAAGGCTTGCTTGCTGATGATCTTTGCGTGTTGTCTACCCATTAGTCGCAATCCTCATAATACTCGTCATTGTCCCAATCGTACAAGTCTAGCAACTTCTCTGCTGACCATTCGTTAATCCAAAGTATGAAGCGGGTGTATAGACCGATTCTCATTTGTCCACCGTCGTCACGACTGTTGCAAGGCTACTGCATGATACGCAGGTAGCATCGGTGAAGTAGATTCCAATTTCATAGTCATCGTCAAACTTACATTTGACGTTCCACCATTCAGATCCGCATGGACATACTCTAATCGGACCGAGCGAACGATAGTCTGCTTCGCTACCTTCTGTGGGTTTAAGGTTTGTAATATCATCCATTGTCCTTACCAAATTCTGCTAGTAGGAATTTCTCCGCGGCACTGTGGAAAGCACTTCCGCCTGCGAAGTACCAAGCAGGTTCCGATGGTGCTTTCATCTCACGTTCTAGTTGAAATGCTTTGCCACATCGTAGCCATGATGTAAATGCACTAAATGATCTGTGTTGGATAGTTGTTTCGTTCATGTCTGAAAGGTAGCACACCCTTAAGTGTGGCTGTCAAATCGAGCCACGCGGGCGCGGAAAACATTTTTGCCTATGGGTCGAAAATGCCAGAGGCTCGATTTGACAAGAGCCGATGGCTACCGCTACAATCGGAGCGATAGCGACGGCCGTAACCGAGGGAAGCCTATGGGGCTTCCCGTTACCGAGGCGAACGGCTACGGTGATAGTGAGCCTACCGTAAAAAAAACAAAACAAAAAAAACCGCCCCACCGAATTAACGGTGAGGCGGTAATAAGCAGTTGCTAGCATGCTTAGGCTGTCTTACCGACGAAACGGTAAGCGATGAACTAGTTAGATGCCAGTGGCACCCGTTGCAGATCCAGGCAGTACTGCTACCTTTGGTTGATTCAGCGTTGCTTTACCAACGGCATATACCGAAGCGTACTTCTTCGCTTGTGCGATAAGTTGTCCGAGTACAGGACCGAATACCGCAGCAGCAGCCGCTTTGGCTACGCCAAGCGGATGATGGTCGCCTGAAAACCAGACGCCAGAGGCGGTTGAAACAAAGGCAATAGCGTAATGTTCAACAACCGTTACAATTTTTGATGGTATCTTCATGCTTCTCCTTATGGTTGAGTGGTTAAGCCCTTGATAAATTCTACCATGGGAAAGTTAACCCCTGGGTCGCTATGCCCGCCAACGATTTTTAATGCCCGAGAGATGTCGGCATGGGTACAGATACCCTTTACCGTATTATCTCCGTTGTGGATAGCCACAATTTGGGCATCGGTGAGGTGTACCGCAGGGATGCCATATGCCCTTAAATCGCCCGAGATTGCCTTCTGAGCCAGTTTTATTACTGCCGACTCATAACTATCCGCCCACTGGGCTGCAGTGTTGCTAGCGTGGCCTACAAGTTCGTAGGACTTAGAGCGTAGATTGAACGGGAAATCATCAACGGCCCAGGCTGTATCTTGATCGCCAACAGAACAGACGATAAACTTATTGTCTACCATCTCCTGTGCTGACGCTTGTGGCGCCGTTTTGCCAGCAAACCATTGGGCTAGATGTTGAGCCTGACCTGGTAGTTCTTGGTCCTCGGCGGAATGTAGAACGATTGCTTGAATCTTGTCGCCTTGTCGTCCTGCGCTGTAATGTAGTGCTGTAGTTACTGCCATATCAACCTCTCCGCTAAATCCCCTGGCGTAGCCAGGAAATCCTGCTTTGCTATTACTAGCCCGCCTTTGCGGTAACACTCTGCGACAAGTTCGGAGCAGATGTATCCATTGTGACGAGCAAGCCTATCCAAGATCTTTTCGCTAAACAACTTTAAGCCGAGAATCCTAAAAGCAATATCGGCAATGGTAATGAAACTATATGGTTGCCCAACAGCCTCACGGGCTGCATTGACAATCATCATCCGCTGGTTATCATCAAGTTCCTCATGCTGGTTCCATGCGATGTTATCCCAGTTGGTAACTGGATCAATCTTCACGCCAGATGGGTCTGCCGATACAACTTCACCGTTGCCGATGTAGATAACTGCATGGTTCCAACGGCTAAAGGTTCCGAGGCGAATTAGCCAACCAAAGAATCCATGCGTCTTAATGACGCCGTAGTTACCAAGCGTAGGGGTAAATTCACTCACGTTTTAGATGCTCCCAAATCTTCTGGATGGTTTTATGCGATGCGCCATCAAGGTCTAAATCGCGCTGGATAATCTCTCTATCTTTATCGCCTTGGCGATTAGATGAATTGAGAATCAAAATAGCAAGCACGATTGCCTCTAGCGAAAGGAGCATTGTGAGGAAGTTAAATGGAAACTTCTCTGGCTCAAATACAAACCAAGCCGTCCACCAGATAAGGTGCAAGATAAGAAACTGTGGTGTACCACAGTAGTAGGAAGCCCAGTCAGATAACTTTTGAAACAGATGATTAAGTTTAGCCACGCTCATCCCTATCAAATAGAACCTTAACATCTGCTTTGATTTCGTTTTGATTTTCAATCAATGTATCAACCTTGTTAATCATGCCAGTCTTGCCGTCATTGTAAAGTGCGTATTCGATTTTTCTCATTCTCGAATCCATGCCATGAACGTGTTTGATAATCCAACCCAATGCTCCTAAGATCATCAGCGCAATACCCATGTAGTAATAGATAGCGCCTGAAAGATTTACTTGGTTGGTTAGGGTTGTACTAACATCCTTAAGCATGGTTGCGCCTTTCGGTTTTTGTCTAAACGGTCCTGAACATGATGGTTAAAATTCCGCCGTATCCAGCGAAAGCCTTACTAGGTGGTGCAGTATCTGTAAACTTCATGGATTCGATGACGCCACGTACTTGTTCATTACTTCTAAAATCTTGCAGGACGATGACATCGCCACCTGATTCCACAGCCTCAAGGGCTTGAATACGTTCCCATGTGCGGCCTTTGTAGCCGATGGACATGTTGTAACGATCTTTTTCCTTGTCAAAGGCAAGGAGTGGCAGGGTAATGATTCGCTCACGCTTAACTGCTGGAAGGGCTTTAAGTTGGTAGCCATTGAAAGAATCTTCTTGGCCGACAAGTTGGCCTGTGCCAGCATAGAGTGTGAACTTAAGGGCAATAGATTCTTTAGGGCTAAGGTCGTACTGATCTAGGCCAGTGATGTCTTGAGTAAAGTCGAAGTTCTGGTCTACTGTAATGATGTCGGCTACTGAGCCGTCAGCATCCACAGATGAGACTTTCAATTTACCTGCCATTGGCAGAGTCTGGCGCAACTTAACTAACTCAAAGTGCTTATCTTCAAGTGTGAAGTAGCGAATCTGGCCAGTTTGTAGATAGCCACTAGCCACAAGCGTTGTGGCTTGCTGGTAGATACCGATGCCCTTGACGCCAATAACAAGTTTATTAGTCTGTCCCATGACGCAGACAGATGTTACCTCTGCGGTGGATGGCACACGAAGGTGTGTAGCCCAACCCATTTGCAAAGCGCCAAAGTCACGGCTTAGGTCAATTTTGATTAAGCCAGATGAGAATGTTCCGTCGCCGTTATCAATGTAGTTAGATACCGTAATGTAGGCGAACCTATCGTTGAAAGTGATTGACCTGGCTGGCAGGCCAGATAGGATAGTTGCGCTGGCTGGATCGTAGCCATTGGTAACGACAATAAGTGGGCCGTAGGTAATGTAGCCATTGGATACGAAACCAGAGGTATCAATGGTTCCGATACGAATACCCTTGTTCGTACCGATAACAATGTACTTACCAAGGTATGCGCCTAAGCAGTAAATCTGCTCTCCCGTCGGCATAATTGCTGCCTCTAATGCGCGAGTGAGAAGTGGTACCTGACCAGTAGTTGTATCTAGCGCAAGGCGAAAAATGGATGAATATGTGCCAGCGTATCCCGCAACATAGATGTTATTTGGCCCTTCGGCAATAGCCGTCCAGATGTAATTAGGATTTGGGTGGGCGTAGATAGGAAGATTGTTGTTGCTAGCAAGGGTGACGGTACCCGTAGCCGATGCTTGGCTAATAGCAGCATTGTTGATAAAGAACGTAACTGCGGTGCTACTAGGCACATCGGTAACGGTCCATGTGCCGTTATATGGCGCACCCACCGTTGCTACCGTAATGAGCGAACCGTTGACAAAGTTATGCGCCGATGTAAGATAGATCGTAGCGTTGAAAGAACCATCAAGTTTTGTATAGGCTACGTTGTAGGAAACGATAGGCTGTACTTCAAAGAGGTAGTTATTGATACCAGCAATAAGTCGTTGTTTGACCCAACCAAGAACGATGTTGGTAACCGCACCCACCATTGATGGGTGGGTAAATATGAGCGTACCGCTAGAGCCGCCCGTGAGCGGTCCTTTGTAGATACCAGTGGCATTTGCGGCATAATAGTTTGTGCCGTCTGAGGCTAAGGCTAAGATCGTACCTGAGTCACCCCATGTCAAGGTTGTAGTTACACCAGCAGCAGTAGTACGGTTTAAGGTACTTCCCTGCGCGGTAAGGTAAACGTCTACACCATTGGCATCTGTACCACCTACTATGATTGGTGACTGCCCTGCGCTAATGGTTATATCTGGGTTAATGGCTACATCTGGCAATAGGGTTACCTTGCCGATGTTAAATACATCTACGCCAGCAGATTTATTGAATCTGTTACCGACAGTCTCGCCTTCGATTGGCTCTTCGTAACGGATACCAGCGCCGTAATGGAACGAGGATTGACTGCGAAGCCACCAACCCGTGAGCGTCTGCTCACCTGGTTCCTTCTGTTGGTCAATCTGTTGCTTGCGGTACTGTGCCGTCTCACGGTTGTAAGGATTCTCTTTGTTGTCGGCGACAAAGAACGGTAGGCCAGCGATGGCTACATCATAGGTTGTTGTCTTGTTGTAGTAAACGTCGCCAGAGTTGGCTGGTAGGCCAACGGGAACAACGGGACGTTCCGAGATGTGTTGAAAACTGTCAGTCACGTTGTCTCCTTAAAAGTTAATTAGGCCTTTGCTGCGTTGAGAAGCGTGTCAATGTCGGTCTGAGTTAGACCAAGCGCCAACAATTTCTGGTTTGTAGCGGCAAGTTGTGCCGCTGCCGCTGCATCTGCAGCCGCTTTGGCATCTGCCTCAGCCTGTGCCGCTTGAGCCGCAACCTCTTGAGCCGCAATCTCCTCAGCCGTCTGTGGGCGAGTTGTCACTTCTCCTGTTACGCAATCCACGATTACTACATCAGCCATTTGTTATCTCCCTTATGAGTTTTTGATACCGTATAAATAGAAGTTGCTGTATTGAACAAAGTTGCCTGCACCTGGCGTGAGCGTGATTGAGGTAATGCCAGCGGCTCCTCTGTAAAGGTGGGCGGAAGCATTTATCAAAGAATTATTTGCGGTGGCAGAATTATTTTCCGAAACATCTATACCAAAGTATTGTCTTGATCCCGTGGAATTGTAGTTGGAAATGTAAACATCCCACGCTCCAAATGTGGAAGCCGTTGTACTAGCCGCTGAAATGTTTTGAAAAGTGTCGGTTGAATTGTTGGAACCTGCACCGAGTGCTGCACCAGTAGAAGAGTTACCATAAATTTCAAATTGTGAATAATTTGTTCCAGTGTCACCATTTAACTTCAGCGTAATTGCGATTTGAGCCGCCGCTGTATCCCCCCTTGCGCTTACAACCAACTTCAAGTCGTTATACGAGGTGGGAATCGAGGAGAAGGTTACACTGGCAGTTGTACCGCCGAGGGTCTGAGATGAGATGAGGGTATGAGTTGCGGATGCCATTTTACTAAATCCCCCAAAGTGTGGCTATCGAGCCAGTAGAAAAAGTTCCCGTTGCTGCCGTAAGAGTGATGGAAGTAATTGCTGCAGTGCTTCTCCAAAGCCCAACTCCCATTTCAAGACCGCTTAAACCCAAACTACTATTTTGGTCATCTGAAAATGTGTAGAGAACGGTCTTGTTCGTTGATCCCGCGTAAGAAAAAATCTCCACTGGAAATAAAGTATTTAGCGTCGTACTTGTACCAGAACCACTAATTCCCATGTATATTTGGTTGTCAAATGTTCCATTGCCTGCGCGGGCAACTCCAGACACGCCAAAAATGTATGTATAGGAATAGTTAGTTGTAGTGTCACCATTAAAAGTTAGTTTCACTTGTGTTGCTACCGATGTCGTACAAGTCAGCACCAACCTCAAATCCGTATAAGTGCCAGGGATTGAGGAGAAGGTGATAGAGGCGGCTGCAGAGCCAAGGGTTTGTGTGGCGATAGGGGTGTAGGTAGAAGTTGCCATGTTATGAAACTCCGTAAAGGGTGATGGTGCCCGTATAAGTTCCAGCACCGACAAGGAAAGTCAGCGAGGTAATGGCAGAATTTGAAAGCCATACACCAGAATCTAATTCAATAGAACCTGTTGAAGTGTTGTTATTGGCACCAACTAAAGTTTTAACGGTCTTGTTCTTATTTGTGTTGGCATAGTCAATGATGTCAATGATTCCCACCGAGGGATAAGTCGTCACCGAGGCGTTTTGGAACATCTTGATGTAACCATTAGTGCCCGAGGCTGTACCGCGAGCAGAAGCCGCTGTACCTGAACCTGACAAATAGTGCATGGCGTAGTTAGCCGTTGAAGTGTCAGAGTTGAACTGCAATTCACCAAAGGTTGCCGAAGTTGTCACCAAGTTAAAGCGCACCTGTAAGGATTCGTAGGTGGAAGGGATACTTGAGAAGGTGACGGTGGATACGGCAGAGGAAGATAGTTGCTGAATTTTGTAGAAGTTACCTGTGGCTAAATGCCCTGTTTGGGATGATGCGATAATTCCTGAAATTACTGGCATTAGACAATATCTCCAATCACCGTAAATGTGTTTGAAGCAGTGCAGATGATAGTTGCAGCAGAGTATTGTACGCGAAGTAATGGAGCCGATGAAGATGCGCCAGTTGAAGTGATAGTCACTCCCGATCCTTGAGCAAAGGTAACTTGTCCCGTACCAATTTGCTGCACGCTAATTTGCTGCCCTGCACTAAATACTGTAGGTGGAACCGTAACTGTAATACCGCCTGAGTTAGAGCAGGTAACAAAGTTTGCAGCATCGCCAGCAACCAAAGTATAGGTAGTGCCAGTTTGAGCATTGATGCCAAGGGCAATCGTTGGCGCAGTTCCAAATACCAGTGAGCCTGCACCAGTCTCATCCGTTACTACTGCTGCTAGATTAGCCGATGTTGGTGTGCCAAGAAATGTAGCAAGTGAACCAGTAACGCCATGTGCGCCAGCAGATAAGGCTGTGTTGTAATGTGTTTGAGTATCGGTCAGATCCTGTGCTGTGATAACATGGCGCACTGTTGCGCCAGCGTTATGCGCTTGCGCCGTAGTACCGTTAAATCCGCGAGTGATAGTTAATACCGAACCAGCATAACTTGTTACCAGTACAAGTTCCTCTGAGGATGTATCATAATCAAGTGCAAGGACAAAAGGATTGCCAGTAGTGGGATAACCAACTGGTGAATTTGCAAGAGTAACGCTAGTGGCACCACTAGTGATGTTTGAGGCAACGGTATTATCTACGGCTGTTGCGCTATAATATCTTGTCATATATTCCTCTAACTTGTGTAGTGCGTTCTAGGTGGGAATTGTTCTTGCAAGCGTCGTACTTCAATTTGTAGACGTTGTTGGTATTGCTGTTGAATCATGCGCCCAACATTGCCAGCAGTTCCTACTGGATCATTGGTGCGAAGCGCATCACTTTCGGCGGATGTAGCAGGTAGTCGCCCAAAGTCAAGATACATGGCGGAACGATATGCCGCACCAAGTACGATAACTTCACGAGATGAATCTGGCAAACCAGTGACGGTTGAAAAATCGTCTTGGTCAAATTGAAGCGTAGTTGGCTTTTTGGTATAAGTAACCATGACGGTACGACCAGGGATAATACCTTCGCGGATAGATACTGTCTTGCCGCTATTCCATGTCAAGGGATTAGCCATACGGTCAATACGGTAATGACGGATCGGTAGCCATTCTTTAGATGGCCCAATAGTCTGCCAAGATATTCCAATAATATCAATCGCTTCCTGTGGAAGCGTGTATGTTGTTACCGCCGCTTGGAAGGGAAAAGTGGTATAGTAAGTGCCAAACAAGTCTGGATATACACCATCAATAGCAAGGTTGATATTGCGCCTAATAACAGAACGTGGAAAAGCAGGAGCGACTGTAACGCGACTGCCAGCAGTATGTGGTACCGCTACCGTATCTCTAAAACCTCTACCATAACTAGGAATAGTAGCAGTATTAGTGGTACGATCAAATGAATCAACCCAGATCAACTCATCGTCAATCTCAACTAATCCACGTGTTAATACCGTTCCATCGTTAACGACAAATGTTAAGTCTGTTGCGCCCATGGCGCTAGGCAGATATGTCGCTTGATCTTGTAAACCAGTGTAGCCTGTGAGGGCTAACTGGGTTTCCCCGATGATATCTATGAGGGCTGTCATTAGGATGCAATCCTCGCTGCCGCTTCGGCTTCGCCAATGCCATACGTACCAGCAAGCAAGTTTATTACGCCAGGTGTATCTTCATAGTAATTATTTCCACCATTGCGATAAGCATAAATTGCATTAAGCGCTCCGATGCCTCTAGTTTGCCCATGACCAGGAATAACATTGGTTGCCCATTGAACACATGCACCATCAAAATCTAGTTGCGGTACACCATTAACAATGGTGCCAGCAAGACGGTTCATGTGGTATGTTATAGACAACCCACCATAGTTTGACATCTATTTATCCTTTCGTGGGTAAATTGAATTACTTGTTTTTTGTTCCGCCAACGCCTTCGTATCCGCCTTTAGGCTCACGAGTTGGCTTGCCATCTAACTTACCCATACCCTTTGGGGTACCAGTTGTCTTTCTGTCGCATCCACAATTAAGGCACATTTACTTTCCCTTGACTTTCTTTAGATTTGGATTGGCTTTCTTTGCTGCTGGTGAAGCCTTGCGCGTGGCACTTGCTAAAATTGCACCTGCATTTTTCATAGGTACGCCAGACTTTTTAGCAATTTGCTTTTGCGCTGCTGCAAAGCCCATACCCTTTTTTGCTGCTGCCATTAGATTGCTCCCGTTTCCCTCATTACCGAAGCGGTCTGCTTGGTAATCTTTGTTGCCGCTGGCATTGACTCAGCGTTATATGCAACGCCCAATTTGTCGCTTGCGGCCTTAGCCTCATTCACTGCCTTCATAGTTGTGCCTGCTGGCTGGATACCCTGTGAGCGAGCATCGGCATAAGCGTCAAGTTCGCCAATCCATTTCTTATTAGTCATAGAATCGGCTCTACCAGCATCGCCAGTATTTAATTCAAGTGTGATAATCTTGCAGGCAAAGCAACCTTCAACATAAGCCTCATGGCCGTAATGTTCAGAAGGAACCTCGATATAAATAAATGGCTTATCGCCAACCCAGTCGCAATTCAAGCAGCCATAGGCTGTTGGGATTGACTCATACTTTTCGTTTAGTCCCCAACTTGTTATTTTGCTTACGTGCTGACATTCGCTCATTAAGTATTTTCTCCATAAAATCTATATTGCGCTGAATACGTTCTTGCTCTGGGCCATTAGCCATTTCTGCATGTTTCGCAAAAACTAGGGCTTCTTCAATATGTCCAAGATTGTAGGCGCTGACGCCTGCAAGGTCATATGCTTTCCAATCCCATACAGCGGATTCGTAGCAGTAGTGTATTGAACGTGGCAAGTCCAAAACTGCCATAGAAGCATCTAAGCACCTTTGCCATTCTTGTTTGCGGTAAGCGTCAATTGCTACCCCATAATGAGGTTCACCCTCATGGGGTAGAATCTCAACACCTTTGTTGTAGTAAAGCGTGGCGTTATCATTGTCGCCTAACTGGTGATACGATTCGCCAACCCAACGGCATACGGCTGCCGATTCGACATCCCAACCGCCAAGGTCTAGTTTGCGCTTACCCGCATCAATAACATCTTGCCACATTTCGTTGAAGTAATACTCGCGGCACATATATGTCCACATGCGAGGATCTTCTGGATATTCCTTGACCGACAGTTTAAGAATATCTAAATAATGCTTACGAGATTTGTTATTATCTGGTTGATGCTTAATAACAGCATCTAGAATCTGTACTACTTTTACTTCGCTATCGCCGTAATAAATCTGTATTTCATGGCATGGATACTTCCAATGCCATCCATGACGATTGTGCAATCTATCCCTATGCCAAGTCTGACCAGTATCCATTGTAATCCAACCAATAATAGCATCCTTTTTCCAGCCCTTACGGACTTTATCAAAGAATCCTGGTTGTGGTACTTCGTCTAAATCTAGGATAACGCAGACGTCAGCATCTTGCGGTACGAGCGCCAGAGCAGCATTACGAGCATCATCAAAACGCCAAGGCTTAATGCTAATATCATAAACCATCGCGCCCAGTTCCCTGAGCCTTTCTGCTGTGCCATCTGTTGATCCCGTATCTGCTACAATGATATAATCTGCGCCTTTGCAGGCTTCCATATAACGATCTACGTGAAGTATTTCGTTTAATGCTATACTATAAACGGCTACTTTCGTCATACCTCTATCGTATCATATCTTATGCTATATCGCCAGTCACAAGCCAAATATCTGTGGCTATTTTAATAGCAGTTGCAACCGAGTTGACAACACGAAGTTTAGGGCCTGTGCTAGTAGCAGCAGTGGATATAATCGTAGTTGTTCCTGGCGTTACTGCCGTAATCGTAGGTTGCCCCGCACCCGTTATCCAAGCAAAGTTTAATTGTGAACCTACAGCATAGGCTACAGAGGCGTTGGTTGGGACAGTCACCGAAATAGCCGATGCGTTGTTAAGGGTAACGATTGAACCAGCATCTGACAATGCTGGTGTAAAAGTGGTGCCAGTTTGGGTATTAATAGACAGCGTGCTAATAGGCGCTGTAAGCGTTTTATTTGTTAGCGTATCTGTCGTCGCCCTACCGACCAATGTATCAGTGGATGTAGGTAATGTTAAAGTACCCGTATTGACAATAGTGGAAATGACGGGCGAAGTCAATGTTTTATTGGTTAATGTATCTGTTGTTGTTTTGGCAACCAATGTGTCTGTTATATCTGGCAAGGTAAGTGTTTTGGCTGTGGTGAAAACCGAAGCCAGTGTGGCTGTAATACCAGTCGTTTGCCCCGACATGGTGATATTTAATTTCTTGGTTGTATCCGTGCTATCGGTCAGTGTAGGTGCTGCGATAGTTGGAGTGGTTACGGTTGGGGAAGTTGAAAGTACCACGTTGGCTGTACCAGTTAGAGCCTTGGCTCCCATAACGCTTGCAGCCCATGAGGCTGCTGTTGTACCGCTGGTAAGAATACATGTTACGCGTACTGTTACGCCACCTGGTACAGATATGACCAAGTTGGCACCAGATGAGTTGACAGTTACGGTACCAGTTGAATCATTTTCAATAATGAAATACTGTCCAAGGGTGAGAGTAGATGCTACTGGCAGTGTAACAGTCTGAGTGGATGATCCAGTAAATAATTGATAAATGGTAGACGATACTGTAAATACAGTGGTACCAGCCGCCGTTGCAGTGGTGGTATATCCCCACGATCCAGTGTTACCTGTACTACCTGTGTTGCCCGTATTTCCCGTATTGCCAGTATTACCTGCAACACCTGCGCCCGTAGCGCCTGTGTTACCAGTATTGCCTGTTGGTCCTGCTATACCCGTCGCGCCTGTGTTACCAGTATTGCCTGTTGGTCCTGCTATACCCGTCGCGCCTGTTGATCCTGTCTGACCGCTTCCTGTAGCACCAGTCGCTCCCGTGGAGCCAGTAGGCCCTGCAACGCCAGTCGTTCCAGTGCTGCCAGTATTTCCTGTCGCTCCCGTGGTTCCGCTTGCGCCAGTCGCGCCCGTAGATCCTGTGGCACCAGTTACTCCATTAGCCCCTGTGGATCCAGTAGGCCCAGTTGTTCCTGTACTACCTGTCGTGCCAGTAGAACCTGTGGATCCTGTCGCTCCAGTGACGCCTGCTCCAGTAGAGCCTGTTGGTCCTGTAACACCAGTAGCGCCTGTGCCACCAGTGCTTCCCGTGCTTCCTGTGATAGATGGTCCAGTGACACCTTGCGCTCCTTGAATACCTTGCGGTCCGATAGGGCCTAGTTCGATAATAAGCGGTTGCGTAGAACCAACGTTATAGACGTTGGTTGTTGTTGGAATCTGTACGGTAGATATTGAGTTAACTGTGACGGACATTACTGTACCACGCTTGCTGTTACAGAAAAGTTACCAGCGAGAATTTGGTAGACATTTGAATTAGAATCTGTCAAATTTAGACCGTATGTGTATACTCCTGCTGGTAAATTCGCGGCAGATGTTTGAGTAGCGGTAAGGGTCATTGTGATTGTGCCAAGGGCTGGTGTAATCACGATCTTGCCATTGGCCGTAGACAACTCTACGATAAGGTTATTGCTTACATCGCGCACTTGCATATCTACGCTATAGCCAGTAAGATTTACTGGTAGGTTATCAATGAGCCATTGTGGGGCTAAGGTGAATGTAGTACCGTTAATAACGGTAATGTTATATCTACCTGGATTCACGATGCTCCTTTAAGCGACATAGGTTATGTTCGCGCCATAACCAGCATTTGTAAGAATGGTTACTTCCGTTGGGCCAAGATTGTAAATATGCCCACCGAGGTAGCAGTAATCCGCTGCTAATGTTTCGTCTACGCCAGGTGTACGCTCAGATACCACCGCTGTGCCATAGACTAAAAGTGTGTTACTGCGTGCAATACGAAAACGCCAAAACAATCTAGTAAAGCCCGCAGGGCCTTCCTCAACGGTAGGTGGGGAGAATTGGTATGGCATTTCATTCCTTTCGGTTGGTTAATGGGGGCGAGCCGAAGCCCACCCCCACCAACTTAGTTATTAGGTAAGGTGAATCGAAGAAGTAGATTCGATACGAACCAGAGAAGCGTCACGATAACGCTGCCATCCGAGAACGCCGTACCATCCAATAGGACGGAAACGCATCAACTTATCAACAACTGGTCCGAAGATAACATGTGGCTCTTCGGCAACTGCTTCGGCCAATGCTTGCTTTCCAGCAACCAATGTACGGAATACGCGAGTACCACCAGTACCATAGGTAAAGCCAGAAGTACCAAAGGTACCTGTCCAACCTGTAGAACCAGTACCGTCACCAGCGTTGAACAAACGTGGTGATTCGACGAACATAGCGCCTTCATAAGTTCCGATGGTGCCTGGCCAGAATTCAGCAGCGCCTGTCTCGGAGTACTTATGGTCATCACGCCATCCGCCTGAGCCTGTTTCAGAACGAAGGTCGAATGAAACTTCTGGGTGGATACCACACCAGTAGTATTCGCCTTGACGTGGAACAGCCTTGTTGGCGCGCAACTTGGCTACAGCGGTACGAACGTCACGAGACTTGATTACGTCTGTTGACGTAACCTTAGACTGTGTTGTACCATTGGTGTATGTACCAGCATATGTTGATACGAGAGAACCGCCAACTTCTGCGATTACGTTTGGTCCACCAACGAGGGTAGATAAAGCGTTAATATCGAGAGAGTCAGCCATGTTGAAGGCGATGATGTCTGCGATAGCAGGATCAACGTCTGAGAGTGAGAACAACTCCAACTTACGTGTAGCAAGTGAAGCGTTACCGTATTCGTTAAGAGTAACGGAAACTGTGGTTGTGTTACCAAGTGCTACTGCATCTGGGTCAACATCCTCTGATAGAACAGCGGTTGCTGCAGCAAGATCTGTGTAGATCTGGAATACAACGGAAGAACCAGGCATAGCCTGTTGTACTGGCTTCTTATCTGCGACATCGCGGATGAGAGGAACAGCACGGAGTGCAAATTCGACGTATCGGTCATAGGCTGTCTGTACGAGGGACGTACCGAGCGAGCCACCCGAGGTGTCTGTATATGCGTTTGCCATGTGTCACCTTCTTTCTTAGGTTTGTGGCGAATGGGTTAGGTTGTTGGGCTACCGACGACGTTGCCCTGGATTACCCGTAATCGCGTTAAGTTCATCAATGTTCTTGGCACCTGCAAGTTTTGCCATAAGGTCGGCATCACGTGTTGGGCTATTAACATTTTGAGTAGCCGCATTAATGCGGTCATACGAACGGATATTTGCTTTTGCTTCCTCATCGGCAGGAGCATCTGCTGGCTTTGAAAATCCGAATACATCGGCGTTTTCGTTAAGCCAAGCATCTACTTGCTCTGGTGTTGAGATGTCGGCAGGAATAAACTTCGCTACCTTGTCTGGTACACCTTTTGTTGCCAGTACGTCTTTGACGCTACGACTGCGAAGGTCTGCTTGAATACTTGCAAGTTGTTCAGCAAGATCCTTCTTTTCCTTCTCTGCACGCTTTAAGGCTTTGCGGAGATTGGCTGGCGCTTCCTGTTGGGAAGTTTCAGTGTCTAGGTCGTCTTCGTCGTCTTCGTATTGGTTTGCCATTTCGGCACTCCCTTTCTTGTTAGTGTGACGCAGGCCGCAATACATTCCAGGGGAAGAATGTTTGGCTCCTACTACCAGTCTGAATACACATCATCGGCGCTGGTGAACCGCGATGGAATCTATTTATTAGGAAAGACCGCTAATGTCTTTCGCGCCTAGGCTACCTGTGGCAGCACCAGCAGAACCTGAGAAGGCTGATGCTTCCTGTGTCTTGAGACGTTCAAGATTTTGCTGTGCTTGTGCTGCACCTTCGGTATTAAAGGTTGAGGCTTCAAGTTGCTGGCCAACGCCTGCGGCGTTGCCATAACCCTGATAACGGCCTGCAAGGGACTGCATTGCGGCTTGTTGCTGCGCGATGCTAGTAAAGCCTTGGTTAGCCTGTGACTGGGTAATCCCTTGGGCCGCCAGTCCCATTGCGCTAAGTGGGCCTGTGGCTCCATAGGCAATGCTGACGCCCGCCCTAGCGGCTTCTGCGCCGATCGTGGCGGCATTATACTCCTGTTGTACCAGTGGTGCTGCTACCGATGGATCGAGCAGGTGGGTAAGGATTGTAGGCATTGTCATGCCAAACTGTGCTTGCAGTTGTGTTAGAACTTGAGGATCTTCATTCTGCACTGCCGCAGTTGCGGCATTAACACGCATCTGCACTTCCGCTGGTGATACATCTGTACCCATTAACTTGCCAAGATAGTCAGTTGATTGCAATGGGCTAGAGGCTGGAATGCCAGCCATCGTCATAACCTGCTTGTATGATTGCTCGTTGGCGATATAAGTAGCAGGATCTAGCGGGTTAAGCCCAGCAGCAATTCTGGCTTGATTGCCAGAGAAGCGTTGTTGCCAAGATGTGATAAGGCCATTGGCCGCACTAAGTTGGCTTGGTGTAAGGCCAAGGCTACCAATCTGCGCCGATGGATTTGGCGAATCAATGATGTTAAGAACTGTTGTCATGTCCAAGCCACTGGCAAGCATGGCGGTGATACCGCCACCAATGTTTCCAGTTAAACCGTAGCCAGATAAAAGTGCGCTAAGTTGTTGCGCTGCATTTGTTGTTGGCGCGGTTGAGCCTGTAGAAGTCGAAGCATTTGTTGTTGGCGCGGTTGAAAGTGGCGCGAGTGCTGGCGTAGCAAGCGGTGGCATAGGACCAGTGGCTGCTACGTTAGGTGGTTGGTAATTAGATGTATCTTTTGGCCCGCCAAGCGGATTGGTGGCAGTTGAACCAGTTGAACTAGCCCAGTTAGATGTGGATGCGGTGCCACCGTTTTCACCAACTTGCATTAGTGCCATTGGTTAGAATCCCATCTTTGCGATTAACTGATTGCCAGCACTAAGAAGTGTGGAATGAGCGTTTTGAGTATTAAGCCATTCTGGCTGTGAGCGAATTTGGCTTGCGAATGTGTATGGGTCAACTGGTGCTGTACCATCACCCATTAGCGCTTTGCCAATCATCGCTCCGTAACCCGTAGTTGCGCCGAGTTGAATGTCGGCAGGGTTAACTTCTAGCAGGCTTGAAAGTGTATTAACGTAAGGCGAGGCAAGGTCTGATACCTTGGCTCCGCCTGCAATTTGGTCGGCAAATGGCTTGTATGTATTCATGGCCGCTGTCTTAAACTGTTGCTCGGCAGTATTTGGATCGTAGCCAACTGCACCTTGCGCCATATTCAATGCGTACTTATCGAAGAAACTTGTATCTTTGCCGTCTGGGCTGTATTGCCCATAGACGCCGTATTGCTGTGCAAGTTGCGCCAACTGCGTAGATTGCGCCGCAATCGTTCCACCCTTAGCCTGTGGGTCTAAGGTGCCATGTTGCGCCATGAACTGCGTAATCTGTTGGTCAGATGCGCCAGGATGTTGTAAAATCCATGTGGTTACATCTTGCCCAGAGTTAACAGCATTTTGATCTACAGCGCCAGGGGTTTGCTTAATGTCGGTAACTTGTGCGCCAAGTTGTTGCGGCGTTAACTTTACGCCAAGTTGGTTGGCAAGAGTGACTGCCTTGCTATAAGCGGCATTGTAGTCTGTGTTGTATTGCTCTGGCGCAGATACGCGCTTGATTTCTGCAAGACCAGAATCGCCAGGATGCTGTTGCGCCCATTGGGTGTTAGTGAATTCTGTAGCCCAACGAGTTGGCGACCAATTTTGAGAAATAGCCGTTGAAAGAAGATTGCCAAGTTCTGGAACAGAAGCAATAAACTTTGCTTGCTCGCTGTAATTGGCCAAGAAGTCTGCTTTAATTTGAGCAGGTGTTTCAATCTTGCCATTGGAATAATACTTGCCTTGGTATTCACCAGTAAAAGGGTTGTCTTGATATTGCATTACACCCTTGACGGTTTTGTACGTACCGCCCGTTGTAGATTGGCTAGCGCTAGATGTAGAACTTGCCGTGCTAGCAGTAGTTGTCGGGGTTGGCGTTGGCGTTGACGTGGTTACGGGAGAACCAGCCGAAGTAGTTGGTTGGACATCTGGCGTACGTGATGCCGTTTCTGTTTTAGCAGCATCGGTTTTATTTTGTGCTGCATAATCTTGCGGTGTAGTTGTTCCGCCACCAGTCTCGGTAGGATTTGGATTTGTCGTCGCCTGCTCTTCGGCAAGCGCTTTTTGCGCTACAGCCAAAGACTCTTTGGCAAGGCGGCCTTTGGTTCCAGTTCCTGCCTCATTAACGCGGGCAGTCCAGTAATCAACCTGCTCCTGAATCGAAGCGTCTGCTGGTAATGGCTTATTAGGATCTATTTTCTTAGTAGCCATTAGATGCTCTTCATCTGTTGTAGCGCCTGTGTCATACCGTCGAAGTATCCCGTCGCTGCCTTGTAGGATTGCGCGTCTGCGCTACCTGAGATAATCTGTGCTAAAAATCCCTGTGGGTCAATGCCTGTGGTAGTTTGTGTGCCAGTAACGTCTGAGCGTTTTCCAGTTGGGCCATAAGCAGTTACGCCCTTATAAGTGCCAATATTGGTACGTTCAGCGGCTAGAAGTTCTTGACCGTATTGTTGAATCTCTTGCGCTGTAGCGTTACGCCCAGCCAAAGATTGCATGGCTGCATTAACCTGAGCCTCAATATCTTGAGGGGAAGTTTGGGTAAGGTAACTTGTATCGGTATTCGTTACCATGTTTGCGTAAATGTTTGCGCCACCACTTGAAGCGGCTGCAAGCATTTGAGCGTAAGTTGTTGTTGGAACTGTAGTGGTTGCAGGTGTAGTTGGTGTAGTCACTATACTGCCCTTCTAAATACGCCAGTTACAACACTAGCCAGTTGTGGATCGGATACGGCAAGGCTATCCATGTAGGAATACCACGCATCTTGCGCTGCGCTGTATCCTGGAAGATGCTTGCCGTTGTAAGTATTGGCAAGCAAATCCGCGTGGTATTGCTTATAGTTGTCCAGAATCTCGGAAATCTTTTTGCCTTGCGGTGATACTGCCAAGATTCCCTTATCCTGCATTGCGGTAAATTGAGTGATGGCCTTTTGCGCCATCTCAACCTTGGTAGGGTTGTTGTAATCTGCATACCAGATTGGATTGCTTTGGCCATAATCTGCCGTAATCTGCTTCCAGATTTGTGAGGCTTGATACATGCCCTGCTTGTCGCCAGAAGCACGAAGGTTATTCATATCTGACTGGTAGGCGGTGTAATCCGCTGACAAGTCTTGCCATCCTTGCTTTACGTACACGGCGCTGATAAAGTCTTTGGATGTTACCTTTGCGCGGAAGTGGTTAATGAGCAACTTGTTCTCAACGGCCAACGCATCCTTGCTNTCGGCTACCTGTGGGATAAGGTAAGGCGCAGCAGTTGAATAATTTGGGTTATTCANGATAGNCTGGTTATTGTTAATCCAAGTAACGGTAGAATCTGCCAATGGGGCGTAAGCGCCACNAGTGCCAGATGTGGTACGGGCAACCGTATAGGATAATGCTCGCTCNCCATTATCGGCAATAAACTTATTCAGCGCAGCAGGCGCTGTGTATTTTGCGCCAGTTGTAGGATCCGTCTGGTTGAGCAGGTTCAGATACTCAGAGCGTAGCGTCTGCATGTTCTTGTCGTAATAGTCATTGCTGACTGTTGGAGCCAGTGGCAAAAAGAAAGCAAACAATCCCTTAATGATAAGGTTTGTTTGAGCGTTATGCTCAATCTTGGTGAGAATCTGTTGCTGTTGAAACGCTGGCAAGGATGTGTAATTTGGTGGCAAATCCCCGTGATAATAAGCCGCCATAATGGCCGACAACTTAGAGTTGTAAACGGTTGATTCACGGTCATCCATGTTCATTGAGTTGAACAAATCACGCATTGTAGATGACGGGATAATTGTGTCAATAAAGTTCTGTGATGGGTAACCACCAGAGGCTACATTGACAGCCTTATCCAACCAAGGAAATTTCTTGGACAAGTCGGTAAGCGCAAGGTTAATAAATGGGCTAGTGCCAGGCATTTTAAGTTCTGGCAGAACCGTCAGAAGCGAGGCAGTATTTCCAGTTACAGATGTTGGCAGGCCAGTGAATTGTGTAAGGCCGATGGCCGATAGCCCGCGAGCCATAGCGTTACCCATCTCACCAAGTCCAGGATAAACGATGTACTTCTGGCCGTTGGCATCTGTATGCACAAAGCCAGGGTTATTCATACCCTGTTGGATAATCTGAAAATCACGAAACGCCTGTGGGTTAGTCAGAATCAAACGACCAGTACGGCGCATAGCCTGTTCCTGAGCGAAGTAGAACGGTAGCAAGTTACGGTGGATAACTGCAAACTGGCTACGAATAGCAGGTGAGTGAATCGCTGGAATCATCTCGCGTGTAGCCTGTGTTGCGGATAAGCGCACAGCCTCGTCACGACTCAATAGCCCCATATCAATCAATGGCTGGTTAGCCATACGACGGCGTACATAAAAGTCATTAAAAATAGGTTGGCGAGATATAAAATCCATTACTGGATTAACAAACTTGCGGTATCCCTTTTCCTCAACTTGTCGCAGAGCATCGCTCATGCGAGGTTGCACACGACGGCCAAGTACGTTAACTGGCGCAGAAGCCTGTGGCAGTTGACGAAGTTCTTTGCCTGTAACCTGCTCGCCTTTGGCAATCTTCTGGATAAGCCCCACGTTGACTGAGCCATCTGCGCCACGCACAATACCGTGCAAATAATCAATCTGTGACTTAGCAAACGATTCTGGAACAGCCTTTGTGTAGCCGTCCATGATGTTACGATAGTCTTTGTACATATTTGGGTTGCGGATATTAGCCGCTTGGCCATCTACAAGGCTTGCGAACTGGTCGTCAAGCGACATGTTCTTAAAAGCAGGATCTTTCATAGCGTTAAAATATGCGCGAGCAATATCTCGTTGTGCCATATCGGCACTAGCCATGTTAATGTTCTTGGCCCAGTAATCGTGGAAGTGCGGATCAAATTCAGTTAGTCCAGCCAGTTCTTGCCCTGGAACCATGCTATGTCCGCGTGTCTTTGTGAACATATCAATCTGGTCTTTAGCCACCATCTCTTGAGAGGCTTGGTGGGTTGAAGATACGCCAGCAGTAGGCCCGCGATAACCAAGTACATCATGGTATTCATCCATCAACCTGATCTTGTCTTTGACAAGATACGAGGCAAGGTTAGACTTAAGAAACTTACCTGCTGCCCAACCCGCTGGCATAATGGCACGACGAGCATTAGCCGCTTTATTGATAGCATCATTCCACGCTGCCTTGCTACTTACGGCACCATTGGCCGCATCATAGGCTGCCTTAATCCTATTTTCTTTAGCGTTAAGTTCTTTAGTAACTTCCGTTTCGGTTACTGGCTTTGCAACGCCTGTCTTCTGCTCGGCTTCGATAGCATCTTTGTCAGTCTCGGTAAGTCCTTGAGCAATCCTGTCTTGGTGATAAAGTTTGTATTTCTCATCCATCCCCTTGAGGGATGATGCAAGCACGTTACTAACATAACTGCCTAGACCGCGACGCATGACTTGGTGCAACGCTTCACTAGCAGATACGCGCAAACCAAAGGCTGGCGAGAGAAGCGCCAGTGGGGCAAAGATTACGTTAGTGTACTTAGTAAAGAAGTCATCAACTGGGTTGTACATTGCGCCATAGGCTTTAGCACTACGCAGTTGCTTGCGAATGTCTTTAAGGTCGAGCATCGCACCTTTGTAGGCTTGACCGATAACTACACCCATTGAGCGAGGCTCTGAACCGTATTCTGGCTTAACATCTACTGTACCAATGTCACGTCCATTTACCTTACCGTACACGCCATGGTCAGCCTCTGAACCTACTGAGGCATCCTTGAGTTGGCTAAACAGCGGTGTAGCCTGCACGTTGGCAATACCGAAGTTCTTAAGAACTTCTTGGTGAAGTGTATGTAGCATGGCTAGACGCTCAGTATCGCTAGATGCTGTCATAAATGCAGAAGCACGTTCAAGTGCTATGCGGTGTGGCATCGAAAGATAGGCGATATCATAGATGGTCTGACCCAAGTTTGGATCTTTCATATCTACTTCTTTAGCAGACAGCGCCATGTTTTCAGTGTCGAAAGATAGTGGGCGACGACCAGTAAAAGTGCGAACCTTAGCGGCCAACGCATTCATTGCATTGCCAGGCTGAAAAATGGCAGGTTTGTTAATTTTGAATACTTGCTCGCCAGTATCGGGATTAACTACTGGGTTGCCAGCGTCATCCATGACTGCACTTTTACGAGGAAGCAGAAGATTGACCTGGTCGTTGAAAGTCGAGCCTTGCTCGCTTTTCTTAATACGGTCTGGACCAATCTTCTCGCTAAGAAGTTTACCAACAGACCTAGTTGGAAGATGCAGTTCGCCAAGTGCGCTGGCAGGGCCAGAAGCGGCGTCGGCAAGACCCTTAGAATACAAGGCTTGCTTGAAAATCTGCACTACCTGATCGGCGCTGGAAACTTTAGATAGAGCAACCGACATTGCTTGCGACCAACCATTTTTAACACCATAAGTGTTGTGAATGTCGGCTGCGGCAGTTGCAGGTGATTCTTTTGCTTTATTTACAATATCGCCAATAGCACGATTGACATTACCAGCCAAGGGATTGGCAAGTGCCATATCCAACTGATCTGCGCTATGCACGACAAGTGAATTAGAAAGCAAGAAATTCTGCAACGCTCCACCAGAAGTTGCAAATGGCAACGCTGCGCGAGCAATAGGTTTGCCCGTATCTGGATCAAGTTTTACTTTAGTTATACCAGTGACAGGATCTGTTTCAGTAGCAACCGCTACATTGTCGCCACGCTTGACAGCAGACTTTAACTTACCCATCGAGGCAAGTGGATCGCCTTCAAAATCAAACGAAGCATCTGCGATACCAGACACAACTTGGCCAAAGCCAGTATTGGTATTGCTAAGTGTAGAAAATCCTGGAATCTTAGAAAGGCCGTGTGCTAAATCTCTACCAAATGATACCAAATAATTTGGGTCATTGGACTTATCAAAAGAATCTTTATAGGTTGGAACAACACGACCCATAATATTACGTACTGCGGCGCCTGCTAAATCAGCACCAAGAACGGTACCTTCTGGTCCACCAGCGAGTGTGCCAATGGCACCACCAGCGATAACACCCATTGTGCCAAGTAAGCCCGCACCAAATCCATGGTCTGCGTATAGGCTGTGAATAAACTTGTAATCTTTTTGAATTTCTTGCAACGGCTTATTAGCCCATGACATTGCGGCGCCAATGGCCTTGCCAACAACAGGCACCTTTTCAACTGCGCCAAGTGCTTGACCTGGAAGATTCTTAAGGTCATTCCAAAATCCGCCCTGTGATGGGGCTGGTGTAACTGGCGCCGTAGCGTCAGCGGTAGCAGATGTGGGAAGTGCTGTAGACGGGGTGGTTAAACTCATAGACCCGCCTTATCTGCTAGGCCCGCAATAAGGGCTTTGTGAAGTTCTGGTGTATCTTTCAGCGCATTGCGTAACCACATGGCCGAGTTGTATGTAGCAACATGGTCGTCAATCGCCTTAGCGATTGCGGTTGCATGAGAAGTAGCGGCCAGTGTATTAAATACATCTTGGCTACCTGATTGAATACCAGCGGCAGCAAGGCCAGGGTTTTGCTTAACAAACATCTGGTTGCCCTGAACCATGTCGTTAGCACTGCTAACATTAGGTATATTTACCTGCGGATCCATGGGTTACTTCCCTAGTGCAGTTGCGAGTTGTTGCAATTCTGGTGAAGCGTCTGGATGTGACGCTAAGGTTTGAACGAGGCTCTTGGCCGATTGTCCAGTTTGCATTGTTTGCGCTGGATGGATGCCAAGGGCTTCTGGCCCTGGTCCTGCTCCCAATGGGGAGCCAGCAGTAACTGGTTCGTTAGGACGTTGCGTAGGTGCAGACAATGGTGTGACATTCATCTGTGCCTGTTGTGCTTGTGATTGTCCATTCGATGCCGCTTGTGCAATTTGAGATGGAGTCATTTTTTGGCCTTGGATACCGCTAGCAGACATAGGCGCTTGCGCCTGTAAGTTTGCTAAATCTTGTCCATCGCCGTAATTAGGCATACCAGAGATATACCGTTGTGCTTGTTTAGATGCGACACCGCCATCAGTTCTGCGCGACATGGCGCCAGGAAGGGATGGTGTAGTCGAAGGCTTTGCGGCCTGTGGCATACCTATTCTCCTTCATTTAATTGTTCGATGGTGCGGGCTGCATATTCGTGAAATGATTTTTTATCATCCACAAACTCTGCTTGTGTTTCTAACATTACGCTGAGTATTTCAAAAAACTCACCAGTAACGTGTGAGAGCAGGGCAAAGACATCCCATTTACTAATCTGGGTTGGGGTTTTACCCTGCTCGTCCGACATAGACTACTTAGTCTTTTGTGGTGAACCTGCGGTTGTTCCTACGCCCTTGGTTCCAGAAGGTTGAGCGCTATATTTAATGTTTGACTTTCCAGTGCCTGCTGGACCTGACTTTGATTGAATTGAAGTCTTTTGCGTGACAGCGGCAGAGGATCCATGTCCACCTTGATTCTTAGGTGATGGAACCTTTGTCGTAAGTGATGCCTTAAGTGTTGCCATTGTTTTTCTCCTATAGGTTTTATCAACCAGATAATTACGCTGGTTGCCTTCTAGTTACATTTGCCGAAAGGTTCGGTTGACCAGAAGATGAAAGTCCTGCGGCTAATTGCTGTAGCGCAGATGGGGCTTGTTGCTGTGGTGGCTGAGGAAGCGCCCCAGAAGGAGCCTGTCCTGGGCCTTGAGGCTCGCCAGCGGCTGCTTCTTCTGGGGATGCTGCTGGCTGCGCAAAGGCAGCAACTACAAGGTCCTCGATATTATCGCCTGCTTGGCGACCCTTGATGACCGATGCCATAGCCGTAAGAATCTTTGAAGGGTCTTGCCCTTGTGCCGCCATTGCTGGCAGTGCCTGTGAGTAGGAAGCCATTGCGCTCATAAGCGCATCACGCAATTCTTCGACTTCAACTTTTTCTTCTTCTTGGGTGACGTTCATATCCCAAGGCATTTGACGGCGCAAGAAGTCGCGTGAAATTAATTTATCTCCGCGTGCTTGCAATCCGAATACCAAAGCGCGGTTTGGATCAAGTCCAGCCATCATGCCATAGGATACATCTACCCAATAATCACCAGCAATATCCTTGCTTGGTGTATAGGAAATTTCATAAGGAGCGCCAGATACAACTCCGCGTACTTCCTTTTCAACATCACCAAATAATTTCTCATCCATGAGAAAACATAGACGCATTACTTGGTGGAATACTTCTGAGAATACGGCCTGTGCAGTCTTAACCTGTGTATCGAATCCACCCATGAGGGCTTCGACACCACGACCAGTAACAATAGAACCAGACTGTTGACCTAAACGACCTTGTGGGTAACGTCCACCAACTCGTAGTTCTTCATCGAGTGTTGCAGCCTCTTGGAAAATTCCATTTGGAATATCTAATCCAACACGGCGAATCTTTTCTGGGCTAGCAGAACGAATCGTTGCGTCTGGGCCAATCTCAAGTACGTTAACATCAGATGGTAGAGCAAATGGAGCCTGTACCGACTTCTGTGCGGCTTCAAGTTGCAAGGTGGCAAAGCGAGCCTTGGCTACCTGTACCCACATGATGTCATCAAACTGTCCACGTTGGTTCTCATCAGAGTCAATTCCTGGGCGGATAGCGATAACAACTGGCAGTTCGCCAATAAGATTCTTTGCACGATCTAGGATAAGATTTTGACGCTCTGGTACAAAGAGAATAACCTCATCTTTGTCCTGGTAGCGAAATACTTCAAGCATGCGCTCTGAGTTACGATTCTCATAAGGCCCGCGGATAACAGTCTCATGCTCTGGAAATTCATTACACAATTCACGAACTGTCTTATTGTAACGCTTGCTATAAGAAAGCAAGCGACCAAAACGGTCATACTCTGGGTATGCCGCGATTGGGTTGTCAATGCGGATCATTGGCCGCTTGTTTTCCCAATCAGGTTCGACAATGAAAGGAAGCATGCCGAAGGTTACATAACGATCTGCGCCTGTATACATTAAGGTTTGGAGACGACATGTGTCACGGTAACCAGCGGCAATCATAGTGCGCTTATCTGCTTTTTTGCGTGCGCGGTCTGAGACTGAATCCGTTGAGTCGCAGTTAAATGCAGGCAGCGGTGCTATAACTTCTGATACGTCGCGTGCTGCGATGTCAATAAAGTTAGCCACCATTGGCTTAGGAAATTCATCTGGGAACATGCCAGGGTAGACTTGTTGAATATCACCAGCACGGATTGATTGTAGGTCAGTCCAGCGAGCATCGCGGGTATGGTAATGATCGCGCAACTTGCGTATCTTGACAGATAAATCATTGATGTCAAGACTCATAGATACCCCCCGTTAGCGGCCAACTTCTGTTGAAGTGCGGCGTATTCTTCTAGATTAACTACCTTACGTCTGGCTAGATCCATTGGTGTAGCAAATGGATTCTTGACAAAGGTTCCGCCATAAGCACCAGATTGATTGATAAAATCTCTCATCTGTGTTTCAGCGAACCAGAGGGCCATTGGGCCATCCTGTTTATTCTTTGTTCCCGCTGACCAAGTAATTAGTTGCTCGATCAATGCTTTGATATGTTCATCACTAGCCCGTGGTAATTCAAGTAAGTTATTTTTCATATACTTGCCTTGATTATCTACCGAGCCAAATAGCGGAGCCATTGAGGCTACGCCAAATTCTAGATCCATCTTATTGCTACCCGTATAGTGCTGAACGAGGCGGATGCCTCGGCTGGCAAGAAATGAGTTGATCTGCTCATCTTGAGTCAAGAACAACTGGAAAGCGTTCTTCTCAATCACCCAAACTTTTGGCTTGTACTTTTCAGTCCAACTAAAAATAATCTCGCGGATAGCCTGTGGCGTAGGAGCAGGCATACGGTTGGCTTCAAGCAAGTAACGCTTGCCATTGGTTCTATCCCCAGCATAAGCAATTGAGAAAGTATCTCCCGACATGGCTGGATCCATAGAACAGATGACATATTGGCTAGCCATACTAGATGGATGGCCAGGAGCGCCAGGGATTAAAGGGCCTGGTGCGCGCATACCGCTGACAGCGCCACGTACACACTCAGGAGAGAAGATAGCAGTTGATTCAACATCTTGCTGCTGGTAGACCATAGCCCAGGTCTTAGGGTCAATTAAGCCCCTACGACGGCGAAGATGCGGGCCAGACCAGCGTGGATACAAACCGTCTGCATCTGGCAAAGTATCGTCAGCGTCCCAAGGGCGATCTGACTTAGGCCAAAGGGTTACCCAATCCTCTGGGTCATCAGCAAATTCAAGAACCGCTGGCATGGCTAGGTAAGTCCAAGGCGACCTGTTATCAGGGTAACGTTCTGGGTTACGCATCTCGCGGTATAGATCCATAGGATCCACACGGGTACCAACTACTAGGATCTTTCCCGTTGGACCAACACGCGTCAAAACTTCCTGCTGGATCCATCGTAACTGCTTCTCATACTCACCAGCGTTGGCGAGAGTTACACAGTCATCAAGGATAATCAAATCTGCACGTGCGCCGTAAATCTGCCCACCGATACCCAGTGCCTGGACTGTCGGATCCTTTTCACCAGATTCGCGTTCAAGGTAGATAGCGTCTTGCGTCCATTTCTCAGCGGTGGCTTTATAGCCTTCCACTGGTGCGTAACGTCTTTGCAGTTCAGCCCACTGTGGCGAGGTCAAGCGTTGCTTGATCGCATAGAGAAATTCTTTAGCCATGCCCTGAGTCTTAGAGACGATCTTGATACGGACATTGGGATTGGTCACAATCCTATATGTCACATAGTCAATGCTCACCGTCATAGACTTGGCATGTTCTGGCGGCATGTTTACTAAAACATAGTTCTTAAAGTTTGGCTCATAAGTCATGGAGCCATGTAGCCACGCAGGTTCACCTTCTTCAAGAAGTGAGGTGATATTGCGCTGATGATCAAAGGTACGGGAATTTAGATACTTAGTACGGAAATCTTCGAAAGAGATATTTGCGTCATCTTCTGAAATAGTCCCTTTTCGGCGCTTGATAACACGCGCCAGATCAATCGCCTCTTTGAACTGAGGATCGGAAGATCGGTAGTACTCATAAGACTTGACTGATTTGCCGACGGCGCGGCAAGCATCTTCTACTGTCACGCCATCATTGATTAGATCAATGAGGCGTTTCTTCGCGTCAGGCGCGGCAAGATTAGCGCCTTCAAGAAGGCGGTACTTCGTTGGATCCTTAGTAGCCACTGAGTAATCTCCCTATGGTGGTGAGATTAGAACTATCCCACTGCGAAGCATTCCCTATGGGGATTGCTATGGTTAACTTAGGGGGCGCCGCCAGGCGCACCTGGCGTCTTTCCTATGGGTTAGCGTAGAGGGCCTTAAGCCCTCGTAGCGGATCGTTCGGCTCTTGCGACATCCTCGCTGTGAGGCTCGGCTGTCTGGAGCCGAACTACGGAGCGGTTTTATTTAAACCCCTTACTTATACTAAGGCGGGATAAAAGACCTTTATCCCTAGTTGAGGTGTGTGACGTTCGTCACATTACCTATAAGTGCAGGTCAGAGTGGGTATTGGGTACCAAAATAGTTTACGCCGTCTCAATATATGAGACAGATTTACGCCGTTTTGAGATGACAGCCCCCTATATTTATAAAAAATATTGTGGTTGATAGTAATAGTAATACACTCTCTATAGTTAAATCCCTGGGGTTGAGCGTGACAGTTTCGGTATCGAACAGATGTTCGAATTGCCTAACGGTGGCGACAGTAACGTCCGCGTGAGAGTGTGAAACTGCGGGCAAGGCGAGGCGTTTCGATGTCGTATCGGATCGTTATACCGTGTCGAACAGTTGTTCGAATGCGTTGTGGGACTGTGGACGGGCGACAGTGCATAGCGATAATTAACTAATCGGTTAAGTGTTAGGACAAGGGCTAGGCAGGCGACATCGCAAGCGACGGCAACCGATAGTTGAAGGTTCAACTACTTGACCATAGGCTAACCGAACAGATGTTCGATTATAACAAGATTATAACGATGTGATTACTAGCCGATTTTGGGGTTGACCTAAGATTTTGACAGGCTTATACTTCGGTTAGTGAGCGAATCACACTCACATTATGAAAGGGCTAGAACATGAGCAGACTAAGCAACAACACCGCGCTAGATGGCTACGACTACACCAATCAAGCATGGTACAGGAACGGCGTTTATATCCGCTGCGGACATCAATCAACTATGAATTGTGAGTGTTATGGCTTAATTCATGAAGGCGAAGCGGTAGAGATGTGGGGCGGTGTTATCAATGGCTAAGCAATCTAAACAGCGTTGCGTCATGATAGACGCACAAGGACGGATATGGATAGACGCAGACCTAACCCCTGCCGCGCTTAAGCGTTTGGTGCGCGAGTTAGAGCGATTCGGCGTTAATGTCCATGAAAGCACCTGGCACGCACTAGGACATGACCAGGAGAAGGTGAGCGCATAATGAACCGCTCGCGCCGTTATTACCGCGTACGCGCCGTAGTGCGCGTCGTATTCTGGCTCTCTATCGCTAGCCTAATTCTTCTGGTATCGTGCGGGTTATGGTGGAATGGTCACGGTTACACGCTAGGATTCAACCCTTACAAGTAAGCAGTACAGCCCCCGTACCGATTAAGTCGGCGCATGGTTCACGACCTAGCGGGGGCGCTAGTAGCCACTAGGGCTACTTACTAGAAAGGACTAACACCATGCAACAAGCCACAACTAGCGAAAACAACTCATGCGCGCAACTCGTAATCCAGAACCTATTACAGCGTGAGAACCAGATTCACGCGCTATTCTCCGATGTAAACGCCGATGATTGGGGCGATGACCCTGCCCTAAGTATTGACACGGTTCAATTCACTAAGGTCTGCCTATCCTATGGCGGGCCAGCGGACTACCTAGAGATTTATCATTCACAAGGCACCATTGAGCGCCTTGTATACCGTTACTCTGATTGGTTCGATACTGCAACCACAAGCGTCGAAAGTGATTCACCCCTTTGGGACTACGCTCAGAACATCGTGGACGGTTTAGACGCGTGAACCTGCCTAGAGAGTGGCGCAAGATGACCGAGGCGCAGAAAGATGCCTTTATCAATTACGGCGCGAGCCTAGCCGATAGACAGAGAGAACTAGAGCGTCGCGGATTCTACTGGCTTAGTTAATGGACTATGGCGCACGGTTTGCCCCGTGCGCTGTAGCCTAGGAACTAGCCTGGGATTGAGAAGGGACTATAAGTGAACAAGTGCGACAAGTGCGAGAACATGGCAAGGATCCGCGTATCTGGGGCAGTATTGCCCGCGCAGTTGTGCGCGTGGCATTGTGCGCAGTTATGCCGTGAACATGGCGACAAGGTCGGCTATGAGAAGTTTATGCGCCTATCAGAAGGGGACAAGGTGACAGAATGACCCGCGTCGTAACCTGTCCCACGTGCGGGCAGGAGATTGAAGTACGGGCGAGTCAATTCGCTCACCTAACCCTGGCTAACCATGAGAGGAAGGTTCACCGATGACCCATGAAGGACGCCTGGCTTATTGGAAGGCTAAGGCAGAACTATCTCAACGCCTATTCTATGAGCAGGTACACGACCCAAACCGACAGGACGAGGCAGTGGAGAATCTAGCGCGATTTATCCGCGCCAGCCGTGAAGTTGAAAGGCTAACCGACGGGGAAGGGATGGAATGGCTGTATAACTGACAATTACGCCAGCGCAAGGATTTAGGGGAGCGGACAACGGTTAAACCGTTGATCGGCTCCCCTTCATTTTTTTAAGCAACGCCCGCGTAGAGATTCCGTGCTTGCCCGCCGAAAACCCTTGACAGAGCCGTGCTGGTCGGTCTATTCTCCTACTAACGCCCGCACGGGCGATTAGGGAGCGTGAAATAATGAACGATAAGGAAATTCAAGTAATGAAAGACGGCATAGCCGAAGCCTTACGGCGTGGCTATGAGATAGGCTATGAAGAAGCCATGAAGGACTTTAACATCACTGAGGAAGAAGCGGTTAAGAAACTATGATTAAACCCGACGACATAGCACTATGCCGTGAATCAGATCCTGAGTTATGGTTCCCCAACCCGTACGACTTTCGTGCGCCACGTAAGGGCAATACCCCACATAAGGACGAAGGCATGCGCAAGGTGTTATTGGCTATGCGGATCTGTGCCGACTGCCCACTTAAGGCTGACGGTTCATGCCTAGAAATGGCTATGAGCGACATAACTACCATCGAGTACGGTATCTGGGGTGGAACTTTGCCGCTAGAACGCTTGAACGCCGTGGGTATAGATAAGTCGGTTAATGGTAATGTCTGGCAGCATGAAGTACGCCGCCGTGCCTCCCAAGAGGGAATCATTAAGCCACTGATCGCTAAAAGAGAAAGGCCTAAGTCATCATTATGGGACTACCTAGATCCACGATTACTCAACCGCTACGACTCGGCTTAATAGCCTTGCTTGTCATTACACTACTAGCAGGTGCGGAAGGCCTTACAGGCCAATCTGAGGCGGTTAATGACCATCTGAGCAGCCCTAAGCACTTTGCTAAAGTGCTGTATCTGCGCCAGGGTGGCGACTTGAACCAGTACCGCTGCCTAGTCACGCTCTGGTACATGGAGTCTAGGTGGAAGGTACATGCTCGCAACCCATGGGGCGGCGCTTATGGCATACCGCAAGCCTTGCCAGCCAGCAAGATGGCGGTAATTGGCACCGATTGGCGATACAATTACCAGACACAGATCCGCTGGGGCTTACTCTATGTACGCTATCACTGGAATAACAGCGCGTGTAACGCGCTACAACACGAGTATAGAAAAGGGTGGTACTAATGGAACTTTATACATGGGCTGACCTTATCAACCCAACAATTCTAAGCGAGGGGTTGAAATGACCGACCTAGAGATTATCCAAGAGGCGCAGGAACGGATTGAGTGGCAAATAAATTATTGGCGTGATGGTGATGACATCAAAGACATCCACGACCAACACAACTCATGGCTCGCCCATAAAGCGTTCTTTGAGAGACATAAGCGACTTGAAACATATGCGGGTGATTTGTTGTGTGAGGTTTGCGAGTATTCAGAATACAGAGCGTCTTATCCCTGCCCTGAATCAGTAGCACAAGCCAAAGCGATTATGGGGGTGGAGT
>JGI26470J50227_1000115_pt1 | contig 37551 bp, 34 predicted proteins | sample FreactTroBogLake_FD_50227 | JGI IMG/M metagenome (IMG submission 50227)
TGGTCCTGGTCGCTGACCGGATGCTCACCGGAACATCGGTGGTGTTGGAGCATGGTCCTGGGGTGTACTCGGTGTACTTTCACCTGTCCCAAGCCAGCGTCCAGGTGGGGCAAACGGTGACCGCCGGCCAAACCATCGCCCTGTCGGGGGCCACGGGTCTGGTCACGGGGCCCCACCTGCACTGGGAGGTCCGGGTGAACGGGGTTCCGGTGGACCCCCTCCCCCTGGTGGCCCGGGGCCTCCTTGACACGGCGGCGGTGGGAAAGGTAATATCTTCCATCGAATGTCTTATTCATTGAAAGAGGGGGGTGATTACCATAGCCAGCATCCATTTGGATGACAATGAAGTCCTTGAAAAGGCCATCAAGCGTTTCAAGCGCATTGTCGAAAAAGAGGGCATCATCCGTGAATGGAAGAAGCGCGAGTTCTTTGAGAAGCCTTCCACGATCAATAACCGGAAAAAGAAGGCTCTCCAGCGAAAACAGCTGAAGAAGCTTCGGAAAATTCAGACCTCTAGTAAGGGCTGATCAAAAGGGCCGTTCCTCCGGGAACGGCTTTTTTTTCAGTGCACGTTCCGGCGGGCCGATCATGAGAGGAACTACCTTAAGGGAGGCTTCATGCCCCGATTCCTACCGATTTTGCTCCTGGTCGGTACGGCCCTCACGGCCCAGGACCTCAGCACCGCCGACTTGAACCACTACGAAGGGTTGTCCGAAGCCTTGGCTCACCATACGGTCCCAGGGCTCATCGTGATCGACGCCCGGTCCCCCGAGGACTACCAAGGGGGCCACATCCCCGGGGCCATCAACCTGCCCCTCGACCGGGCCTTCTCGGAGTTTCCTTCGAACAATTCCCAGACTCCCTTGGTGGTGTACGGGCGACCGGCGTCGGCCGACGCCCGGAAAGTTGCCGACATTCTTCGCACCCGGGGCTACAAAAACGTGATTATCTTTGGTTCGATTTCCCAATGGAAAGGGGCTCTTGAGTGAAGAAACTTCACGGCTTTACCGCCGTTACCGTTGATGACCTGGCCGAGTTCCGGGCCCAAGGGACCTTATGGGTCCACGACAAGACTGGCGCCCAGGTGTACCACGTGGCGTGCGCCGACCGGGAAAACCTGGTTTCGTTTGTGTTCCCCACGCCCCCCCAGGACGATACCGGGGNGGCCCATATCCTGGAACATTCGGTTCTGTGCGGATCCAAGAACTACCCGACCAAAGACCCCTTCCTGTACCTGCTCAAGAGCAGCCTCAACACCTTCCTGAACGCCATGACCTNCCCCGACAAAACCGTTTACCCGGTGGCCAGCGTGGTGCCCAAGGACTTCATGAACCTGTTGTCCGTCTACGCGGATGCGGTGTTTTTCCCGTTGCTCAAGCCCGAGGCTTTCCGTCAGGAAGGTCACCGGCTCGAGTGGGACGACCGGGGGGGNTTGATCCGCAGCGGTGTGGTCTACAACGAAATGAAGGGGAACTATTCCTCGTCCGAAGGGGTGATCGGCGACCTGGTCCAACGGGCCCTCTTCGACGGCGGCCCCTACAGTCACGATTCCGGGGGGGATCCCCGGGCCATCCCCCAACTGACCTACGAAGCCTTCGTGAAGTTTCACCGGGACCACTACCACCCCAGCCAGGGCCTGGTGTTCCTGTACGGGGACCAGCCGGCTGACCCGGTGCTGAAGCTCTTGGACAAGGACTATTTTCGACACTTCGACCGCCGGCCCCCGGCCCCGGGGATTGTTCCCCAACCCCGGTGGTCCCAACCCAGGACGGTCCGGGGCGTGTACCCGGCGTCCGAAGAAGAACCCGGGGACGCCGGGACCCTGGCCCTCTCGTGGCTGGTGGCCGATGCCCCGGATCACGACCGGGTCCTGGCCCTCGACCTCTTGTCGGAAATTCTCCTGGGTGACGCGGGACCGTTGCAGAAAGTCCTGTTGGAATCCGGGATCGGCGAAGACCTGTCCCCGGTGTCCGGGCTCTTCACCGAGATCCGGGATGTGAGCTTCACCGTGGGCCTCCGGGGGGCTTCGGAAGACAAAAAGGCGGCCTTCGAGGCCTTGGTTTTGGAACAGCTGACCCAGTGGTCCCAGGGCATCCCCCGGGACCTGGTGGACTCCGTGGTGGCCACCTACGAATTCAGCGTCCGGGAGGTCCGGGGCGGCGGCATGGGGTTGCGGTTTTTGAGCCGGGCCACCCGGGGCTGGCTCCACGGGGCGACCCTGGGGGAGAGCCTGAGGTTCCAGTCCCGGCTCCAGGCCTTGAAGGATAGGTTGAACCAAGGGGAGCCCGTGTTCGAAACCCTGATTCGGGAAGCCCTCCTCCAGAACCCCCACCGGGTCACCGTGGTGTGTGTCCCGGACGCCGACCTACAGAAGCGCCACGAGGAAGCGGTCCAAGAAGAATTGGCGGCCCTCCGGATCCGGCTGGGGGCCCCGGACATCGAGGCCCTGAAGGTCGAGCAGGCGGCCCTGAAGGCCTTCCAAGACGTGCCCGACTCCCGGAAGGCCGTGGCCACCCTCCCCGAATTGCGGTTGGCCGACATCCCGCCCAAGGTGGAGGTTTCGGAGGTGTCCTGGCACCCCGAAGGCCCGGTGTTGTGGGGGTACCACCCGGCGTTCACCAACGGCGTCCTGTACCTCGACCTGGCCTTTGACCTCACCGGCCTTGGGGACGAGGACTATCGGTTGCTGCCCCTGCTCCAGCGGGCCCTCGAGGGTCTGGGGACCGAAGGCCTCCCGTGGGACCTGTTGGCCCGGGAACTGGCCTTCCAAACCGGAGGCCTCTCGTTCCGGGCCAACGCCGACGAATCCTTGGTCGACGGCGCCCTGGTGGGCAAGTTTTACGTGCGCTTGAGGATGCTCGAGGAGAAGTGCGACCCGGCGTTGGCCCTCCTGGAGAGGGTCCTGACCGCGACGGATTGGTCCCGCCGGGACCGTTTGAAAGACCTCATCCTGGAAATGAAGAACGACTACCAGGGGTCTCTGGTGCCCCGGGGCCACGTGTTTGCCTCGACCCGGAGCGCTGCGGACCTGAGCTACGGCGGCCGGGTCGGGGAACTGACCGGGGGCCTGGCCCAGTTGGACTTCTTGGTCGCCCTGGCCGACGGGAGCGACGAGGTTTTGGACCGGGTCACCGGGGCCCTCCGGCGGTTGACCCTGGGCCTCTGGGCCAGCCCTGGGGTCGAAGGGGTCCTGACCGGCCCCGCCACGGCCCTGGAAGGCTTGGGCCGTAAGGTTTCCGCCCTGGTGACCCGGCTTCAGGCCCTGGGGGCCGGGACCCACGGTCCCCGAGCCCTGACCCCGCCGGCGGGCCCCGGGGGGGCCCGGCTGCGGTTCATCCCGTCGACGGTGGGGTTTGTGGCCCGGTCGATCCGGGGAACCAAGATGACCGACGAGGGCCACGCCGCCGAACTGGTCCTGAGCCATCGGTTGAAAACCGGCTTCCTCTGGGAACAGATCCGGATGAAGGGAGGGGCCTACGGGGCGTTCTCCATGCCCAACGGCCTGGAAGGGACCTTTACCTTCGCCACCTACCGGGACCCGAATTTGGCCACGAGCCTCGAGGCGTTCCGGGCCAGCCTGGTCGCCAGCCGCTCCGAACCCTTGTCCGGGGCCGAACTGCGGAACACCATCATTGGGACGGTGAGCAACGACCTGGGACCCCGAAGCCCGGCGGAAGACGGGTTCCTGGCGTTGCAACGGCGCCACCTGGGGATCTCCGACGCCCTGCGCCAGGCCAAGCGGGACGCCCTGCTCCGGGTCAAGGCCAAAGATGTGGTGGCCGCTGCCAGCCGGTTGCTGGGCACCTTCGACGACGGGCAAACCTTCGTCCTCACCGGGGAGACCATCGGTCGTCCCGAGGTGGAGTCGGGGGCGTGGGTCGAAGACCGGGCCGAACCGGTGGGCATTCTGGCAAAAGAATAGAAAATGCGCTAGGGTAGCGGGGTAGTTGCGTGGAAGGGTGGAACTCGTTGTGACTGAAACTGCCGGCAATCCCAGTCCTGTCCGTGTTCTTGTGGCCCGGACCGTCTCGTTCCAAGGCACTTCGGTGACGTCGGGGTCGGTGGCCACCCTGTTCCAGGGGGTCTGCGGGTTGCTCCGGGACGGAGGGCAGCTCTCCGGGGTGTACGACGTCCTGGGGTCGGTCAAACAACGGATCCTCAATGCCGGACAAACCCTCTCCATGGACGATGTGGTCCAGGTGGTCACGGCCCACAACCAGCGGTCGGGCCCCGGGGTTGCCCTGGTCGTAGGCCCTCCTCGGATGGTCATGAGCGTCCGGGGCGTCGGGGACCGGTTGGCCTTCCACCGGGAGTTTGTCCTGAGTCTGCAGTTGGCCAACCGGCCCCAGATGGCCCTGGACCCGGATGCCTTGATCGAGGTGCTGTTGGCCATCCTCCAAGCCCGGTACTTCTCGGCCCAGGACCGGGCCCTGCTGTTGAACCTGAGCTTTCCCCAGCAGGAAGGCCTCGGGGCCCTGAGGATCCTGGACACCCTCTACAAAGCCACCTTCAGCCGAACCATCCGGAAGGACCTGTGCGACCACAAAATCGCCTTGCCCTTGCCCCCGGACTCCTTTCAGCTGAGGGTCGACCCCGACAGGATAGCCCACCTGACCATGCCCTGTTTTGAACTGTTTCGACACCTGCTCTTTCGGTTGTACCGAACCCCCGATCTGGCCTCGGTCCTCGACGCCGACGACCGGGCCAAGGCTCGGATCCAAGAAGGGATGCGCCTGTTCACCGGGGCGTTGCACGATGCCGCCGTGCTGCCCCAAAAGCGTCAAGAGGTGGAGGCCATTCTGAAGGATCGCCGGGGGCCTGAGGAAGACCTCGAAGAGCTGTGATCCCATACCCATCCCTGGCGGAGGCCTTTCATGAAATTTGTACTACCGTGGGTCGTGGCCCTGGCGCTCCCAGGCATCCTGGCCGCCGAGGAGGCTCCGGCCCCCGCCGAGATCGTGGTGACCGCGACCAAGCAGCCCACCGATGAACGGGTTCTGACGGTCCCGGTGACCGTCATCGACCCGTCGACGTCCGACGCCACCGACCTGGGGGGGCTGCTTTCCGAGGCCCCGGGGATCAACGTCCAGACCCAGACCCCGGGTCAACCCGTGTTGGCCGCCGAGTCCTTTGGGTCGAACGCCTTTGCGGATGTGAACTTTCTCCTCGACGGGGCATCGCTCAACCGGCCCGACATGGCCGGCACGTCCCTGGGGGGCGTCCCCCTGCTGGCCGTCGACCACGTCGAAATCCTCAATGGCCCGGCGTCGGCCCTGTACGGTGACCAGTCCTTGGCCGGGGCGGTGAACGTGGTCACCAAGACCCCGGTGAAGCCGATGTTTGGCGCGCTCGGGTCCATGGATGAAAACGGAGGGAGCGACCTTTCGTTGCTGGCGGGGATTCCGTTCTCGGTCCCCGGGGGCTTTCTGTTGGCCGTGGACCGGGACCAGGTCATTCCCACCCGGGCGGGGTCCCAGTCCCTGAACTGGAGCCTTTGGTCCAAGCTCACCGTGGGGCCGTTGGCCCAACAGACCTTCACCCTGACGGATTCCTACTCCCACGACGCCACCCAGTTGCCCGGCTCCCTCAATGGGTCGGAGGTAGCCAAGAACCCCAACCAGATCGAATCGGCCAACGGCAACGACCACAGCACCACGGTCCTGGCCCAGGTTTCGGGGAAGTGGGACTACGCCACCGACGGGTTCTCGTCGTCGGTGCCGGTGTCCTTTGGGTACCGAGACATCAATGCCTACTATCCGTCGGGTGGATACTCCATGGATTACAAACTCTACCAGACCGAGAGCGAACCCAACGCCCGGCGGGTGTTCCCGGGGGTGGCGGGGGGCGACCTGACCACCGCCTTGGCGGTCGGGGGCTCGTACCAAGAACTCGACGTCTGGAGCTACTCGGATGCGAACGAGACGGTGCTCTCGGTGGCCCCGAAGATCCAGAGGTACGACGGCCACAGCTGGGCCTCGGTCCAACAGGACTGGGGCCCGTGGGTGGCCACCGGAGTCGTCCGGTACGAGTTCGACACCACCGTGGCCTCGGCCCCGGGGCAGACCGTGAAGAACAGCCAGCAGACGTTCCAGGCCTGGACCTCGACCCTGGGGGGGGCCTGGCTCCCCGACCCGGGTTCCAAGGTGGCCGTGAACCTGGGGACCGTGTTCCGGTACCCCCTGACCGACGAAATGGTGAGCTACTACGGGACACCCATCACGGTGAATGCCTCCCTGAAACCGGTCACCGGTTCCACGGCCGAACTCAGCGGTTCCACCACGTGGACGGTCATCGTCCTGGCCCTCCGGGGCTCGGTCACGGCGATGACCAACGAAATTGGCTACAACACCGCGACCAGCACCAACGTCAATCTGGATCCAACCCTCCACTGGGTCGCCGACGCCGACCTGTCGACCAAGCCGGTGGCCCTGGGGTTCGTCCCCGGCACCACCTCCGCCGGGGCGGAGTACACGTTCACGGAAGCCCTGTTCACCTGGGGCCCGAACCAAGGGGATCAAGTGCCCCTGGTGCCCCTCCACAGGGTGAGGCTTTCGGCGGGGTATCGCCCCGTGGAGAGCCTGACGATTTCGGGCCACGGAACCATGACTTCGGGCTACTTCCTCGACGGCGACGTGGCCAACGTCTATCCCCAGATCTCGGGCCGGGCCGTCGTCGATGCCGATGTGACCTTGAACCCTCCCACCTTGCCTCAATGGACGTTCACCGTGTACGGCCACAACCTCACGAACGACCAAACCTCCGACGATGCCATTGCCCCGACCTCCTACTCCCAGGCGGCCTACTATCCGACCTCGGGGCGCACCTTTGGGGCGTCGGTGAAAGCCGTTTTCTAGCCCTATGACCCGGTCCCTCGTCGTTTCCCTCGTCCTGCACCTCGTGATCCTCGCCGGCTTGGCGTGGTGTGTGGGGACGATGGGCCCCGGGCCCCGACCCGTGGTGGCGGTGCACCTGGGGACCCCCCGGGCGGCTTCCGCCCCGGTCCCGGCGTCCCTTCCCCGGCCGCCGGAGCCCCCGGCCCCCGAGCCTGTGGCCCCCCCCCAGGCGGGGCCGGGCCCTGCGGCGAGTCCGGTGGCCCCGAGTTCCCCGGAGGCGGCCGCAGGGTTGCCTGGGGACAACCTATCCATCGACGCCCTGACCCCGGGGGTCGCCGTGGAAAAGCCCGCCCTCCTGTCGTATCCGGCTCCGGTGTACCCCCGGGAGGCCCGGCGGAATGCGTGGGAAGGGGTGGTGGAGGTGGAAATTACCGTGGATGCCCAGGGGCGGGGGTCGGACCTCAAGGTGATCCGGACCTCGGGACACCAGGGCCTCGACGAGGCGGCCCTCGAGGCCCTTCGCCAGGCTCGGTACGAGCCGGCTACCCGGAACGGGGTGGCCGAGCCAGGGGTCCTCGACGCCGTCGTCCGGTTTCGCCTGAATTGATCCTAAGGGGGTCCCCTGGTTGGAATTCCTGGTCCCGGTTCAGTATAGTATGAGCATGCCGGTGCGGTTTCTCATCCTTTGCCTCTGGTCGGTCGCCTGCCTGTCCTCGGTGTCCGGCCTTCAACCCGACTCACCCTGGGAGTCCTTCGGCCGGGACCAGGGGCTTTCGGGGTCCTCGGTGACCGGGATCGCCCAAGACGCCCAAGGCTTCCTCTGGTTCAGCACCCAGAGTGGGCTCAACCGGTGGGACGGCTACACCATGAGGGTGTGGCAGAAAGAGCCCTTTTCCCGGAACACCCTCAGTCACAACCTCATCCAAACCCTGTACATGGACGGGGGCAAAACCCTTTGGTTGGGGACCTACAATGGCCTCGATCGCTTCGATGTCCCCTCGGAAACCTTTCGCTCGTACCGCCACCGGACCGGCGACCCCTCGAGCCTGTCGCACAACGTGGTCACCCGGATTTACCGGGACTCCCAACGGTTGCTCTGGGTGGGGACCCTCGACGGATTGAACCGGCTGGATGAGAAGAGCGGCATCTTTAGGACGTACTTTTCGCGCCCCAACGGTGGGGGCCTTTCGGGGCCTACGGTCCGTACGCTGGTCGAGGACGACCAAGGGACCCTTTGGGTGGGAACCAGCGGAGGTCTCGACCGCTACGACGCCGCCGGCGACCGATTCACCCCGGCGAGTTTTCTCTTTCCCCAGTCCTCCCCCCTGGAGGGCGCCGTGATGGCAGCCACCCGGGTCCCCGGAGACTCGTGGCTTTGGCTGGCGGTGTGGAACCAGGGGTTGGTCCATTTCGACCCCCAAACCGGCCGGGTCCAACGGTTTCGCCTCGATGATAACCGCGTGTTTTCCCTCGACGTCGGCGAACCGGGAGAACTGCTGGCCGGGACCTGGGGNGGGGGGCTTCAGGTGTTCCATCCTGGGACCGGGCAGCACTTTTCCCTGCGCCACGATCCTCACCAATCCGACAGCCTGGCCCACAACGTGGTGTATGGTACCTTTCGGGACCGAGGGGGCCTCCTGTGGGTGGCCACCAACGGGGGCGGGGTCAGCCGGTACAACCCCCGGCGGAAACAGTTCCAAACCATCCCCACCGCCGGGAAGGTCTCGGCCCTGTACGAGGCTCGGGACGGCAGCCTGTGGGCCGGGGNGTACAACGCCGGGCTCTGGAGGATCGATGCCCAGGGGGGCACCCGTTCGTGGGTCCACGATCCCCGGGACCCCACGTCGATCTCCAACGACATCGTGAACGGCATCACCGAGGACGCCCAGGGAAACCTCTGGGTCGTCACCAACGAGGGGGTCAACCTCTTTGACCCCGGGACCGGGAAGTTCCAGAACTGGTCCGTCAGCCTGCCCCCGGGGGAAGGCATCCCCGACGAGGTGGTCCATTCCTTGACCATCGACTCGGGGGGTTCGTACTGGTTTGGGACCTACCGGTCGGGCCTGGTGAGAAAGCCCACCCCGGGGGTTCCGGGCCCGACGAAGTACTATCGCTACGACCCGAGGGTCCCCGGAAGTCTGCCCGACAACCTGGTGTATTTTGTCCGGGAGGACCGGGAAAAGCGCCTGTGGGTGGGGACGAACGGCGGCCTGGCCCTGTATCGCCCGGCCACCGACGACTTCCAGGTGTGGCAGTACGATGCCAACAATCCCCGGAGCCTCCCCAGCAACACGGTGCGAAGCTTGCTGGAGGATACCCGGGGCCGGATCTGGGTGGGCACCAACGGGGGCGGTCTGAGCTTGCTCGATCCCTCCACGGGGGAGTTTGAGAACTTCGGAATCGCCGAAGGGCTGTCGAGCTTGGCCGTCTATTCCGTCTTGGAAGACCTTTCCGGGCAGCTGTGGATTTCCACGGCCAACGGCCTGTTTTCGTTTCGTCCCGAAAACCGCACCTTTCGACGGTACGATACGGCCGACGGCCTCTCGTCGGTGGAATTCTCCTTCGGGGCTACCAAGGCCCGGGGGGGGCGCCTGCTTTTTGGGGGCCTGGACTCGATTTTGACCCTGGCCCCGGCCCGGTTGGCCCTTCCGGTCATTCGGCCCCCGATTGCTATCACGGGGATCCAAGTCCTCGGCGAACCCCGGCCGGTCACCGACCATGTGACCCTCCGCTGGCAAGAAAACACCGTCACGTTCAGCTTTGCTGTGTTGGATTTTCGCAATCCAGGGAAGAATCTCTACGCCTACCGGTTGGATGGCTTTGACCGGGAGTGGATCCAAGCCGGCCCCCGGCACGAGGCGACCTACACCAACCTGATGCCCGGAACCTACCACTTTTGGTACAAAGGGTCGGACCCGACGGACGCCTGGACCGAGGCCACCCACGACATCACCCTGGACGTCGAGGCGGCCCCGTGGGTCCGGTGGTACGCCTGGGTGGCCTACGCCGCCGCCCTGGCCCTGGTGGTGTTTCTGGTCCAGCGGGCCCGGCTCAGCCTTTCCCTGGGCCACAAGGTGACGGCCCTCGAGCTGGTCCAGGGGCAGCTCGAAGAGGCCAACCGGCGGCTGGATCAGTTAGCCCGCCTCGATGGCCTCACGGGGATCCCGAACCGGAGGGCCCTGGACCTCTGGATGGCCGAGGAATGGGCCCGGGCCCAGAGGCAACAGCAGTCCGTGGCCTTGCTGCTCTTGGATATTGACGACTTCAAGCGGTACAACGACTTCTACGGCCACATCGAGGGGGATGCCTGCCTCAAGGCGGTGGCCACCACGTTGTCCCAAACCCTGCACCGGACCAGTGATTTCTGTGGGCGCTACGGCGGTGAGGAGTTCGTCGTGGTCCTCCACGACACCGACATCAACGGGGCCCGGATTGTGGCCGAACGCCTGATGGCGTCCATCGACAGCCTCGCCATTCCCCACGAAGCGGCCACGGCCCAGCCTACCGTGACCCTATCGATCGGGGTGTCGTGTCAGGTGCCCACAGCCGACCGTTCGGTGGCCGACCTTCTGCAGAGGGCCGACCAGGCCCTGTACCGGGCCAAGGCCAAAGGCCGCCACCGAACGGAAATTGGCTAACCTACTGGCAGGCGTGGCCTACTGGCAGGCTTAGCCTACTGGCAGGCTTCGCAGTCAGGGTTTTCGATTTTGCACAACTTGGGACCCTCGGCGTCCGGGGCTTTCCCCTGGTCGTCCCAATCTTCCCAGGCCTGAATGAGGGTTGCTTTTTTCCCTTCGTCTAACTTTTCCATGGTGTCCCTTCCTTTCATCTACTCGAGTATACCACTAGGGATAGCGTCTGGCAAGATTCGCAGGCCGTAGTACTCGAAGCTGTCCACCAGGGCCTGCCAGCTGGCTTCGATGATGTTCTCGTGGACTCCCACAGTGTCCCAGGCGTGGACCCCATCGGACCAGCTGATGAACACCCTGACCTTCGAATCGGTGCTGGCCTCGTCGGCGTTCAGCACCCGGACCGAAAAGTCGGTGAGGACGAGCTTCTGGACGAAGGGGAAGGTCGCCTGGAGGGCGTTCCGGAGGGCCGAGTCGAGGACACCCACGGGCCCGACCCCCACGCCGGCGCCCATGAACCGCTTCCCCTGGGCCGTCAGGAAGATGCGCCCCACGGTTTGACTGTCCCGGTCCCAGGTCTTGTAGCTTTCGAGGTGGTAGTTGTCGAGCTCGAACAGGGGGTGGTAGGTCCCCAGGACCCGCATCACCAGGAGTTCAAAGCTGGCTTCCGCCGCTTCGTATTCGTAGCCGGCGTTTTCCTTGTCCTTCAGGATGCGGGTGAGTTCGGCCACCTGGGGACTCCCCTTGTCGAAGACCCCGAATTTTCCCAGCTTCATGGCGACGGTGGACTTTCCCGCCAGTTCCGACAGGAGGATGCGCCGGGAGTTCCCCACCAACCCCGGGTCCATGTGCTCCATCATCCCGCCCTGGGTGAACCCCTCCTGGTGCAGGCTCTGGGCCTTGGCCAGGACGTCGACGTGTTGGCCGGCTTTGTGGCTGAACGCCGCCTCGCCGACGAAGGGTTGGCGCTTGTCCGGGATCATGTTGGCCTTTTCGCTCACGTAGCGACTCAGTTCGGTCAGCCGTTCGAGGACCAGGGACGTCTGGTAGGGCAGCTTCAGGGACAGGCTGGGGGCCACGGAACACAGGTTGGCGTTTCCGCACCGTTCTCCCCAGCCGTTGATGGTCCCCTGGACCTGCCGGGCCCCGGCGCCCACCGCCGCCAGGGAGTTGGCGACCCCCAGGCCGAGGTCGTTGTGGAAGTGGGCCCCCAGGCGTCCTTCGACGCCGGGGAAGGTGGCCAGGAACCGGTAGGCTTCGGTGACCTCGTCGACCAGGGTGCCGCCGTTGGTGTCGCAGGGGACCAACCAGTCGGCCCCGGCGGCGAGGGCGGTTTCCACCACCCGACGGCTGTAGTCGGGCTGGGCCTTCCAGCCATCGAAGAAGTGCTCCAGGTCAAAGATCACCTCCCGGCCCTCGGCCTTGAGCAGGCGGATGGAGTCGTCGATGAGTTCGAGGTTCTGGTCGGCGGTGGTGCCCAGGACGTGCTCGACGTGGAGCAGCCAGGCCTTCCCCACGATGACGACCACCGGGGTCTCGGCCGAGAGCAGGGCCTGGAGGTGGGGATCGGTCTGGGCTCGGTGGCCTGGCTTCCTGGTCGAACCGAAGGCCGCCAGCCGGGCGTGACCCAGGGGCTCCTTTTTCATTTGTTGAAAAAAGGCAGCTTCCTTTTCATTGGCCAACGGGAACCCACCCTCGATGTAGTCGATGCCCACCGCGTCCAGACGCCGGGCGATTTCAACCTTGTCCTTGAGGGTGTAGTTGATCCCCGTCCCTTGCATCCCATCCCGGAGGGTGGTGTCGAAAAGATAGACTCGGTCCATAGGCGTCCTCCTGATTCCCGTCTCGGCCAGGGCCGAAAGCAAAAAAAAACCCTTCTTCGGGTGAAGAAGGGTTGGCTACCGTTTCTTTCCCCTTAGGTCGGATTCACCATGAGAATCTCAATAATGCTGTCCACGGCCATTCGGGGGTTCATACGCTTCGACACTACTGCCCTTATTCCACATTGTCAAGGATGATACAATCGGTGTAGGTTGAACCCATGAACAGGAAGGCAGTGTTGCGTGTTTGACCTCATCCGTCCCCGGAAGGTCCTGGAGGTTCGTCCCCTCAGTCAAACCGCCTTTGTTCTCCGGTTCGAGCGACTCCACGAGGTGGTCAGGCCGGGCAAGCACGTGGACGTGGGGTTGCCCGGGTCCGAAACCAGGCCGTATTCCCTGTCTTCGGGGGAGGCGGACCCGTTCTTAGAGATCCTCGTCCGCCGGGTGGAAGGGGGGCGGGNGTCGCCCCACCTGTCGGTGTTGCAACCCGGAGACCTGGTCCACGTCAAGGCTCCCAAGGGAAAGTTCACCCTAGACCAAGCCCGCCCAGGGGAAAAGCTCTTGCTCGTGGCCACCGGGACCGGCATCGCCCCCTTTCGCAGCTTTGTCCGCAGTCGCCCGGACCTGGATTACTTCTTAGTCCACGGGGCCCGGGAGCCGGCCGATGACTTCGGGGCTGAGTTTGCCCCGGAGGCGCACCGGGTTTTTTGCCTGTCCGGGGCCGAGGGGCGGCCAGGTGCGTTCCGAGGCCGGGTCACCGACTGGCTTCGGTCGGTGGAACTAACGATCTACGACCGGGTGTACCTCTGCGGGAACGCCCGGATGGTCGTCGAGGCGGTGCCCCACTTGGTGGACCGGGGCTTTGACCCCGACCGAATCCACACCGAGACCTATTTCTAATGGGCCTCCGAGCGGCGGTCATCAATGGGGGTCTGGGACTGCTGTTCCGGATCTTTTGTCGAATCGAGGACCGCGATCTCCGGCGGTTGCCCCTGAAGGGACCGGCCATCCTCATCACCAACCACNCCTCGAACCTGGAAGGGCCCCTGTTCTACGTCCGGTTGCGGCCCCGGCCGACGGTGGCCATTGCTAAGACCGAACTTTGGAAGTTCTTCGCCACCCGGATGCTCATGGAGGCCTGGGACGCCATCCCCCTGCGCCGGGGTCGGCTCGACCGATGGGCCTTGGCCAAATGCGCCAGGGTCCTGGAACAAAATGAGTTCCTGTGCATCGCTCCCGAGGGGAAGCGCAGCCGGGACGGCACCCTGTTGCGAGGGCACCCCGGGGCCGCGTGGTTCGCAGCCGACAAGCCCATTCCCATTTACCCCATGGTCCAGTGGGGGTGCCTTTCCATTGTCCACGAACTGTGCCACCTGCGCAGGCCGACGGTGAACCTCAGGGTCGGGGCCCCGTTCATCGTGACCAGCCTCGAAAGCCCCCAGGACCCCGGGGACGAGCTGCAAGCCATGGCCGACGAAATGATGTACCAGCTCGCCGATCTGCTTCCCCCCGAGTACCGGGGGGNGTATGCGGACTCCGGGGCCAAGACCACCAAGCATTTGAAGTTTCTACCCCGTCCCTGAGGGGGGCGTTACGACGAAACAGGACCCATGAGGGGACCCTTCCGGGTCCTGGACTCGTCCTCGTACTCGGGAAACACCCCGGCCACTTTCTGCAGACCCCGGTCCAGGGCCCCCTGGGGGTTGCCCCGGGGAGGGTGGCTGTGGGTCGCGTCAAAGGTCTGGGTGAACCCCAAGAGGTCGTCTTCCACCCTCTCGAGGTTGCGGTCCATGAGCGAGAAGTACTCGGAGACAAAGGCCCCCAGGTCGGCGGGGGACAGGTGATCCGCAGCCCGGTCCAACAGCTCGGGGGCGTGGTGCAGGCAGGTCCCGGGGCTGGTGGCCCACTGGTTTCGAAAGTCCGGGTCGGCTTTCCAAAGGTGCACCAGGGTGAAGGCATACCGGCCGAGGTCGCCTTGGACCTTCGCTTCCACCAGGCACTCGTTTTCTTCGGTCCGCAGGCCCTGGGCTAGGTCCCGGACCTGCTTCGGTAGCCCCCGGCCGGGGCCCAGACCCCGGGCCCTTTTGGCGAGGGTGGCCCGGAGGCTCTTGAGCCGGGTGTGGCTAATCAGGGCCAACCCCAGCTTGTTCGGGTCCTTGGCCAGCAGCCGCAGCGTGGCCGGGCTGAACCCCGTGGCGTTCACGGTGACCCTCACTTCGGGAACCATCACCGAGGGCCCCAAGTAATACCGCAGGGCCGCCTGCCGGGACCGTTTCTCGAGGAGGCAGAGCGGACACTCGGACGAGGCCCTCAGGGCATCCCACACGGGGATGGTATCAATTTCGTACTTCACACCGGCCTCCGGTCAAAAGTTTCGGGCCCGGCGAATCCGCTCGTAGGCCTGTTGAACCTGCAGAAAGCGTTCGGCGGCTCGCTTTTTCTGGGGATCCTGGTCGGGGAGCTCGGCGTGGGCGTCGGGGTGGAACTGCCGGACCAGGGTTCGGTAGGCCTTCTTGATGTCGTCCACCGAGGCCGACGGGGCCAGGCCCAGAACGCCGTAGGCCTCGGGGGCCGCCTCGGAAGCGGGCCGGAAGTTCTGCCACGATTGGTCGTAGTGGTCATTCCGGGACGTTCCTTCGACCCCGGCGGTTCCCACCTCTTCGAAGATCATGAACGCCTTGGCCACCGTGTCCAGCAGTTCGATCAAACCGGGGCGGACCACCCCCAGGGCCCCCAGGCGACGGCTGGTGGCGTACACCCACACCAGGGTTCGACGGTCCAGAAAGAAGTCTTCGTAGATGCTCCGGGCCAACGAGGCCGTCCTGTCGAGAACCTCGGCCCACGGGAGGCCCTGGGTTTCTTGGATCGCCTGGTGGAAGGCGGCCAACGCCGACCGACCGTCCACGCCCCGGAGCTGCAATTGGTTGACCAACACACTTTGAAGAAACAGACCCTGGGGTTGGGTGAGACCNCCCCCAAAGCCCACGACCCGACCCCAGAGGGTGAACAGTCGGACGACGAGCTCCTGGGTCTCGCCCCCGAAAACCCCGCCCCGGTCCGAGCGCTCCCAAGCCAGGTCGGCAACGTGGCCCAGGATGACGCCCATCAGGATGCCAAACGGGCCGAACAGGGTCCCGATCAGAGCCCCTGTGATTTTACCATAGATTGTCACCGCAAAAGCTTACCATGGGCCCCGGGGACAAACAAGGCGGGTCGACTTTGTTCTTTCCTTTTCCCCCAGGAAGGCTATAATGAGACTCATGAAGATCGCCATCACTGGTTCCCAAGGAACCATCGGAACCGCCCTCGTGCCCTATCTTCAGGCCCAGGGGCACGACGTGGTACCCTGGGACCGGTCCAAAGTGTCCATCACGGACTACTGGGTCATGGAAACCTTTCTGAGGTCCGAGAAGGTGGAGGCCTTGTTTCACCTGGCCGTCCCCTCCCATCCCACCGGCACCCCCAACGAGAGTTGGCTGGTGAATTACCAATGGACCAGCGAGTTGGCGTGGTTGGCCAAGGAACTGGGGATTGTCTTTGTTTACGTGAGCACGGTGATGGTGTTTTCGTCCCAAAAGCGGGGGCCGTTCACCATCGACACCACCCCCGACGCCGGGGACGGTTACGGAATGGAAAAACGACTCGCCGAAGAACGGGTGTTCCATCAGAATCCGGCCAGCCGTGTGTTGCGCCTGGGCTGGCAGATTGGGGGCCCCCCGGGGAGCAACAACATGGTGGAGTTTCTCGACCACCAAGCGGCGACGAACGGTCTGGTCGCCTGCAGCACCGAGTGGTTGCCCGCCTGCTCGTTCCTCGAGGACTCGATTCCTGTCCTGGCCGGGATGCTCGACCGGGACCCCGGGTTGTACCAGTTCGACACCAACCAGAAATGGAATTTCTACCAAATCACCTTTGCCCTCAACAAGTTGTTGGGCCGCAAGTGGAAGGTGACCGCCACCGATTCCTTTGTCTTTGACCAACGGATGGTCGATCCCCGGATGCCGGCCGTGAGCCTCAAGACCCGGTTGCCTTCCCTGAAGTAGAGATGGTCTCGGCCCCCAGGACGATCTGACCCTTCTTTTTCAGGGTGCCGCAGGCCGTCTTGAAGGCCTTCTTCGACAGCCCGAGGACCCGCTGGATCTCGTCGGGGGACGAGCGGTCGTTGAGCCTCAACTGGCCCCCGGCCCGGTCCAACGCCCCCAGGATCCGGGCTTCGGCGTCGGGGTTGGCCAGGGCGAACCCCTGGGGCCTCAGACGAACATCCAACTTCCCATCGTCCCGGAGGGTGACGATCCAGCCCGGGAGCTCTTCCCCGGGGACCAGGGTGGTGGGAGATTCGTTGCGGTAGATGAGGCCTTGCCACCGATGGTTCACCACGACGGTCCACCCCTGGTCGTGGAGTTTCCAAACCCGACACGTGACCTGCTGGCCGAGCCGGAGGCCCGAGAGGTCTTGGCTCAGGTGGGGGGTGAGCTTGGTGGTGCCGTACAGCCGGTCCGTGGCGTCGTCGAGGAGAACCATCACCAGCACCTTTTGACCGGGGACCAGGGGAACGGCCTGCTCCGAATGGGGGATCAACAGATCCTTCAGCAGCCCCCACCGGACGAAGGCCCCCACGGGGCCGGTATCCACCACCTCGAGGAAGGCGGTCTGACCGAGTTCGGCCGCCGGTCGCCTGAGGGTTGCCGTGGGGCGGTCCTCGCTATCCCGGTATAGAAACAGGTCGGCCACGACCCCCGGGGCCCAACCCTCGGGAATCTCACTCCGGGGCAAGAGGATTTCCGATTCCCCGTCGGTGAAGTAGAACCCGTTGTCGGTTTCCCTGGCTGCGGTCAACCGCATCGTTGTCCCCATGTTCATTGGACTCTCCTCAAGGGCCTCGTTATAGCATATTCAGAGGGTCGACGTCGATTTCTCGGTAGGTCCCCGACCGGGGGGCAACGTTTCCCAGGACCGACCTCAGGCCGTGGTGCATGAGGGGGAAATCCGTCGACCGGACCAACACCTGCCAGCGGTGGTTCCCGGCGACCATGGCCAAGGGGCACTCGACGGGCCCCAGGACCTCGGGCTGACCGGGGCTTCCGGGCCCCGGGAACGCCTGGCGCAGGGCGAGGGCGAGGCGACCCGCTTCCTCCCGGACGTTCGGTTCGAGTTTACCCCGGACCACGACCCTGACCAGGCGGGTGAAGGGCGGAAAGTCCAAGGCCTCCCGGAGGGCCAGTTCGGTGGTCCAGAACTCTTCGTCCCGGCCTTCGGCGGCCAGGCGGACCGGGGCGCTGTCCGGGCGGAGGGTCTGGACGATGACCTGGCCGTCGGGGAGGAAGCGCCCGGCCCGGCCGGAGACCTGCCGGATCAGGCCGTAGACCCTCTCGGCGGCCCGGAAATCGGGAAGCCCGAGGCCCAGGTCGGCGTGAAGGATGCCCACCAGTTGGAGTCCGGGAAAATTCAGCCCCTTGGCGACCATCTGGGTTCCGATCAGCAGGTCAATCTCCCCCTGCCGGAAGCCGTGGATGACGGCTTCGGCGTGGCCCTTCACGTCGGTGGTATCGCTATCGAGCCGGGCAATCCGGGCCGAGGCGAAGAGGGTCTGGATCTCGGCCTCGATGTGTTCCGTGCCCACCACGGCCCAGCCCACGTCCAGGGACCCGCACGTGGGGCACACCTCCACGGGGCGGGCCTGATACCCGCAGTAGTGACACAGCAGGATGTGGCGGCTCTTGTGCCAGGTGAGGCCCACCGAGCAATTGCGGCATTGGGCCTCGTACCCGCAGGTCCGGCACCGGAAGCTCTGGGTGAAGCCTCGCCGGTTCAGGAACAGGATGACCTGACGGCCCCGGCCGAGGGTTTGATGGACCGCGTCGATGAGTTCGGGGGTCAACGAGGACGTAGAACCCTTGAGATTGACCAAGCGGATCGCCGGGGGGGCCCCGCCTGCCAAGCGCCGGCTCAGGTTCAGGGTCTGCAACCGCCCGGTCCGCATCAAATGGACGGCCTCGAGGCTGGGGGTGGCGCTCCCCAGGACCACTTTGGCTCCGGTCTTGGCGGCCAACCAGAGGGCGACCTGCCGGGCATGGTACCGGGGGGTTTGGGACGATTTGTAACCGCCCTCGTGTTCCTCGTCGATGATGAACAGGCCCGGGTCGCCGACGGGGGCGAAGACGGCGCTCCGGGCCCCCACCACCAGCCGGGCGACCCCGGTCTGGATCCGACGCCACTCCTTCAACTTCTGGGCCGGGGTGAGGCCCGAGTGGAGAACGGCCACGGTGGGCCCAAACCGATGGGCCAGGGTGTCCCTCAGTTGCCAGGTCAGGGCGATCTCGGGGACCAAGTAGACGACCTGCCGGCCCTGGTCCAGGACCCACCGGGCCGCCTGGAGGAAGACCTCGGTTTTCCCCGACCCCGTCATCCCTCGGAGGTAGTAGAGGTGGCCCGCCTCCTGGGTGATGGCCCGGACCGCGGCGGTTTGTTCGTCCGAGAGGACGAGGTCGTGGTCCGAGGCCTGCTCGTCGGCCGTCCACCCCGGCAGGTTCCGTTCCCGACGGGCGACGGGGACCATGGCTCCCAGGGCCTCTCCCAGGCTACACACGTACTGGCGGGCTACCCACCGGGCGGTGGCCAGGGTATGGGGCCCCAGGAGCCCCACGTCGTCGACCACGTCGACGATGGTTTTGATCTTGGACGGGTCCGAGGGCTCCGCCCCGGGGACCCCCACGATCAACCCCTCTTTCACCCCGGTTCGGAACGGGGCCTTCACCCGACGCCCTTCCAACGGGCCCGGGTCAGACCACCCGTCGGGGAGCCGGTAGGTGAACTCCCGGTCCAACGGGATGGGGAAGACCACCTGGACCCACCGAGGCTCAGCCATACTTAAGTTTGCCCAGCAAGCGTTGAAGGTCCTTCCAGACCTGGGCCTTGAACGAAGTCTTCTCCGGGTCGGGGACCGCCGAAAACCCCTCGGGGTCCGCGGTGGTGACCATGGACCAACGGTCGATGCGGTAATCGCTCCCCCGGAGGGTTTCCAGGCTCAGGGGGGCCCCCAGGACCTTCTGGGCCGGTCCTTCCCCCAACGAGAGGAGGCCCTTGGGCTGAAAGGCCTCGCAGAGGTCCCGGATCCAGGCCTGGTAGGTCTTCCGGTCTTCGAACCGGGGGACGGGCTGCACCAGGAGGTCCCGGGACACCACGAGGTTGACCCGGGAGTTTTCAAACCAGGTCCGGACGAAGGCCAGGGCCTCGGACGACAAGGGTTGGTCGGTGAGGAGGATGGCCTGGGGAGCGTGCGACCCCGTGCCCTGGGGCCAGGGGGTGCCGGGGACCAGAAGCGACCCGTACCGGTCGACCAGGGAGGCCTCCCCGGGGACCGGGGCCGACCGGGCCCCCGGAACGGACGGCAAGGGCGGCAATGTCTCGAGAAAGCCCCCTTCGGTGAGGAGGGCCTGGGCCTGGTGCAATACCTCCCAGAGGGCTTCAGAATGCGAATTCGTGTTCATGGTAGATCACCTTATGCAAATAGAGCCCTTGGCCCGGGGCCGTGGGCCCGGCCTTCTTCCGATCCCGGGACTGGAGGATGGCCGCAAACTCCCGGGGTCCCAACCCTTGGTGCCCGAGGTCGAGGATGGTCCCCACCAGGGACCGGACCATCCTCCAGAGGAAGGCGTTCCCGGCAATCTGAAAGACGATTCTATCCCCCTGGGGAAAAAACGAGGCGTGGTAGATGAAGCGGCTCCGGGACCGGTTGGGGTCCTGGGCGTGGCTGAACGCCGTGAAATCCAGTTCGCCGTACAACAGGCTGGCCATGGCATTCAGGTCGGGCAGGGGGGCCATCCGATGCACCCGGTGGCAATACCGAACCTCCCAGGGGTACAGGGATGGTCCCACCACGATGTGGTAGTGGTACACCCGGGCCAGGGCCGAAAACCGAGCATGGAACGAGGGTTCTACCTCTTGGCAGTCCACCACCCGGACGTCGGGGGGGAGCAGGGAGTTCAGCCCCCGGAGGAAATGGACGCCGTTCATCTTGGTGTCGGCGTCAAAGTGGGCGGTTTGCCCCCGGGCGTGGACCCCGGCGTCGGTGCGTCCGGCGCCGACCACCCCCACGGGGGCCTTGACCAGGATCCCCAGGGCCTTTTCTACCTCGGCCTGGACGGTCCGACCATCGGGCTGGTGACCCGGTCGAACCTGATTCTGCCAGCCCTCGAAATCCGTCCCATCGTAGGCTAAATCCAGACGAAACCGTCTCGTCAATCCTTAATCTCCTCGCCCAAGAGTTTGTGGAGTTCCTTGGCCTTCTCGATCAGGACGCTGGGTTTGTTTTTCGAAGACTTCCCCATGCCCACCAGCCGGGCGATGGCCCGGCGGGCGTTGGTCAGGGACTGTTCTCGTTGCTCCGGGTTGGCTTGGCTGCCGAAGTGGTACTCGAGGTAACCCAACAGGTACATCACACCATCGAACCCGAAGTTGTTGTCGACGTCGGGGCCAAAGTTCATGCTGGCGTTCACCGACTCTTCTCCGGTCTGCTCCCGGTCCACGGACACGCTGTAGAAGAACCGGGCCTTGTGGTAGAAGATTTTCTCGAGGTAGTCGAAGTTTTCCGTGGGGAACCGACGGTGGAGGTCGGCGAAGCACCACCCGGCCCGGAGGGAGGCGATCCCCGATTTGATGCTCGGCGAGAAGGAGGGGCCAAAGTGCTGGTAGCACATGACGGCCAGAAAGTACCCGGCCGCCCCCTCCTTGAGGGTTCGCAGGCTTTCCCAATCCAGATTGGGAAAGATGATCTCGATCGCCTGTCGCCGCTGCCGTTCCTCCAAGCGGATCCCGTCGAGCCCCTTGGGGTCGGGATTGAGGAAGTCCGTGGTGAGGGCCGAGTAGTAGCACCCGGGGCAGGTGATGACGTAGTAGATCAGGGGATAGACGTCGCCGAATTTTTTCGAGGCTTCGTAGTACCGCCGAAGGTCGTTCCCCAGGGGGCCCGCGATCAGGCGACCACCCCCGACCCGAAGCTCTTCCTTCTTGAATTTGTGCTCGCAGACCGGGCACACGGTATCGTTTTTCTGGAAGAAACTGACGCTCCCCAGGTTCCCTGTGTCCGACATCAGACCTCCAAGACCACAAAGGCCAGCGAGTAGTCCCGTTCATGGGACAAGGAGACGTGGACCCGGCCCCCCCGGGCCTGGACGGCTTCGAGGGCCGTCCCCGACAGGGCCAGGGCGGGTTGTCCCCCGGGGTGACGGTAGATGGCCACGTCTTTCAAGCGCAAGCCGTGGAGGCCCGTCCCCAGGGCTTTCCCAAAGGCCTCCTTGGCCGCAAACCGGGCGGCCAAGGACGCGGCGGGGTGTCCGCTCTCGTGGACGTCCCGGAGTTCCTCGGGGGAAAAGTACTTTTCGAGGAGCCGCGGCTGGGTCAGCCACGCCTCCAACCGGCGGTTCTCGACTAAATCGGTGCCCACGCCGAGGATCAAGGTTTGCCCTCGAGGAACACAGGGACCACCGCCGGGGACAGTTCGACCAGCTCGACCCCCTCGGGAAGTTCGGCCTTCAGCTCCACTTCGGGGATCTCGCCGGGGACCGTGGACCCGGAGAGGTCGGCCAGGATCACCGCGGTGGGCTGGCCATCGGGTCCCTTCGGGAGGGCTTCGAGGGCTGCGGCACTCCCCCGGAGCCGGACCCGAACCGGGGGCAGCGGGGTCTTCAGCCGGAGCCCAGGGATGAGGTTCTCGGGCTGGGGGGTCACGTTGTCCAGGACCACCGACGCTAGCGAGGACGTCATGAGGCCCTGGATTTCCACGGTGTTCCCATAGGGGAAGCCCAAAAGATCCGACGGCCCCTCGACCCGGGTTCGCAGGGTGAAGGTGTCGGTCTTCCCCCGGAGTTGGACCGGTTCGGTGGTCACCGAGTCCACTTTGTCGATCACGGACCGGGGACCTTCGATGGTGATCACCGAGGGGGCCACCTGGAACCCGGACAGTTCGTAGTCTTTCCCGGGCTCGCCCACAAAATTGGGGTGGACGGGGACGGTCTTGACGACCCTTCGTTCCAAGTGGAGGTTGAGGACCAAGGGGTCCACGGTGACTTCCAGGGCCGTGCTTTCGGCGGCGGCCCCCTTCCGATTCACCTCGATGGGGGCGCTGAAGACCCCTTCGCCCTGGTGGGCCGAATAGTCCACCAAGGCTTCCAAGTCGGCCTCGGAGACCGCAGACACCAGGTCAATGGTGCCCCGGAGGGTGACCTTCACTCGATGGTTGAAGTCCTGGGCCGGGACCACGGCGGTGTCGGTGATCAACCGAAGGGGAATCGAGAAGGTCCTCACCTGCAACGAATCGAAGCGGTTGAAGAGGAACAGCAGAAGGGCCGCGGTCAAGGCCAAGACCTTGGCCGGCCACTGGTCGAAGACCTTGCGGAAATCAGGTGTCTTCACGGAATTCTCCCGGGCTCGAAGGGGCGTCGTCGTCTTTGAATTCGAGGAGGTCTTTCAACCGGCGCCGGAGTTCTTCGGCGGAAAGGTCGTAGTGGAGGGCCCCGTTGTAGGCCAAACTGATGGCCCCCGACTCTTCGCTGACCACCACGGTCACCGCATCGCTCTCTTCGGCCAACCCGAGGCTCGCCCGGTGGCGGGTCCCGAAGCTCTTGCTCAGGGTGGGGTTTTCGCTGAGGGGGTAGAAGCATCCGGCCGACACGATGCGACCGCCTTGGATGATCAGGCCACCGTCGTGGAGGGGGGTGTCGTACGAGAAGATGGTCGTCAGGAGGGCCGTGGACACTTCGGCATCGAGGTTGGTCCCCCGTTCGACGATGTTCTTCAACCCCACCTTCCGGATAAACGTGATCAAGGCCCCCCGGCGCATGTCCGAGAGCTGTCGGCAACTCCCCAGGACGGCGTCGACGTGTTGGGCCTTGGGCTTCGCGGTGGGGGTGAACCATCCCCCCTGGCCGATTTGGGTGAAGATCTTTCTCAGTTCGGGTTGAAAGACGATGGCCAAGCCCACGAAGATCCCGGGGGCCACGAAGTTGAGGATCCAGGCCAGGGTGTCGAGCCGCAGGCCCACGGCCAGGGCGTAGATAATGACCATGAGAATAATCCCCCGCAACAGGGGGATGGCCCGGGTTTGGTACAGGATTCTGTACCCTTTGTAGAGGAGGAACGTCAGCACCGCCACGTCGAGCAAGGGGCGGAGGATGTTCTTCATGACCCAGGTGTCGAGGAAGTTGTCCATCATACCCGGCTCCTCGGTCGGGTCAGGGCTTCCCAGACGGTCCAGGCCTGGGCCGTGGCGGCGACGTCGTGGACCCGGAGGTACTCCACCCCGGCGGCTCCGGCGGCCAGGGCCGCGGCCACCGAACCGGGTTGTCTGTCTTCCACCGGCGCCCCGGTGAGGGTGCCCAAGAACGACTTCCGGGAGAACCCCACCAGGAGGGGGAAGCCTAGGGCCGCCACCCGATCGAGGCCCTGGAACAGGTCGAGGGTGTGGTCGAGGGTCTTTCCAAACCCAAACCCGGGGTCGAGGATGAGGTTCTCGGGGCGAATGCCCCAGGCCAGGGCGGCCTCGACCCGTTCCGAAAGGTACTCGACCACCTCGGTGGTCACGTCTTCGTAGTGGGGCGATCGCTGCATGGCGTCGGGGTGGCCTTGGCGGTGCATCAACACCACTTTGATCCCGGTCTCGGCGGCGAACGGGCCTAGCCTGGGGTCATCGACCAAGGCCGAAACATCGTTGAGCCACCGGGCCCCGGCCCGGTGGGCGGCCTCCATGACCTCGAGCTTTCGGGTGTCGATCGAGAGGGGGATGGGGCACCCGGCCGCGGTTAACCCCTGGACCACGGGGACGACCCGGCGCAACTCTTCGTCCACCGCCACGTACGAGGACCCCGGCCGGGTAGACTCCCCGCCAATATCCAACACCCCGGCCCCTTCGGTGGCCATGGCCAGTCCCCGGGTCACCGCACCATCGAGGTCGTAGCGGCTCGAGGCCCAGAAGGAGTCTGGGGTCACATTGAGGACACCCATGAGGGTCATAGGGTGACCCCCGCCAGTTTCAAATCAGCCTGGAGGCGGACGCTTTCCTTCAGCAGGGGGGAGGTCAGGACCTTTTTCCACGCTTCGGGGTCCCGGTACCCGGCCTTCCAGGCATCGATGAGCCCCTGGGAACCCAGGTCGTAATCCTCGATCCGTAGCAAGAGCACCCGGCCCCGGAGGAACTGGGCCTCGGCCCGGGTGTGGCTCGGCGTTCCCGGGGTGGCCTGGGTGGTCTGGCTGGCCTGAGTTGTCTGGGGCGTCGGGGTCGGGGCTGCCCCCGGGGCGCCTCCGGGCGGGGTCCCGGACGTCGGGGGTCCCGAGCCCCCGGAACCGGGGGGGGNGGACCCGGGGGCCCCTGGGGTCTGGGGGGCCGCAGCCGGGGTCACCGCCGGGGGAGCGACCGGAAGGGCGAGGACGGCGTTCCAAGCCGTCACCGCATCCCCGTAGAGTTGGGCCGTTTCCAGGGCTTGGGCCCGGGCAAACAAGGGCTTGAACCGGCGTTGGTCATTCTCAGGGAAGGCTTGGGCCGCTTCCAACCACGCCTGAGCCCCGTCGACCGGGGATTTCTCCTCGACCAATTGGGCCAGGGCCGCCAGTCCCACGGGATTCTTCCCATCCAGGGCCTTCCAGGCTTTCAGGGCCCCGAGGGCTTCGTCGGGGCGGTGGGCCGCCGCCAGGCTCAACCCGGCGTTGAACTGCATGGCCGCGTCTCCCGGCAGTTTGACCACCAGGGCAGCGTACAGGTCGGCAGCCGCCGCGGGTCCCTTGAGCTTGGCGGTCAGCCAAGCCCGGTACTGGGCGACCGCCAGGTTGTCGGGATCGGAGGTCGCCAAGGGAGCCAGGACGTCGAGGGCAGCCCCCGGGTCCCCTAATTCGGCCTTGGTCCGGGCCAGGTTCAGGACGGCGATCTTCAAGTTGGGATTCCAGCCGAGGGCGTTCTGGTAGGCCCGGGCCGCCTCGTCGTAGCGCTTCAAGTCAAACCAGGCGTTCCCTAAGTTGTAGTACTCGGTCCCCAGGGCCACCCCGGGGTTCGGCGTCGAGGCACACGATTGGATCGAAACCCCGGCCACCACGAGAACGGTAACGATGCAGACGCCCAGGAGAACTTTCACGGTCACCCCAAAATGGTCTTTTCGATCTTGCGAACTTGGGAACGGTACAACGAAAGGATGTTGGGGCCGTAGTCCCCCAGGAGTTGGATCATATTCCGGGGCAGGGAGTCTTCGTCCCGGCCGTTCAACCGGTCACCGGCGTCCCCGAGGCCGGGCATGATGTAGGCCTTTTCGTTGAGGACCGGGTCCATCCAGAGGGTGTAGACCGTCACGTTGTCCAGGGCCCTCACGACGTTCAGGGTTCCCCGGAGGGCGCTGATGACGGTGAAGAACTTGATCGATTTGGGCCGGATATCCTTTTCTTTCAGGTACTTCACAATGGTGACCAGGGACCCTCCGGTGGCGTTCATGGGGTCGGCAAAAACCAGATCCTTGCCCCGCAGGTCTTCCCAGTCGAAGAACGACTTCGACAGGTCCAAGACATACTCCATGTCCGCCTGGGTCCGGTGGTCGTTCCGCTTGATCCGGAACAGGGCAAACGGAGTGACGTACCCGGTGGAGCTGTTCTCTTGGATTTCCTTCGAAAGGATCATCGAGGGAAGCAGGGCCCCCCGGAGCATCACGCACATCACGGAATTCTCGATTTGGCTATCGACGTCGGGGATCTTGTGGACGGCGAAGTTCTGGACCGGGGCGGTCACCGGAGTCTTCACGATGAGGTGGTGCTTTTCGCTGGAACTGGTGGTCCCAAAGGCGAGGTTGAACAAGAGCTCGTAGGCTCGTTGGATGTAGTAGACAAACTCGTCGTGGCCGGTTCGAACGTCCCGCAACTTGGCGATGAGACGGCTCGCCTCCCCGTGGAGGAGGGNGGGGGGTTCAAAGGGGGATACGTGAATCTGGGGAAACTTGGACGTCACTTCCTGCATGGTCTTTCCCATGAGGTTGTAGAGGGAAATGATCTTCTCTTTTTCCCGGTGGGCGGTGTTCTCCCCGGGGGACGCCGCCAGAACCCGAAACGACTCGAGGGCCTGCAGGTAGGTCGCTTCGAGTCGTTTGATGTCGTTCATATCGTCGGCCGTGAGCAAGCCCTCGAGGTCCTGGGCGGTCAGGATGATTTCTTGGTCCATGCTTTCAGTGTATCCGGAACCGCCCCAAAGAAAAAGAGGCAGAAAACTCCCCGGCTTTGACTTTTTTCCCTCGGCAGGGCAGAATGCCCCCGTTCTTCCTTACTAGCGAGGTGACCCGATGAAGAGGTTTTTTTCTGCAGCCGTTCTGGCTGTTCTTCTAGCCCTGGCTCCCGCCGTCGCCCAGACCGGTGACGTGGCCGTGGGGCCGATTTACAGCGTGAACTTCCTAGGGATTCAAAGTCCGTTGCAGGGCCTGGGGATCACGGGAAAGATCCCGGGGCTGGCCCCGGTGTTTGGCCTCAATTTCTCCTTCGGAACCCAGTACAACTTCTTGGGACTCACCGCCGACTGGCTCCTCTACAAACAACCCCTCTACGAACCCTTCAACCTGAACTTCTACCTCGGCCCCGGGTTCTACGGCAGTTTCTATTCGGCCAGCACCACGAGGTTCGATGCGGGACTCCGGATTCCCGTGGGCATCAGTTGGGTCCCCGTGAAGTTTTTTGAAGTCTTTGGGGAGCTGACTCCGGCCTTTGGGGTCACGCTGCAACCCAACAGCACCCAGCAGTTCCAGCCCAGCTGGTTGTTCCAGAGCGCCATCGGCGCCCGGGTCTGGTTCTAGGCTCACCATGGCCAAACTCTTTGTGACCTACGAGGACATCCACCGGCACTGCTTGAAAATTGCCACCGACATCCGGGCCGACGGCTGGGAACCCGAAGTCATCGTGGCCATTGCTTCGGGGGGCTTCATCCCGGCCCGGATCCTGAAGACCTTCCTCAAGAAAAATATCTACGTCGTGGGGTTACAGCGCTACGACGACGACCACGCCGCCCGGCCGGTTCCCCTGAAGATCCAGTGGATCGATGAGGTGGAAAAGAAACTCGCCGGAAAACGCATCCTTCTGGTCGACGAGGTGGACGATACCCGGGTTACCCTGGCCTTTTGCCTCAGCGAGCTGTTTCGTCACCACCCCGCCGAGATTCGGGTGGCCGTGCTCCATCAGAAGAGGAAGCCCAAGGAAGCGGCGTTTCCCCCGGGGGTGACGGTGTACCAAGCCGTGGAGATCGACGACGTCTGGATCAAGTATCCCTGGGACGCTTTGGACATCGATGCCCACAATCTTGGTCAGGAATAGGCTCGAATTCCTTTTCAACTTGGCGTACAATCGCTTTGGGGTACCTAACTACCCCAAAGGATAGGACCATGGCGGACAAAACATCTCTCTCGGCCTTCGGCCCGGCCCGTTCGACGGTGGGGGGGGCTCCCCTCACTCCCGACGAGCTGAAGAGAATCCACGCCTGGTGGCAGGCTTCCTGCTACCTCGCGGTGGGTATGATTTATCTCAAGGACAATCCTTTGCTTGCTCAGCCTCTGAAGGCAGAGCACGTGAAGGCGCGCCTCTTGGGGCACTGGGGCTCCAGCCCCGGTCAGGCATTTATCTACACTCACCTGAATCGTTTGATTGCCAAGCACGACCTCGACATGATTTACCTTTCGGGCCCCGGTCACGGAGCCCCTGGGGTCATTGCCCCGGTGTATTTGGAAGGGACGTACTCCGAGATCTACGGGGGCATCACGGCCGACGCCGAAGGCCTGATCAAGTTCTTTCGGCAGTTTTCGTTCCCCGGGGGGATCGGTAGTCACTGCACCCCGGAAACTCCCGGGTCCATCCACGAGGGTGGGGAGCTGGGCTACAGCCTGTCCCATGGTTTCGGAGCGGTGTTCGATAACCCGGACCTGATCGCAGCGGTGGTGGTGGGCGACGGCGAGGCCGAAACCGGTCCGTTGGCCACCGCCTGGCATTCGAACAAGTTCCTGAACCCTGCCCGGGATGGGGCCGTGTTGCCCATCCTGCACCTCAACGGGTACAAGATTAACAACCCCACCATCCTGGCCCGGCTGTCCCACGACGACCTCGAGAACCTGTTCCGGGGCTACGGCTACCAGCCGTACTTTGTCGAAGGGTCGGACCCCACGACCATGCACCAGGCCATGGCGGCGACCCTCGACCGTTGCTTGAAGGACATCCGAAAAATTCAGGCGACCGCCCGGTCCGGAGGCACGGCGGTGTTGCCCCGGTACCCCATGATCGTGCTGCGGACCCCCAAGGGATGGACGGCCCCGGGGACCATCGACGGCCACAAGATCGAAGGGTCGTGGCGGGCCCACCAGGTTCCTCTTTCGGGGATCCACCAGAACCCCGAGCACCTGAAGCTTCTGGAAGCTTGGCTCAGGAGCTACCACCCCGAGACGGCCTTCGACGCCGAAGGGCACCTGGTCCCCGAACTCAAGGCCCTGGCGCCCAAGGGGNCCCGCCGGATGGGGTCCAACCCCCATGCCAACGGCGGTCTCGTCCTCAGGGACCTCAAGTTGCCCGACTTCCGGAAGTACGCCGTGGAGTTTGCCAAGCCGGGGACCATCGAGGTGGAAAACACCCGGCCCCTGGGGGTCTTCCTCCGGGACATCATGAAGATGAACCCCACGAACTTCCGGGTGTTTGGCCCCGACGAGACCACCTCAAACAAGTTGCAGGCGGTCTACGAGGCGAGCAAGAAGTTCTGGATCGCCGAGGGCTTTGCCGAAGACGGCGACGGAGGAGAACTGTCGGCCGACGGCCGGGTCATGGAGATGCTCAGCGAGCACACCCTGGAAGGCTGGCTCGAGGGCTACCTGCTGACCGGTCGCCACGGGTTCTTGTCCACCTATGAATCCTTCGTCCACGTCATCGACTCGATGTTCAACCAGCACGCCAAGTGGCTGGAGATCTGCAACCACATCGCCTGGCGGGCCGACGTGGCGTCGCTAAACTGGCTGATCACCTCCACCGTGTGGCGCCAAGACCACAATGGGTTCACCCACCAGGACCCCGGGTTCCTCGACCTTGCCCTGAACAAGAGTCCGGACGTGGTGCGGATCTACCTGCCGCCGGACGTGAACTCGTTGCTCTCGGTGGCCGATCACTGTCTGCAGAGCAAGAACTACGTGAATATCATTGTCTCGGACAAGCAGAACCACCTTCAGTTCCTGACCATGGAAGACGCGGTGATCCATTGCACCAAGGGCCTGGGGATCTGGGATTGGGCCAGCAACGACCAAGGGGTCGAGCCCGATGTGGTCCTGGCCACGGCGGGGGNTGTGCCCACGGTCGAGGCCTTGGCCGCCAACGTGATGCTTCGTCAGGAGTTCCCCGACTTGAAGATCCGCTTCATCAACGTCGTCGACCTGTTCAAGCTGCAACCCAGCACCGAGCATCCCCACGGTCTCACCGACCGGGAGTTCGACACGTTGTTCACCACGGACAAGCCCGTGATCTTCAACTTCCACGCCTACCCCTGGATGATCCACCGGATGACCTACCGACGGACCAACCACGCGAACATCCACGTCCGGGGCTACAAGGAAAAGGGGAGCATCAATACCCCCTTGGAACTGGCGATTATCAACCAGATCGACCGCTTCAGCATCGCGATGGATGTGATCGACCGGGTTCCCAAGCTGGCCACCACCGGAGCCCACTCGAAGGAGAAGTTCCGGAACGAGCAGATCGGGTGCTTGAACTACGCCCGGGAGTTCGGGGTGGATCGGCCGGACACCGAAAACTGGAAGTGGCCCTGGTAACCCAGGGGTAACCGCTTCGGTTCCCTGAACGGAAGGCCCCAGGGNGGTTCGCCGCCCTGGGGCTTTTTTTTAGTTCTTGGGGACGATGTAGCCTTCGGCCGTGAGCAACTCGGCGGTGAGGACCGCTCCCCCGGCCGCTCCCCGAACGGTGTTGTGACTCAAGGCCACGAACTTCCAATCGAACAGGTTGTCGGGGCGAAGGCGTCCAGCACTGACGGCCATCCCGTTCCCCAGGTCCCTATCGAGGCGGGTCTGGGGTCGGTCCGGGGCGTCGAAGGTGTGGATGAACGGCACAGGGGCACTGGGAAGGCCCTTCTTCTGGGGAACTCCCTCGAAGCTCTTCCACCGGGCCAAGATGTCCTCGGCGGTGGGCTTCTTCTCGAAGTCGACGCTCACCGCCGCCAGGTGACCGTCGGAGGCCGCGACCCGGACGCACTGGGCGCTGATCTTGGGCACCTCGGCCAGGGCAATCCTCGACGTGGCCACCGACCCCCAGATCTTCAAGGGTTCGGTTTCACTCTTCTCGTCTTCCCCCTTGATGTAGGGAATGACGTTGTCGACCATCTCGGGCCAGGTTTGGAACGTCTTTCCGGCACCGCTGATGGCTTGATAGGTACAGACACTGATGGCTTTGATCCCAAACTCCCGGAGAGGATGGAGGAGGGGGACGTAGCTTTGGATGGAACAGTTCGGCTTGGCCGTGACGAACCCGATCTTTGTTCCCAGGCGCCGGCGCTGGGCAGGGATCACCAGGGCGTGCTCGGGGTTGAGTTCGGGGATGATCATGGGGACGTCGGGGGTAAAGCGGTGGGCCGAGTTGTTCGAGACCACGGGGACCTCGGCCCGGGCGTAGGCCTCTTCCAGGGCCACAATGTCTTCCTTGGGCATGTCGACGGCACAGAAGACGAAATCCACCCGGGCAGCGATGTCTGCGACCCGGGACGCGTCTTGGACGATGAGCCCCGTGACGGCCGCCGGGATGGGCGTCCCGAGGAGCCAGCGACCTTGGACGGCCTCTTGGTACGTTTTCCCGGCCGAGGTCGCACTGGCCGCCACCACGGTGACTTCAAACCAGGGGNGATGCTCCAACAGAGTGAGAAACCGCTGTCCCACCATGCCTGTGGCGCCAAGGATACCAACGCGGAGCCGGGGTTGAGCCATGAAATCCTCCCAAGGGGTCGTATGGCTGGCCAGTATACCGTAGACTGGGAGGAGAGAAAAGCCGGCCTCCCCGGGGGGTTGCTTGACAACCTAGGTCTCCGTCGGGGAAAATTGGCGTGTTTTTTTGAGAGGTGTTTCATGGCGTTGATCCTACGGCCCGCCCTGGTGGCGTTGGCTTTGAGCGTGTTCCTTTCGGGGCTGTCGGCCCAAGCCCTCCCCGCTGAAATCAAAGTGGGGGCCCTCGAGACCCTGACCGGGGACTCGTCGGTGTACGGTCTTTCCATCAAGTCGGGTCTTGAACTCGCCTTCGAAGAAATCAATCAAACCGGCTTCTTGGGCAAAGCCAAAGTCAAGCTGCTCGTCCTCGACGAAAAGGCTGACAAGCAAGAAGGGATCAGCGTCATGACCAAGCTGATCAACGAAGAGCACGTGGTGGCCCTCTTCGGTCCCACCCTTTCGTCGGTGGCCTTCGCAGCGGACCCCGTGGCCCAGAAGGCCGGGGTGCCTGTGATCGGTACCAGCACCACCGCCAGTGGGATCACCGACATGGGCGACTACATCTTCCGGGACAGCCTGCCCCAATCCAGTTTCGTCCCGGCCCCCATCACGGCGGCCAAGGCCAAATTCCCCATCAAGAAAGCGGCCTTGATCTTCGAATCGACGAACGAGTACAGCAAGAGCGAGTCCGAGGNGTTCAAGGCAGCCCTCAAGGCCCAGGGGATTGACTTGGTCGCCACCGAAAGCTACAGCCACGGGGACACCGACTTCCGGACCCAATTGAACAAGCTTCGGCTCCACAAGCCCGACCTGCTGGTGATCAGTGCGTTGGCCGGGGAAGCCGTCCCCGTGTTGCAGCAGGCCCGGGAAGTGGGCTTCACCGTCCCGATCGTGGGGGGCAACGGCCTCAACAGTCCCAACGTCGTGAAGGTGGCCCAGGCCGCCGCCGAGGGNGTGATGGTGGGGGCCGCTTGGTTCCGCGACACCCCGAACCCCAAGAGCCGGGCGTTCGTGGCCGCCTACCAAGCCAAGTATGGCACGGTTCCCGACCAGTTCGCCGCCCAGGCCTACCAGGGAGCGTACATCCTGGCCACGGCGATCAAGAACGCCGGGAGCGCCGATCGGGCCGCCATCCGGGATGCCCTGAGCAAGATCCGGGACCTCGACGGCGTCCTCGGTAAGTTCTCCTTCAGCGAAAAGCGGGACCCCCTCCACCCCAGCGTTACCTTGGTCGTCCAGGGTGGTCAATTCAAGGTCCTTCAGTAGGTTGCATGGATTTTAGCCTTCTTCTCGATCCGACGTTCCTGGGACAGAACCTCATCGACGGTCTGTCCCGGGGGGCGGTGTACTCGGTCTTCGCCCTGGGCTTCACGCTCATCTTCGGAATCCTCGATATCGTCAACCTAGCCCATGCGGCCACGTACACCTGGTGTGCGTTCGCCGGGTGGATTCTGTTGACCGTGTTCCAGGTTCCCCTGCCGGTGGCCTTGGTGGGCTCGATGGTCATCGGGGCCCTGGTGGCCCTGCTCCTCGAGTTCGTGGCGTTTCGGCCGTTGCGACGGGAAGGGGCGGACCGCCTCGCTTCGATGATTAGTAGCATCGGAGCGTCCCTCATCCTGGTGAGCATCGCCGAGGGGGTGTTCGGGTCGAGCACCCGGCGGTTTCCCGACCATGTTCTCGACACCCAGCCCCTGCTCCTCGGGGGCGCCGACGGCCTGAGGGTTACCTGGGCCCAGGTTCTCATCGTGGTCGTCTCGTTCGGTCTCATGGCAGCCCTGGGGTACTTCATCCGAAAAACCCCCATGGGGAAAGCCCTGAGGGCGGTCGCCGCCAACCAAAAGGCCGCGCGGCTCTTGGGGATCAACGTCAATGCGGTGATTGTGGTCACCTTTGCGGTATCGGGGGCCCTGGCCGGGGCCGCCGGCATTCTGGTGGGCTTGCTGACGAACAACATTTTCCCTGGGATGGGCTCACAGATTGAACTTCGGGGACTGGCCGTGGTGATCCTGGGGGGCATGGGGAGTGTCGAAGGGGCCGTCTTGGGCGGCGTCATCCTCGGGGNGGTGGAAACCTTCACCATTGCCTACGTCCCAGGGGGCGCGGATTTCAAGGATGCCATCGCGTTCCTCGTTCTGTTTCTCATCCTCCTCGTCAAACCCACGGGTCTGATGGGGAAAAAGGAGTCGACCCGGGCATGAGCCTATTCCGTCGTTTCCCCTTTGGTCTTGCGACCCTGGTGGTGGTGGTCTTTGGGACCGACCTCCTGCTGTTTGTTCGGAACCCCGGAGACCTCGACCGGCTCCTCATCAATGCCTTGTTGGCCCTCAGTGCCTTCGTGNCCCTCCACGCCCGCCTGCTCTCCCTGGCGAACGCGGGCTTCATGGCCCTCGGCGCCTACACCAGTGCCATCTTGGTCGTGAAGGCCGGGTTGCCCTTCTTTCTGGCCGTCCCCGGGGCCATCGTGGTCTGTGGGTTGATCGCCTGGGTGATCGGTCTGCCTGTGCTCAAACTGTCCGACGTGTACCTGGCCATCGCGACCCTCGGCTTCGGGGAGATGGTCAGAATCCTCATCATTGTGACCCCGGACTGGACCGGGGGACCCACGGGGGCCAACCTGTCGACGGGCTTTGCCTACGAGACCATGAAGCAGACCCAGACCTGGATGCTCGTGGGGTTCCTGGCCCTGTTGATCTACCTGTTTTCCCGGATGGCCGGGTCTAAGACAGGCCGTGCGTTCCGGGCCATCCGGGAAAACCCCTCGGCGGCGTCGACCATGGGCATCGACGTGGTGGCCCACCGCAACCTGGCCTTCGTGTTGAGCGCCCTGATCGCCGGAGCCGCCGGGGCCTTTTATGCCCATGCCGTGGGGTCGCTCGACAGTTCAGACTTCAAGTTCAACCGGGCGGTGGACATCCTGTGCTACGCCGTCCTCGGGGGGGCGGGTCACTGGCTGGGGCCCCTCCTGGGGGCGGGGGTCCTGACGGCTCTGCCCGTGGTCCTCCGGGATGGGGTGGGGNCCACCTTTACCTTCCTGAAGGACTTTGTCCAGCTTCCCAACATCCTCGACGGTGCGGCCCTCATGTTGGCCATTGTGTTCTTGCCCGGAGGGCTCGTCTCCCTGGGCCACTGGGTCCGGCGCAGCCCCCGGTCCGTCCCGGCGGCGTCCCCTGGGGGAGGATCCCCCCAGGAGCCCCCGGCGGGCCCCCTGTTGGTGGTCGACGACGTCACCCGATCCTTTGGGGGCCTCAACGCCTTGAGCCACGTGTCGTTTGAAATCCAACCGGGACGGGTCTACGGCCTCATCGGCCCCAACGGTGCGGGGAAAACCACCCTGATCAACGTGATCACGGGGCTGTTCCGGCCCACCACCGGCCAATTGCTCTGGAAGGGCAAGCCCATCCATCGGCTCCCTCCCCACAAGGTGGCGGCCTTGGGCATCGCCCGAACTTACCAGAACATCCAACTCTTCGGGGACATGACCGTCTGCGAGAACGTCATTGTGGGTCGCCACGGCCGCATCCACACCAACCTGGGGACCACGTGGCTGGCCTTGCCCGCCGAGCGTCGAGAAGAGACCGCCGCCCGGGCCGAGGCCCTGGCCTTGCTGACCAGCTTGGGGTTGGGGGACAAGGCCGAGGAACCGGCCGGAAAGCTCTCGTATGGCGACCAGCGTCGGGTCGAGATTGCCCGGGCCCTGGCGTCGAACCCCAGCCTGCTCCTGTTGGATGAGCCTGCGGCGGGGATGAACGACGTGGAGACGGCCCGGCTGGCGGCGTTTTTGGCAGACTTGAAGAAGACGGGCCTCACCATCCTGGTGATCGAGCACCACATGGACCTGATCATGGAAGTGAGCGACGAGATCCTCGTGTTGAACTTTGGTCAGAAACTGGCCCAGGGGGATCCGTCGACGGTGGCCCGGGACCCTGCGGTGGTCGATGCCTACCTGGGGAAGGATTGACCATGGCGTTCCTGGAAGTTCAGAACCTTTCGGTGTCGTACGGCACCGTAGAAGCGGTGCGTTCGGTCTCGTTTTCGGTGGAGCGGGGCCAGTTGGCCACCCTCATCGGGGCCAATGGGGCCGGCAAGTCCTCGACGTTGTTGGCCCTCAGCGGCCTCGTCCGGGCCCAGGCCGGGACGGTGCGATTCGACGGTCAGGACATCACGGGCTGGCCGGCGGACAAGATCGTCCGGGCCGGCTTGGTGCAAGTTCCCGAGGGCCGGGCCATCCTGCAACCCCTCACCGTGGGCGAGAACCTGGAATTGGGGGCGTGGATCCGCCGGGATCACGAGGTCAAGGCGGATCTAGGGAAGATTTGGGGACTGTTTCCCCGGCTAGCCGACCGTCGCCACCAGGCTGCTGGAACCCTTTCCGGGGGCGAGCAGCAGATGCTGGCCATTGGTCGGGCCCTGATGAGTCGTCCCAAGCTTCTGCTCCTGGACGAACCAAGCATGGGCTTGGCACCGCTGATGATCAATGCCGTGTTCGAACTGATCCAGAGGATCCAACAGGAAGGAACCACCATCCTGCTGGTGGAACAAAACGCCCGGAAGGCCCTGAAGATCAGCGACACGGCGTCGGTCCTCGAGCACGGAACCATCGTCCGCCAGGGCCACGGTGCCGAGTTGCTGGCGTCCCCTGAAGTGATCAAGGCCTTCCTCGGGGGCTAACCCCCGGGTCTGGGTCAGACCCGGGCTACTTCAAGAAGGTGCCGTCGTTCAGTTCCCGGAGGGCCTGGCGGATCTCGGCGGGGGNGTTCATCACAATGGGGCCATGCCAGGCCACCGGTTCCCCCAAGGGCCGCCCGCTGGCCAACAGGAAGCGCAGTCCCCCGGGCCCGGCGGTGACCTTCACTTCGTCGCCCTGGTCAAACAAAATCAAATGGCGATTCTCGACGGGTTGGGCCCGGGTGACGATATCGGTGGCCAAGTCCTCGGTCAGCNCCCCCTGGGGCGCCGAGGCGGCGTGGAAGAACCCCGAACCGGCGAAAACGTAGGCAAAGGCGTGCCGGTCCACGGCCACGGGCAACACCTTGGTCTGGCCCTCGGGGATGGAGATGTCGAGGTAGCTCGGGTCGGCGGCAATCCCTTCCNCCAGCCCCGTCTTTCCCCAAAACGATCCACAGAGCACCCGAGCCCGGGTTCCATCGTCGTCGATGACTTCGGGAACCTCCTTGCTCTGGATGTCCTGGTACCGGGGGTGGGTCATTTTTAGCTGGGAGGGTAGGTTTGACCAGAGCTGAAAGCCGTGCATTTGGCCTTCGGGGTTCCCTTCGGGCATCTCTTGGTGGATGATGCCCCGGCCCGCGGTCATCCACTGGATGTCCCCGGCCCCCAGGATCCCTCGGTTTCCCAAACTGTCCCGGTGCTCCACCGACCCGGCCAAAACATAGGTGATTGTCTCGATGCCCCGGTGGGGATGCCAGGGAAACCCGGCCTGGTAGTCGGCCGGGCGGTCCCCCCGAAAATCGTCGAAGAGCAGAAAGGGGTCAAAGGGTTCGGTATCCCCAAACCCAAAGGCCCGGCGCAACCGAACCCCGGCCCCTTCGATGGTGGGCTGGGCGGGGGAAAGCGCCCGGATGCCTCGGACGGACATAAAAACCTCCTGGGGGCGGGTTAGGCCTCGCCCCCACCAAACTCTTCGATCAAGTCGTAGTCGTGGAGCTTGCGGTGGAGCGTCTTTCGACCAATCCCCAGGACCTCGGCGCTCCGGCTCTTGTTGCCTTTGTAGTGGATCAAGGTCTGACGGATGATTTCCCGTTCGGCCTGGTCCATGGTGACCCCAATCTCCAGCTTGATCATTTGCCCATCGTCGGCGGACCGAACCGCCGGGGGAAGGTCGTCGAGGGTCACGATGGTGCCTTTGCATAGGACGACGGCGCTCTCGATGCAGTTCCTCAGTTCCCGGACGTTCCCGGGCCACGAGTAGTTCGAGAGGGCAATCCGGGCCTTGGTATCGATGCCCTCGATGGCCTTGTGATTCTCCTCGGCCAGTTCGGTGAGGAAGGTGGCCGTTAACAAGGGAATGTCGTCCTTGCGCTCCCGAAGGGGGGGGATGTGGATGTTGACGATGTTCAGCCGGTAGTACAGGTCTTCCCGGAACCGGCCTTCGGCAATCTCTTTCTTCAAGTCCCGGTTGGTGGCAGTGACCNCCCGGACGTCGACTTCCAGACTCTTTTCGCCCCCGACCCGCTCAAACGTCTTTTCCTGGAGAACCCGGAGCAGTTTCACCTGGACCGCTGGGTTGATTTCCCCAATCTCATCGAGGAAGATGGTGCCCCCGTTGGCCAGTTCGAACCGTCCTTTTTTT
>JGI26470J50227_1000116_pt1 | contig 37460 bp, 25 predicted proteins | sample FreactTroBogLake_FD_50227 | JGI IMG/M metagenome (IMG submission 50227)
GGCGCACTTGGCGTAGTCCAGAGGCTGGTATGGCTTACTTGAATTGGGCCTCTACTCTTACTAACGAAGAGTTCCTCGACGATGATAAGAAGCACGAAGCTGTCCTAACTTATCAAGCTACTGCCGCAAAAGAAATTATCGAGCTTTACACTTGGTGGACTACTGTGTATCGTAATCGTCCTGAGCCAATGGAAGCAAGTGGCTGGACTGCGTATTGTGAAGCCGCACGTCTAGCCAATGGTGGTCGACTAAGTTTTAGTAAAGACAAAAGTCCCGAGCTTGCCGAGATGAGCCGTGTTGCTATGGACAAGATGCATAAAATGGAAGAGGCTTACGAAGCAGAAGACGAAGCTATGATGATTCGTCTTATTAAGATCCGTCAGAGCCTATGGACATAAACAAATTTAGAGATGACCTAAATAGTATTAGTCCATCGTTTTGCGCGGCAAAATGGAAGCAAGTAACCTTACATCTTCAAACAGGGCATAATCATAGTTGTCATCACCCTGCTCCGCATAAAATACCATTGGAAGAACTAACAGCTAATCCGTCAGCATTACATAATACTAAGTTCAAAAAAGAACAACGTAAAATGATGCTGAACGGTGAGCGTCCAAAGGAATGCGACTATTGTTGGCGTGTTGAAGATAACAGCAATTCACTAAGCGATAGAATTTTTAAAAGTGCTGACAAGTGGGCCGCTCCACATATACCAGATATTGTTAGCAAGCCGTGGGACCATGATGCTGTTCCTAGCTATGTTGAAGTTAGTTTTGGCAATGTATGTAACTTCAAATGCAGTTATTGTGCGCCCAATGTTAGCTCACGTTGGATGGAAGAAATTGAAAAGTTTGGTCCATATCCTACATCAGGAAACTTTAATAACTTAGATTGGCTTAAACAAACTGACCAAATGCCTATACCGCATAAGGATGAGAATCCCTATGTCGATGCTTTTTGGGCGTGGTGGCCTACTGCTTATCGCGAGCTTGAACATTTCCGTATCACCGGTGGCGAACCTTTACTAAACAAAAACACTTTTAAGATATTAGATTATATAATTGATAATCCTAATCCAAACTTAGACTTTAGCATCAATGCTAATATGTGTCCACCCGATGATATACTAGATAAGTTTATTGAAAAGATAAAGCTAATACAAGGTAAAGTTAAAAGATTTAAAATCTTTACTAGCGCAGAGGCACACGGTGCCCAGGCAGAATATATCCGTAATGGTATGGATTATGTTCAATGGATTGCTAACATAGAACGTGTGCTTACAGAAGTGCCTGGAGTAGGATTTACTATTATGAGCACATACAATGCTCTTAGTGTTCCTAGTTATACTAAGTTTTTACAAGATGTATTAAGACTTAAGACGCAATATTATAAACCTGAATACAAACAGACTGCTGTACTTTTAGATATTCCATACTTGCGTTGGCCTCCACACCAATCTATTTTTATCTTAACAGAAGACTTTGCCGCAACAATTAAAGAGCATGTAGACTTTGTTGAAGCACATGCAGAAGGTAAAACAACAGATACTTATCTAGGGTTTGATCGATTAGAAGTCGAACGAATGAAGCGTACATACGAAATCTTTTTATCAAATAAAGATTCTGATATTATAAAAAATAGAAAAGATTTTGTTATATTTGTTGACGAGCATGATCGTAGACGCGGTACTAATTTTTTAGCTACCTTTCCTGAAATGGAAGAATTTTATTATTTCTGTAAAGCATTATGAAATATCAATTAAACTTTTTATACGATTATGTATTCCCAAACTTTATTGTACCTAATGCACTTGCACCTGAATACACAATTCTAAACTATTTAAACAGTCAATATTCTAATCAGGATAGGGATAATTGTTTTACTGATCCAGGTGCTAGTAACGTTACCCAATCTATTTTTAATAAAAAATTTGGTGATTGGCCAAGCAGTATTAGACATAACGGTTCTCACTTTAATGCATTCACTTATGCTGAGAATTTAGATATTGTTGAGAACTCATTGTACTTTGGTAAAAAGCAAGTAGACAAATACATTTACCTTATTAAAATAACTCCGCATTTAAATGAATTTGTAGGAGTTAATTTAAAACCTGGAAGTAAATTAAATGGTGAATATTTTTGGAAACACATGTCTGAAGAAGCATTACAAGATGCACAAAACAGACGTGCTGTTATATTCATTGACTATGCTCAAGAAAACTTTATAGAAAAAGAAACTTATCAAAATTTACATGAGGCATTAAAGCAAAGCGGAATTCCAAAAGAACAAGTTATTTTAGCATTTAATACATTTAATGGCAAAGAGCTTTATGAGTCTTGGTTCGCACCACATGAAAGAAGATTAGAAGTACATAATTGGTGCTATGTAATGTGCCAATCTTCAAATTATTTTTTTCAAAATCCTACTTATAGTGTAAGTCCTGAACAATTTAATAACAGTCGTAATGTTAAGCGACCTAATCATTTCTTATTTAAAATTAGAAATACCCGACACCATAGACTAGCATTGTTATACAAAATGGCGTCAGATGGGTTATTGCGTATTGGGGATTGGTCTTGTTTAACTAAACTACATCTTGATCCTAGAACAATCGAGTATTATAAAAATGTTTATCAATTAGATTTTAATATCGACTCTGTTAAACAAATATGCGATTCTACACCATACACATTACAAAATGAAGGTAATAATAGGCACGAATATGTAAGTGCATGGACTGATAAAGATCCTACTCCACATGCTAACAGTTATTTTTACATCTGTACAGAAACTTTTGTGCATGGTGAACATAAATCGCTAACTGAAAAAGTTTTTAAACCTATTGCTAACTTTCAACCTTTTCTGTTTGTAGCATACCCTGGAGCATTAGCCCTACTAAGGAGCATAGGGTTTAAAACATTTAGTCCTTTTATAGACGAAAGTTACGACTCCGAGCTAAATGAAGGGCGACGAGTAAATATGATCTACAAAGAAATTGCTAGATTATGTGCTATGTCTAAAGATGAAATACACAATTGGTATTGGCAAATGGAGGATATCTTTGTACACAATCGTAATTTACTATTGGAACTACATAAGAACGATCCTACCAGTATTGAGCTGATAAAATATTTGCACCAAAGAACTCAGTAAATAAATATCCAATGAATTACAAAGACAGTAACTGGCACACAGTAGATACTTCATATTTAAAAACATTTGGACAAGAAGTTCCAGTTTATTCTCCTGCGGTGTATAGAGAATATAGAGGAGAAATATTTACTACATATCACTCTAGTACGCATCCAGTTAATCAGTTGTTGCCGGATGATGTTACTGTACATACTAGATTTTCAAAGTCATACAAGAATGTCCTACGTGGATTACACTATGACAATAAAACTTGGAAACTGGTACAAGCTCTAGTCGGAGACATTTATCTAGTAGTGCTTGATGCACGAGAAGGTAGTGCAACGTTTGGTAAATGGGAATCTTACATAATATCCGAAAATACTAGAGATCAAGTATTAATACCTCCAGGGTTTGCTAATGGGCATTATGCACTAACAGATTGCATTTTTCATTACAGTTTGTTTTACCAAGGTGAATATGTTAATGAAAATCAGCAAGGTGTAATAAAGTGGGATGATTCAAATTTCAAAATAGTATGGCCTACTGATTCACCTATCTTACAAGGACGTGACAAGTGATAACAAATATAGAACAATATCCTATTAAAAGAGATATTCCTTACACTACAGAAAATCTAATAGACTTTGAAGATTCTATTGTATCCTTATGGGAAAATGCTAAGATTCGAGGTCCGGTGCATTTATCAAACGGTAACGAAACTGAACTTATAGAAATCTTTAAAAGAATTGAAACAACTGATTGGGTATTTTCTACATGGCGTTCGCACTATCATGCCCTACTTAAAGGTATATCCCCTGAATGGATTACTGAAGAAATTCTAAAGGGTAAATCTATTAGTGTATGCAATATTAACGAACAATTTTACAGTAGTGCTATTGTTGGCGGTACGCTATCAATTGCTTTAGGTGTAGCACAACAAATTAAAAGAACCAATGGCACAGAAAAGGTATGGTGCTTTTTAGGCGACATGAGCTTTGAAAGCGGTATCTTTTACGAAGTACACAAATACGCTAGAAACTTTGATTTGCCTTTATACTTTATTGTAGAAGATAACGCAGTATCGACTTATACACCAACTGACGCAACATGGAATGGCAAACGTGATATTCCTAGAGATGTGATACATTATAATTATAAATCAAAATACCCGCATTACGGAACTGGAAAATGGATCGCATTTTAAAATTAGTATACGACAACTGGTGTAAAGATGTTGTTCCATTGGCTAATGGTATACACCCTGCGTTAGTAGAACACATAAAACGAACTGTTGAACCGTTGGATGTATCTATGGCAGAACATACTGTTCGAACAATAATGAATGGTCCTGAGTTTCCATTTAGAAGCCATAATAATTTTTTAAAGTATTTTAAACAGCATTATCCTAACAATGAAATAGTTTCTCCTAGTCAAATATTAGACGACGGCGCTGTATACATATACCCAATAGAAATACGTACTAATTTAAATCGTTTATATGATCAACAATCTTTTAGTTTAGATGGTAAAGAATACACATATTATTTTAACGATACATTTTCTCCAACTATATTAAAATACTTGCAATTAGGAAAAGTTAAACTAGTAATAAATTATGTTCACGATCCAATTACCTACCCCGATGAAATAGAAAAATTTGACTCAATGCTAGAATCAATTGGAGTAGACGGTAGCAATGTTATCATTGCATCCGGTAATGATTATTCTGTTCCTAGTTCTAAAATTAAATTCTCATGCGGTAGTTTATTTGTTCGAGAAGACGCTGAACGAGTTATGACACGCCCGCACATTAATCGACTTGGTTATATGTCAGATTATGTTAGAGAACATAATTTAGATCCTAGCGTAATTAGACCTCAAAGATTTTTGTGTTTTAATAGACAGCTTGCTAATCGAAAACATAGAGTAACACTTGGATACATAGCATTAAAATACAATTTACTGTCAAATAGTATATTCAGTTTCCTTGAAAAGATAAGTGAAATAGAAGTTTTAGACACTATACGATACTGGAATACTTACTACAAGGATGTAGATGTAGATGCATTTGCTAAACAACTGACTCAAATTCTTCCTTACGAAATTGATACACAGGCACTTAGTCAATCTGAAAAAACTAATTTTCAAACAAACAACAATAAAAAAGATTTGTATTTGAATACCTATATTCATATTATATCCGAAACAAGATTTCATGACGGTGATAGTCCATTTATTTCAGAAAAAACATTTCGACCTATAGCAAACTTGCAACCATTTATATATGTAGGCAACTACAATTCATTAAAAACATTGCAAGGTTTAGGATTTAAAACTTTCCATCCTTATATTAACGAGGAGTATGACAGCGAAACAGATCCTGAAAAACGCATGTCGATGATTGAGCAAGAAATAAAGAAACTAAATGATTTACCGATTGAAAAATTACACGATTTGTATTATAATCTAAAGGATGTATTGATTTATAATCGACAGCATCTTACTACGTTTATTAACCAAAACCCGTACGAAAACTTAATGAGAGATTTACAAAATGGAATTTAAAAATAAAACAATAATTGTTACTGGTGCTAATGGGCTAGTAGGAATACCAACAGTTCGCAAGTGTGTGGAAGAAGGTGCGGCTAAAGTTATTGCCGTTGATATACAAATGGGTCATCAAATGGATCTGTTGCTTGACGAGTATCCCGAGATTGTAGAGTTTAAAATGATGGATCTACGCTACCTACACAACTGCGAAAGTCTATTTAAGAATAATAAAGTAGATATTGTATTGCATATTGCAGGAGTAAAAGGATCTCCAGAGCGTTCAAGTAAACAGCCTGCAGACTATTTGTTTCCTATGCTAATGTTTAATACAAATATGATTAAGGCAGCTTTTGATGCTAAAGTAGGATGGTTTGTTTATCTATCATCAGTTGGGGTTTATCAACCTACAGAAATCATGCGTGAAGAAGATGTGTGGGTAACAACTCCAAGTAAGAATGATTGGTATCCAGGTTGGACTAAGCGTATAGGTGAAGCTACATTAGAAGCACTTCAAGTTCAATATGGTTGGGATAACTGGACTGTTATTCGTCCAAGCAATATATACGGCACTAATGATGTGTTTTCACAAACTGCTACTGTTATCAGTAGTAATGTTTGGAAACTATTCAACGCAGAAGATGACATAGTGTGTTGGGGTAACGGAAGTGCAAGACGTGATTTTGTCTTTGGAGATGATGTTGCCCAAGCAAGCATTGATGTAGTTAAGAAAGAAGTTAAGGATATTATTAATTTTGGGTGTGGTGAAGCAATTACTATCAAAGAAACTATTGAAACAATCGTTGATTGCTATAAAGAAATATCAGGCGAAACTAAAAATATTGTATGGGATGAAACAAAGATGAACGGTGACCCAGTTCGTTGCCTAAGTCCAGAACGTCAAAAGAAATACGGTATACTTCCACAAACAACTTTACGAGATGGTATTATGAAAACAATCCTAGCATACAAAAAGGTATTAAGTAAATGAAGATTGGTGTTTGTTTTAGCGGACAACTGCGAACAGGAGTATGGGCAATCCCTGCAATAAAATCGTTCATAGGTGATCTATGGAAAGATTGTGATTTTTTTGTACACACATGGGATTCTCAATATAATAAAAATTATAGTGACAAAGTAATAAACGATTTAAGTAATTTAATTTCAATAAGGATTAACTATAAAAATCCAGATCGTCTAAACTGGGCGCCAGTGGAGACTGCGGATCTTAATAGATTTTTAAGTATTTATAATCCAAAATTATTTTTAATTGAAAATTACAAAACTACAGCCGATAGCATAGAAGAATATCGACGTAATTTTATTACACAGTATAATTTACCAGCTGGGCAGGAATATTTTCCACCATTAATGTATTATTCATATTATCGAAGTGTAGAGATGTTACAAGAATATGAGAGGCAGCACAAGATTAACTACGACATTATAGTTAAACTGAGGCCTGATGTTATTTTTCCTATGCAAGACGGCGGCGACACATATTATCATGCACAAGCTGATTTGGAAAAAGACATAACAAATGTGTTATCTAACCCAAATGCTTTATATCAAACTAGTGACTTATACTGGGTGTCAACCGGTGACACAATTAAAAAGGCTAACTTATTTTGGGAAGAAAGTTTAAAGGCCCCTAATGTATCATTATGGTCCTACATTAGAGATGTGGGTATTGATTTAAAAAAATCAGAAAATCTAGATTATACATTATTAAGAAATTTATGGAGACATATACCAGTTGATAATTATTTTATGATTGATGCATTTGAAAGATTTTTTTTAGAGTTGCCACCTAAAGTCAACGCTGTTAAAAATCCTGGAGAAGATTTTCATAAACAACATTTTAGTGAATTAAAGTCTTACATACACAATTATAGTATTATTAAGGAGTTATGTGATGAAACAGGCTGTACAGTTAACTAACAAATTAGTAATATTTGATCTAGACGGTGTATTAATAGACAGTAGGGAGTTACATTACTACAGTCTTAATGATGCATTAAAAAGTATAGATGAAAAATATGTTATTACGAGAGATGAACATTTATCTATATATGATGGTTTAAATACAACACGCAAATTAAATTTGCTAACTGAAACTAAAGGGCTTCCGCAAGAATATCATGATATGGTTTGGCAACGTAAGCAATTAGCAACCTTTGAACTTATTAAAAAATTTCCAGTAAATAAAAAATTAATTGATATAATTTTAAAAATAAAATCAGCAGGGTATATGATAGCTGTTGCNAGTAACAGTATTAGAGAAACTGTAAAATTAAGTCTTTTAAGAATTGGTATAATGGAATATGTTGATTACTATGTTAGCAATCAAGATGTTACTAATTCAAAACCTTTTCCAGAAATGTATTGGAAGTGCATGATAGCATTACACGCCTTGCCAAAAGATACGTTAATAATCGAAGATAGTCATATTGGACGTCAAGGTGCGTTAAATAGCGGTGCAATGCTATTAGCAGTAGAAAACTCTCATGATGTATTGTGGGAGGATATTGAAAAAAAATTACAACAAATAAGTTTACAAATGACAAATAATATTCCTTGGAAAGATCGTAGATTAAATGTTTTAGTTCCAATGGCCGGTGCAGGTAGTAGATTTGCACAGCAAGGCTATACATTTCCAAAACCTCTAATTGAGGTCAACGGTAAACCTATGATTCAAGTCGTCGTAGAAAATTTAAACATTGAAGCTCATTATATTTTTATTGTTCAACAAGAACATTATGAAAAATACAATTTAAAATATCTACTTAATTTAATTGCACCGGGTTGTGATATTGTTCAACTTAACGGAATCACTGAAGGAGCGGCCTGCTCTACATTATTAGCTAAAGAATACATTAATAATAATCTTCCTTTAATTATTGCTAACAGCGATCAGTATGTAGAATGGAATAGTAATGAATGTATGTATTCATTTATGGCTGATGAAATAGATGGTGGAATCATTACTTTTAAATCTACCCATCCCAAATGGAGTTATGCATTAGTAGGTGATAACGGGTTTGTTAGTGAAGTAGCAGAAAAAAAGGTAATTAGTAACGAAGCTACTGTAGGAATTTATTATTGGAAGAAGGGCAGTGACTATGTTAAATATGCAGAACAAATGATCGATAAAAACATTAGAGTTAATAACGAATTTTATGTTTGTCCTGTTTTTAATCAAGCTATTGCCGATAACAAAAAAATAAAATCTAAATCAATAGACAGCATGTGGGGTATAGGAACTCCCGAAGATTTAAATCACTTTTTAAATAATTTTAAAGAAAACCATAAATGAAAACTACAGATAAGATTTTGGTAACAGGGGCAAGCGGATTCATTGGCTCCAATGTGCTTCGAGTGCTGTATCAACAAGGGTTCACTAATCTACGTGCCAGTACATTACAGCGAGGGTTACGTAACGACTTTGACGGATCAGAAACTATTGAATTAGTCAAAGGTGACTTGCGTGATGCAGAGTTTGCTAAATTTGTGTCGCAAGACATAGATGTAGTAATACATTGTGCGGCTAACACTAGTAACGCATTAGATACTAAGTTTAATCCCTTGTTACATGTAACACCTAATGTTGAAATGAATAACAATATTATGGAGCAGTCATGGATTAACAAAGTACGTAAGTTTATTTTTATCAGTACAGCAAACGTTAATGGTGATTTAAAAGAAGTATACGCTGTAGAAGATCCTAACTTCATGAACATGCCCCTAGTACCTGTGTATAAAGCAGTAGGTGCTATGAAACGTTTTGGCGAAATGATGTGTGACTTCTTTAGCAATCAAATACATGATCCAATGCAGTGCATTATTATTCGTCCAAGCAACGCATTTGGTCCTAATGACAAGTATGACTTTGAAAAATGTCACGTTACACCAGCAAACATTCGCAAGGTAGCAGACGGACTTAATCCAATTCCAGTATGGGGCGATGGTACAGAGATTCGCGATGTACTACACGCAGACGATATGGCGGGCGGCATTGTTTATGTTGCTCAACACGTAGACAAATACGATATCTATAACGTATGCTACGGTGAAGGTTACAGCGTTAACCAATTACTCGAGTGGATGAAAGAAGCCGATGGCAATACTAATCCAATTGAGTATGTTAATAATCGAGCACCTATGATTCCAGTACGTCTAGTATCTAGTGAAAAGATTAATGCGCTAGGCTGGAAACCAAAGCGTGAAATCAAACAAGCACTAAAGGATACTATTGAGTGGTATCGTGCTCACAAAGACCAATTTGATCCAAATAGCAAACCATGAAAAGAGTTTTAATTACAGGCGGTGCTGGCTACTTAGGCTCTACACTAGCTGAACATTTACTAGCGCAAGGATATAGTGTAACTGTATTTGATAATCTGTTGTATAAACAGTTATCATTGCTACACCTTTTTAAACGAGAAGGATTTAAATTTGTATTAGGTGATGTTAGAGATACATCTAAGTTGCTAGAACTAGTAAAAAAACATGATATTATAATTCCGTTGGCCGCTATTGTTGGTATGCCTGCTTGTCGAGCTAACCCAGAACTAGCAGTAGATGTAAACTTTAAACACGTTAAGTACATTTCTATGGCACTACGTGATGATCAAAAGTTAATCATACCAAATACTAATAGCCAATATGGTTCTAGTGAAACTATCATAACAGAAGACAGTCCTTTTAAACCTTTGAGCTTGTATGCTGAAACTAAGTGTGATGCAGAAGATGTTGTTCTAGGTAGTGGTAACGGTGTTGCGCTAAGGCTAGCAACTGTATTTGGTGTTAGTCCACGTATGCGTCAAGACTTACTAGTGAACGACTTTGTTTATAAAGCAGTTACTGATGGATACTTGGTATTGTTTGAAGCACATTTTAAACGCAACTACATTCATGTGCAGGACATTGCCCAAACATTTCAGTTTATAATCGAAAACTACGACAAGTGTCGAGGGCAAGCATTTAATGTAGGACTGTCTACTGCTAACCTAAGCAAGTTAGAACTTGCTGAGTGTATCAAAAAGTATGTGCCAAAATTAGCAATTAAGCAAGACGAGTTCAATAAAGACTTTGATCAACGTAATTATATTGTAAGTAATGCTAAATTAGAATCGCTAGGATGGAAACCCACTTTTAGTTTAGACTATGGTATAGAACAACTAATTAATGCATACCAGATGACAGTTGTTTACAATAACCGGAACTTTACAAATCTATGACACAACGCAGATACCTCCAAACATTCAGTGAATTAATCGACAGACTAAGCATTGTACAACTTAAAGAAGTTTTTATTACAGACTACAAAAAAGAGTACGGAGAAGAAATTGCTGACATCGTTCACGACATACAGTTAATTTTAGACGAGAATCCGGATTCTAAAATAGACGCAGAAACAATCCGTGCTATTATTGTTCTAGCTCAAATGAACTTACATATTTGGCATAACGAGTCAAATTACCGCAGGGGGATTAAAGATGGAAACAATCTTGAATTGACTCACGGACTAAATGGAATTCGTAATACAAGCAAAAACATTATCCAAGAAGTTGTAGGCGGGCGTAAAGATTATAAGGTTGATTGTCTTGCCGCTGACTTTAAAGGTTGGGAAATTAGTTGGGGGCGGGATGTTGCAGACGATAACAAACCTTCAGTGCCATGAGTAAACCACAAACATCAATTTATAAAGATGCCTTAACCGAGGCAATGACATTTTTAGGCGAGCAATCTAATACTGTATTCATTGGACAGCAAATTGTCTATCCAGGAAATCCGATGAGTACTACTTTAGTAAACGTAGTCAAAGATAAAATGATCGAAGTGCCTGTTATGGAAGAAACACAAATGGGCATGAGTTTGGGCATGAGTATGATGGGCCAAACTGTAGTCAGTTTTTATCCTCGTTGGAACTTTCTAATATGTGCCGCTAACCAATTGATTAATCATTTGGACAAGTATGAAGAAATGACCGGGCACCGAGCCAATATTATCATACGAGTTGGCAAGGGTTCGGACGATCCTTTGGACCCGGGCCCACAGCACAAAGCCAATTTCTTTGCTGAATTTAAGAGCATGTGCCCAAGTATCCAATTTTACGATCTAAAATCTGCTGAAGATATTTTGGACATATACAAAAATGCTTACAATGCGGGCGGTATACACATTGTGGCAGAATACCCACAGTTATATTTTGCTTGACATACTGCTCGTTTGACGTTATAATATAAGTATTGTTTAACTAGTTAGGAGCAGAAATGGCTAAAGCCGCTACAAAAACTCGTGTTACAAAGAAGCAAGTAATTGCTCATCGTACTCGCGCAGTAAAAGATACTAGCCCAAGTTGGGAAGGTTGCGAAACTTGGGACGCAGATACATTTCACCGTCATTTTAAACGTGCTATGGATTGGTACCGTTTGGAATCAGATATCAAAACTTACAAACCAGCAGTTGCCAAATGGATGGAATCCGTTGGTTGTACTAAAGCAGATATTACAGCGTTCAAAAAAGTTAAAGATAGCCGTGTAAATTCTACAATGGGTGCTATTGCTTGCTGTTTGAATCGCGGCATGACACCGCTTCGCGCAGATTTTAACCAAGGACGCGACACAGCGGCTTGGCTTCGTTCTGAAATTGTTAAAGTTATTGCAGATGGCAAGAATGACATTGACCCAGATGAAGCTAAAGCACTAGAGGCCGCAAAGCCTGCGGTGTACGTTCCTTCTATTCAAGAACGTGTGCGTGAATCTGCACTACGTATGACTGAAGAAATTGAAAACGCTATTGAAGGTTTCCAAACTGATCCAGAAGCGTTTGATCCAAAAGCATTTAAAGTGCTTAACCTGTTGAAAGCAGTTGAAGCAAAAGCCGCACATGCTCGCATTATTAAAGAGTTTTATGCTCGTGATTTGGCTGAATTGGAAGAACTTGCTAGCGGCGGTGCTGACGAACAATTGAAAGAAGGCTACTCACATCGTAGCAAAAAGCAAATCCGTAATTTGATTGCTTTCTATCAAGAAATTATGTCAGCTTGCACTATGCTTGCACAAGAAGCCAAAGTTAATCGTGCTCCACGTGCTAAGAAAGCACAACCTAAAGAAAAGATTGTTGCTAAATTGAAGTACATGAAGACTAACGAGCCACTTAAACTTGTGTCAGTTAATCCTACTGACATTATTGGTAGCAAGGAATTGTGGGTTTACAATACTAAGACTCGTAAATTGGGCAAGTATGTGGCTAATGAGTACATGGAGTTAGGTGTTAAAGGCACTACAATTACCGGATTCAATGAGCATCAAAGTATTTGTAAGACACTGCGCAAGCCAGAAGAAAAACTTAAAGAGTTCAAAGCGGCAGGCAAAGTACAGTTGCGCAAGTTCTTAGAAGACATTAATGCTACAGACACTAAGATGAATGGACGCATTAACGAAGAAACTATCTTACTTAAGGTAGCTTAATTAGCAGAGCCCTTAATTACTGCAAAGTTAATTACAGGGCTATCACTTGCTGTACCACTAACACTGGCAAATGTAATGTTAAAACTTCCGGTACCTACTGCTGATACAAATCCAATATAAGTGTTGGTACTTGATTTAAAGTTAATAATAACAGTATCTGTTGCGGCTACGGTAGTATTAGTTACTGTAAAGGTTACGTAGGTACCTACAGTAGGAGCCGCGGCAAATAAAGTAATAGCACCAGTAATATAACTTACTGTTACAGCACCCGTTCTACTGCCAGTTTGTGTTATAGTTCCGCCATATCCACTGCCTGTAGCATATCCAATACCGCCAGTACCTTTTAACAATATGCTAGTGCTAGCTGTTAGAGATCCGTTAACAGTAACTGAACTTGTTCCAGTTGTAGCACCAAGTGTTACGTTAGTTGTTGATGATGCTAGTCCGCCAGTACCAATATTAATTGTTTTAATGTTGCCCGAGGTCGTAGCACCAGTAGCAAAGTAATAAAAACTGTTACCGGTCGATGCTGTAAACAAGTTAACCGTTTGTGCGGCAGTAGCAGTATTACCGATTGACAAACTTGTTGCTGTATTAGCTAAGTTAAGAGTAGTTGCGGCTCCTAATAGTGCCACTGTACCGTTTGGTGTAGCAAAAGCACTAGTTAATCCTGTGGTACCATCTATGCTTGTTAGTCCAGCTAAGGTTGTTGAAGTTGCTCCCAATGCTACACTAGTTGATCCAAAGGTTACTGAAGTATTAGCCAACATTGTATTAGTAACCGTTGCACTGTCGCCTGTGCCAATCAGTGTACCGGTTGTAATCGGTAACGATAGTGTTGGGGTACCTGCTGTAGCAGTTGCCTGTAGAATTGCTGTGCCGCTGGTACTACCAGGAAACGCCACTGAACTGATACCAGTAAGTGCTAGGTTAGCACTTGCACGGCCTAGTGTTATACTTGTAGTGCCTATATTAAAACTAGAGTTAGCCAACATTGTGTTCGATACAGTTGCACTATCCCCCGTGCCCACCAACGTGCCGGTAGTTGTTGGTAATGTAAATGTAGTTGTGCCCGCAGTGGCTTGTGGCTGTAGTGTTGATGTGCCACTAACACTTCCAGGCAATGCTATTGAACTAATGCCAGTAAGTGCTAGGTTAGCACTGGCGCGATTAATTGCTACACTAGTTGTTCCTAAATAGAAAGTTTGATTGTTTAAAGGTACAGTACCAGTTGTACTTGGTAATGTAATTGTTGTTGAATCAGTGCCGGCTAGAGTAATTGTGTTGCTAACCGTAAACGTTTTACCATCTGCTACTGCTAGTGTTGAACTAGTAGCAGGTGCAGTAATTGCCATTTTATTAATACTTGTAGCAGTAGCTACACCTAATATAGGTGTAGTTAATGATGGACTTGTTGCTAACACTACACTACCGCTACCAGTTGAACTAGTAAGTGTAGGTGCTTGTGCGGCACTACCAGTACCAGTCGATGTTAAAAATTGAGGAGTTGTAGTTGTATTACCGGCAACAAATAGTGTAGTATTAGCCGCCGATTGATAAGGAATGTATCCAATTGCGCCACCGGCTATACTTCCTGCATATCCATCTATGCTTGTAATACCAGTTAATGCTAACGAACCAGTTGTTCTATTAATAGCAATTTGTGTGCTACCTAAATAGAATGTTTGATTGTTTAACGCTACTGTACCAGTTGTACTAGGTAGTGTAATTGTTGTGCCATCAGTTGCTGTGATTGTTGCACCAGTTGCTACCGCTGTTAATGCAATTTTGTTAATACTTGTAGCAGTTGCCGCACCTAGCGTAGGGGTAACAAGCGTAGGGTTTGATCCAAATACTAAGTTACCTGTACCAGTAACTCCAGTGCTAGTTACGTTGTCAATTTGAATAGTTCCTGCACCGCCTAGCACTAAATTTTGTACGTTTAGAGTACCAGTGCCTGGGTTATAAGTTAACGGATTTGTTGTAGTTTCGTAGTATAGTGTACTTGTAGGACTTGCTCCGCCACTTGTAAATACAGGATAATAAGTGCCAGCAGAGTTTTGAGTTGTAATAGTTGTTAACGCACCTGACCCATTTCCGGTATTTGTAATAGTGATTTTACGGTTTACAGCATCAGCAGTTAACGTAATACCGAACCCGCCTACGATTGTAAGCGTTCCATTAACGTCTGGCGCTATTAACGTTGCGTCATTTTCTCCCACGTTTGTGCCACTTGTTGTGACATAACGGAAAGCATCTCCTGTAGCTACTGGCATAAAAAGTCCTCTTTATACGATATTTAGTGTAATTTGGGCTTAAGATAAATACTCTAAAGAGACTTAACCATGGCCCAAATACTACAAGTAGCAGAAGACGGAAGCGTCATTATTAACAAAATAGCCCTAAATTATACTTCAGGGAGCATAATTCATTCTGGTAGTTTATCAATAACAGGGCAGACACAAATAGATACTAACCTAGTAGTGTTAGGAACTATTACTGCCAATACCTTCAATGTTAAGAATTTAGTTACCGATAACGGAAGTTTAGACTCAGTTGGACAGTGGATTTACAATTCAGAAGCTGAACTAAATGGCAAAGGATTTACTTGGAGTTACGGTGGTGGACAAACACAGTTAGCCTATCGTACAGGCAACAGAGTGTGGACTAACGGTAGCTTTGATGTTGCTGGCGGATCTACTTACAGCATTGATAACATACCTGTGTTAAGCGGAAATAGTTTAGGCCCAACTATTACTAATAGTAATTTAACAAAAATAGGAACTTTAGAATCGTTAACTGTGTCCGGCGACACTAGCGTTGCTGAGTTTTTCTTTGTTGACAGTACTTCAAATAGAATCGGGATTGGTACTGAAGAGCCAAACAGTGCTCTTAGTATCCTAGATAACAATGTTGAACTTACTTTTGGTAGTCCACAAATTAGCCTAGGAGCAATAGGAACACACAGCGGGCACGATCTTGCTATTGTTACTGATAATGTACCACGCATTACTGTTAAAAGTTTTGGCGAAGTTCAAGTAGGAACTGTACAAAATAACAATGCTGTTCTTCGTGTTTACGGTACTATCTATGCTAACAGCGTACAAACAATTAGCGATAACGGACTTACTAGTTCTGTAGAGTTTAAAACAACTGCTGACACTAGCATATACGGACTTGGTATAAAATGGCAAGGACGTGGAACAGATCGTCAACTAGTTATGATGTCGGAGCCAGATAGAATTTGGACTACAGAAGATTTTGACTTAGACAGCGGTCGTTTTTATCGTATTAATAAACAACCTGTTCTAAGTGAAACTACTTTAGGTGCATCTGTAACTCAAAGTAGTTTAGTGTCATTAGGTTCTTTAACAGGGCTAAATGTTATTGGATCTACAACACTAAGGGCAGTATCAGCATCTAGTTTAACACTAGGAAACTTAGTGTATGATTCAACCGGTATTATATCTAACGGTGAATCACTAGTATCTGTTAATGCAAATCAAGTTACTATCGGCAATGCCAACTTACAAAATAATCCAGTTCGTATATTTGGACCATTAAGCATTAATGTAAACAATCCAGATCCTGATGTACAGTTCACAGTCAACGGTGATGTAAAGATTGGAGGTAAGAAGTTTACTAATGGTATTACTGCTCCGGGTACAGGTATTTGGACAGCCGGTGATATTTGCTGGAACACTCAACCAAACTTTGGTGGGCATGTTGGTTGGGTATGTGTAGCCAGCGGAACTCCAGGCGCTTGGGCAGGCTTTGGATTAATTTCTACTCAATAGTATTGACTTATCTACATACTAATGTATAATTAGTATATGCGGACTAAGACGCTCATCCCGCAATAAAAACTCTGCGTGTCATTGCTACTTTTAGGAGATAACAATGGCAAAATTTTATTCAACAAAAACATACGGTAACGACCGCGGCTTATCATGCTGTTTCAGACAATGGCGTGCCACGCATAGCCACTGCTCACTACTACATGGATACTCAATTGGCATCAAATTAATCTTTGAATGCGATACACTAGACGAAAAGAACTGGGGCATGGACTTTGGCGGACTCAAAGAATTTAAGGCGTGGGCAGACTATATGTTTGATCATACCACAGTAATCGCCGAAGATGATCCATTGCTAGATCGATTCAAAGAGATGTCTGGCTGGAGTTCAAATCCAGAACATGATGGCAATCCAGATCGTGTACAAACAGAGCCCTATCGTAGATCAGGTGTATGTGATCTTCGCATTGTACCCGGTGTAGGTTGTGAATTGTTTGCCAAAATGTGCTATGACAAAATGGCAGACTTGCTAGTAAATGGTAATCATCGTTATCCATTAAATCCTAGTGTTCGTATCAAAAATGTAGAAGTATTTGAACATGCGGGTAATTCGGCTACATACGAAGGTTGATCAAACTCATTGACTTATAGTGGACATAGTGTTATAATACATTATGTCCATTATTATTGATTACATATTATGAAACGTATCGGCTTTGCTTGTAAATGGATTGACTTTCCTCATCAGGTTGATGGTATAAAACCCAATGACGAATGTAAAGAATACAACACAGGTAGTACTACTGTGGCTTGGCTTAATCGCCAAACTAAAGATGTAGCAGAACAAAAACTGTGGGACTTAATGGTTCAGAACATCGAATCGACCCGTAAACTTGTAGAACGAGTAGGAGATTTAGATGATAACCTTCGTATGGTACGTATTAGCAGTGACATCTTGCCTGTCTATACTCACAGCGACTGGTCTTATTTTTGGCATCGTGGGGATGTGGTTAAGTATTGTGAGAAACACTTTTTGGAAGTGGGTCGAATTGCTCGCACTCGTAATGTACGTCTCTCTATGCATCCAGGTCAGTTCTGCGTTATGGCTAGCGATAATGAAGGTATTGTTCAACGAAGTATAGAGGAGTTTGAATATCATGCGGATATGGCACGTTACATGGGCTACGGCAAATCCTTTCAGGACTTCAAGATTAACGTCCACATCTCCGGTCGTCAAGGTCCAGCCGGTATCCGCCGTGCGTACCAACGACTATCGCCAGAAGCAAGAAACTGTATTACTATCGAAAACGAAGAAAACTCATGGGGACTAAATGACTGCCTTATTATTAGCGATATCATTCCTATTGTGCTTGATATACACCATCATTGGATACGTGAAGGTGAATACATCAGTAACCAGGATAGCCGTGTTAAGCGTGTCGTGGACAGTTGGCGCGGTCTGCGCCCTACTTGTCATTATTCAGTATCTCGTGAAGATGTTCTTGTGGGCCATGACACTAGTATAATGCCTCGTCATGCTGAACTATTGAAAGAAGGTTACAAAAAGCAAAAGCTCAGAGCACATTCAGACTTTTACTGGAATACAGCAACGAACGAATGGGCTTTGAGCTTTCTAAACACACATGATATCATGGCGGAGAGTAAAGGCAAGAATCTTGCCAGCTTTGCTCTTTACGAGCAAGCTAAGGAACTTAAACTGCTTTAGGCTTTTTTGGAGCACGTGGCTTTTTAACTTTAGTCTCTGGCAAGTAATCAGGATGTTCTTCGATTAATTGCTTAGTTGTTTTAGCTTTTTTAGCCGCAGTCTTTTTAGCAGGAACTGGTGCTGGAATTGACTCTAACATTGCACGAGTAACATCATCAGCAACTGGCGTTGTTGGTGTTTCTACTTTATAAGGTGCTTCGGGTTCTACTGCCTTTGGTTTTAACCCAAAAACTCGTTTAATAAATTCTCTCATAATAACTCTCCTTGTAAAATATTTATTAATAAATATCATTATGTATAACTTTATTAGATATGTTAGCCTGAATGAGGGCAATACTCCTAAAACTTTGGAGCAAACACCATTACCTTACAGTAAAACAGCCCTAGCTCCCAGCATGAGTAAAGCTACGATAGATTATCATTATGGTGAATTGTATAAGGGTTATGTTGATCGCTATAACAAAGGTGAGGGTGACCCGGACTTTAACGAAGCAGGGGCTTTTTTACACGACATATATTTTAGACAATTCCAAAGTCCTTCTAGATCTAATGAGCCTACAGCAATAGCTCTTAATTTTATCAACAAATATTTTACTAACTTTGACAAATTTAAAGAGGCTTTTGAAAAAGAAGCAATGAAAATACAGGGCAGTGGATGGGCATATCTAGCTCGAGACGGTAGCATTAAGACCATAAAAAATCATCAGATTAAAATGGATATAATACTACTAGTAGACTGGTGGGAACATGCATGGGCTCTAGACTATCAGAGTGAGAAGAAAGAATATCTTGAAAACCAATGGAAAATAATGAACTGGAATGTCATTGGTTCTAGAGTCGGTCGAGTAAGTTAAAATCTATCTAACAAATAAATATTATTATGAGAATCTGGGAAATAATTAAAGAAGGTAAAAAACCAATAAATGATCCAAAATTTGTTGGGTTTATGAACAATGCACTAGGTGACCGAGTCGATGCACCGGCACCTCCGCCTGACCCAGATATGGTTGCAATGGGCGGGAGTGTAGCAGAACTAGATAACCCGCATTTCAATTTCCGCCAGGCTATAAATTTTGGCATTAACCTTTTTAGGAAGATGACTCCAGAACAGAAATTAAAATTAGCCAAAAAAGGAGAAGATGCTGTAGAAGAATACATCTACAACATGGCTGTTAAGCACAATATGTTAATAGATTATGACGCAGATGATGATGCTAATCAACACAAATTTGCAGAAGAAGATATTGCAGAATGCCAGGGATACTTACCTGAAATATTCCATGATCCTGCTATCGACAGTTGGGTGATGGTATTAACAGACGGCAAGCCTATTCCTGAACCACGCAAGCGTAAACCAAAAGATTTAGGTCCTTTTACTGTTAAAATTAATCAAATAGCTGATACTCACGATGAGGCGGGTAGAGTCGTAGGTAGCGGATTGAGTAATCGAACTTGGAAACCAGTAAAACAATTCCAGACTAGACCTGAAGCAGAAGCCTACGCAAAACATCTAATTGCCAAATACCCAACGCATTATATTGGTGTTACTAATGGAGCCGATACTCATAACTTAAATGTTACTTATATACATAGCCCACCTGATACACGAAACTAAAGTTGGTCTAACGTCTTAAGACTACTAGCAGGCATACTCCAAACTTTACGACTTTCTACGCCTTTAGCCTGGGCAAATTTCTTAGCATCACAATTACTGCATACGTGATATACATTATTGTTTAATCTTTTTGGATCCATTGATCCTTTATCTCGAGTAAACACTTCTGTACAACAGTCACATCTAAATACCAATACTTGTTTTTCACGCACATAGGTGTGTGTTTTGCCACGGTTACTGCTACGCACATAGTGGTTTTGTCTGACTTCTGTTCTGATATACATAACTGTATTTACATTAAGGTTATAAAACGCTTTGATAAATATTACAAAGAGGCAATTATGATCACTATTTCCGAGTCTGCAAAAACAAAAATCAAGGACATTTTACTTGAAGAAAACAATCCTAAAGTAGCATTACGTACCTTTGTACAAGGTGGAGGATGCAGTGGATTCAGTTATGGCTTTACACTCGACGAAGAAATCAACGAAGATGACTTTGAAATCCCCCTAGATGATTACAAAATACTTGTAGATAGTATGAGTATGCAATATCTTACAGGTGCTGAAATAGATTATAAAGAAGAATTAATGGGCAGTAGTTTTGTAATAAAGAATCCTAATGCAACAACAACATGCGGCTGCGGCAGCAGTTTCGGAGTTTAATAAATGACACAACAAATAATTAATACAGGTATTCAAGGTAACGACGGAACTGGCGACAGCATTCGTGATTCGTTTAATAAAGTTAACAGTAACTTTACTGAACTTTATGCAATATTTGGATTAGGTGGAAAACTAACTTTAGCAGGGCTAGGTGACGGAACTAGCTATGCCGCTAATCAATTGATTACTGCAAACGCTACTGGAACAAGTCTTTCTGCAAGAACTTTAACTAACTCCGATGGTAACTTAGCCATTACCTTTACTGAAAATACTATTGATATTAAAGCTACAGCATCTAAGCTAATTGATGATACTAGTCCTACACTTATTCAAAGTATTAATGCCAACAGTCTTTATACCATTGGTAATATTGTAGATCCTAGTTCATCACTAGTTAATGCATTTAACTCTGTTTATTCAGGTGCTCCTACTACACTTGGACGTTTACCTGTATCAGTTAACTACGGTGTTCAAAATTTTGTTGCGGCTGTTGGTAGTAATTTTAGCAATCTTAATCAAGTGTTGTCTGCTCCTGTTGCGGGCACTTATACCGTTAGCGCGGCTCTTAAAACTCGCTCACAACCATTAGTTCCGCAAATTAGCGATAGTGATTATAACGCTTCATACACAAGTAATTACTTGACTACTGAAGTAATGCAACGTAAAGATACAGTGTACCGTGGTGGTGACACTATGACTGGTGCATTAACTCTTAGCGATCATCCAGCACCATTATCAGGATTTGGAACTCCTAAGTCAAGCTCGGACTTACAAGCGGCTACAAAATACTATGTTGATAATAATACATTTTACAGTTCAGTAAACTTGTATGTTTCTACAACAGGTGATGATAACCAAACTCTTACGCCAGCTGGACGTCAAGGTCGTGCATGGCAATATGCATATAAAACTATTAGTGCGGCATGTTTAGAAGCAGATAGCTTAATGTCTCTAAGTCAATTAGAGCCGGGCCCATATCGTCAAACTATTACTTACACTCAGAACGCTATTCAAACTCAATCAATTGTTAATGCGGCTGGATTAGGAGCAACTGGTAATAATGGCAATAGTGTCTATACTAGTGCGGCTACACTTCTAGAAGACAACAAGCAATTTATTCAAACAGAAACTATTGCATACATTAACCAAAAGTATGTTAGTCAGTTTTCAAACACTGGATTTTATAATTTACTTTATAACATCACACAAGGCATTGGGTACGATGCTATTTTAGGTTCAAACTTTAATACTGTAACCTATGTTACTAGTTTGTTCAATCAATCTTCAGTAAATCAAAATATTGTTGCTAACCAATTGGCACAAGTTACTGACGCAATTAATCAAATTCAAACACAGATTGCTACGTATTCTTACAGTACACCTTTATTAAAGCAATATGTTAGCCAGATTATTTCTGCATTACAGTACGATTTACTATTGGGTTCAAATTTCCAAACTACTATTGCAGGATTAAATTTTAATCATTACGGAATTGGTGTTAGCTCTTCTGAAATGGTTTTTGTATTGAATCAATTACAAGCCACTATCTTAACTACCATCGGATCTAGTAACGGTCAAGGAACATTGATAGCTCCATACTTTACTAATCTTGAAGCAATAATACAAACAGGAACAGCATCAACACCAACATACCCATCAATCAGTTCAACAACTATAGAACAGACTGATGCTAAATCATTATTATTAAACAACGTTGCCTTCTTGCAAGCAGAAATTGTTGCTTACTTAACCAGTAAGTATCCTTCATTAGCTTATAGTAAATCTACTTGCCAACGCGATATACAATACATAGTATGGTCATTGGTATATGATTTAATCTACGGTGGTAACAGTCAAAGTGTATATGCAGGTCTACAATACTGGGCGGCTAGTTATAGCGTTGATACATTCCAGGATCAAGAAAAATCAGCAACCATTGCTTCAATAATTTACTTAAAAACATTAGTTGCAAATGTATTAACCAATACACCATTAGGTACTAACAGTACTGTATTATATCAAACTACAGTACCTCAGTATACTAACCAAACATTAAATCACGTAGTTGCAAATGACACATTAAGCAATAATATTATTGCAAATATTACAACTATACAAATTATTGTTAGTAGCAGTAGTGAATCTGTTGCGGCTACAACTTATAGTCTAGTAACCCCAACTACTCCATCAACTGGAACAATTTATAGTTACACACAGTTGTTTAATCCAACTGCTTGGGCTTTAGCTGCCGATACTGAACTTAAAGCACAGTACAGCATTATTAATAATGATTCATTAACTGCTGATGTTTCTAGTTTATTCAAAACAGTTAATCAAATATTAACCTACGGTGTAGGAACAGCACAAATTCCAATTACTGGAACTAACACTTCTTCATTCTCAACAAACAATGTTTATAATTTATACGTAGGACAACCAATTACGTTTGCCCAAGTGTGGGGAGGTAGTGTTAACCTTGCAGGAACTAATGGCGGAACATACTACATCTATTCTATTGATAGTGTTAATAATCAATTTACAATTAGTACAACTAATCCATTAGCTGGAAATGCAACTCAAAAGACATTAGTATCAACATCTGGCACAGGTACTGCGACAGTTTATAATCGTCCAACACCATTTATGCCAAGCCAAACATATTCTACATATGGCAATGCTGCCGCAGGTATATTGGCAAACTTACAATTCTTAGCAGAAGATGCATACTTGTATGCAACTATTAATCACAGCGGATTTATTCCTGCTGAAGGTATAACTGCATTTAAAAATAGTATTGTATATCTATCTGAAGCAGTTGCTTATGATTTAGCATCTACTACTGCTACTGTAGCATCTAGTTCTGCTTCATGGTATGCGGCTAATCAGATCATGCTAAACTTTGCTAAGGGTGGATCAGAAAATTCTATTTGGTACGGTGGCGTTAATACAGTTATTGCTAGATTGCTAGACAGTATTACAAAAGTTTCAGAAGATAATGCTGTTACAACACAAGTTGGAGCAATCCTTGCTCAAACATTTAGCACAAGTTTTGACACACCACACGCATTTGCCGCAGGTGCAATTACTACATTGTTCTCGTCAATTATTGAACCAGTAATTGCAGGAGCTACAATTACTCCAACATACCCATCGTTGGCTACTTATGTTACTACTAACGCTCAATTATACAACGCAACACAGATTGTTATTAATCAAGCATCAACTATATCTAACAATATTTTAGCTTATATGGCTAATAAGTATGTTGGTGGTTTCTCTTACAATCAAGCCACTTGTTATAGAGACGTCGGCTATGTAATTGATGCAATGGCTATTGACTTATTAACTGGTGGTACATATCAATCAATTAATGCAGGTAAGTCATACTATAAAAATGCATCAGCGGCTACAATAGCTATCGGTACACAGTATGCTGAAACTGTTGACGGATTGAAATATGCTGAAACACTAGCAATACAAGTTTTAAATCAAGTTTCAGCATTACGTTACCAATCACAAATATCACAATATCCTGCATCGTTTAATTCAGGACTTGGCGGTGCTAGTTCTGCAACAAGCCAACTACAAACATTGTATGCAACCATGTTAGGTATTATTACCAACGGTGTTGGATCAGCTCCAACTCCAAGTTTTGGTACAGGTTTGTGGAGTATTACATTTGCTAACGGTGGACGTGGTTACGTTGATCAAGGTGCGCCAGGTGACGTTCACATTCTTCCAGGACAAATTTTAATTGGTAATACCAGTGGAGCACAAGGTGTTATTGTTAGCTACACACAAGGAACATTGTCAAGTTACGATACAATCGTTGTTCAATTAACTCAGCCAGGTTTCTTCCAGCTAAATGAAACATTAGACTTTGGTGCAACTACTTCAAGTTTACAAATTACTATTAATGTTGAAAGCGGTATCTACTATGAAGATTTCCCAATCAAGTTACCACAAAACTGTACAATCGCAGGTGATGATTTCCGCCGTACGATTGTGCGCCCGGCAAATCGAATTAGTCAAAGTCCATGGGTTAATACGTTCTTCTATCGCGATGCAGTCATTGATAATTTATTAACAGGTCAAATTAATTTTCCAAGTTTAGGCCGTGGCGGTATTGATTATGCTGTATCAGCTAACACTTCATTAACCTTAAGTGCAACTAGTGGTTCTATAACTGGTACACTAGGTAGTGGTACTGCTCCAAATAGTTGGGTTAATTTAATCTTAACTGATGCTATTGCATTGTTTACTGGATACATTAGTGGCAATACTTTAACAGTATCAAGTGTTACTTCAGGAACAATTACTGGTGCTAACAACGGATATACTTCAACATATACTGCTCCTAACTTTGTAGGTCAATACATTATTGGGCCTGGAATCCCAGCAGGCACTTATATTACTGGCACTACAGCAGGTGGATCAACTGTTCAAACAAGTGCTTCTACTTCATGGTATTTAAACAACACACTAACAGCAGGATCTAGCGGATCTCCTGTTAATTTAATTGCAGTAACTGGTCTAGCACAAGTTACCAATGTCAGCGGTAATGTAATTTTTGCTAACGTATTACAAGGATATCCATTTAATTCAGCAGACGCAAGTCCAACTGTAATGGCATCCGGATACTGGCATTTGTTTAGCGGATTGCCATATGGATATCATTATCTAACTGATCCACAAAACGTATATTCAACACCTTTAAACAACAAGAACATTGACATGTTCTTAGTAAATGATGCTACTCGTGTTCGTCTAATTTCAGGACAAGGCCATGGCGGCTTTATGATGGTACTTGATCCTAATGGACAAATTAAAGCCAAGTCTCCATATGCTCAAGAATCTGGTTGTTTCTCAGGTAGTATTAACGAACCACGCTTTGCAGGTGGACAATTTATTGACGGATTTTCTGGAAGACTATCAGGTAATATTACTTCTGTAAATGCTGTCAACGGAGTTGCAGGTGTAAGTCTAACAGTTACTGGAACACAAAATACAGGTTTAGATGTTCGTGCTCCGCAAGTACCGTGCTCATTCTTTGTTCAAGGTAATCGATATCAAGTTAATGAAATTCTTAGTTATACACAGGCTGTACAACAAGTTCAAAGTTCATACGCATCAGGTGGTGCAAGTGGTTCTTTAACATTAGTTGTAAATTCAGCTAGTGGTATTGCTAAAGGAATGCTAGTCACAGGTAACGGTGTTCCTGCTTATACTTACGTTGATCCTCTTTGGAATGGCTCAACAACTATATTGTTAACCACAGCACTAAACGCACAAGCGGCTGGTACTTACACATTCTCATTACCTCAAACTGTAATGGTATTAGATGCGTCTACTCCATTTAGTCCATTGACTGCATTTGGAAATAGTTACTCAACTATTAGTACTGTACTTGGCACTGTTATCGATGCAGTGGCATACGATTTAGCATTAGGTACAAATTATCAAAGTGCTAAATTAGGATTAACATTACTTCAACCACAAAATATTCCTACAGGACTAGCGTTATCATTGACTAGTCAAGGAATCACTTATGTTGGAACAAAAATTGGAAACTTGAATGCTCCGGCAGTAAGTGGCGGTAGTTTATCAAATATTAAGTCTAGTTTAAATACAATAACAAATATTCTTAATAACGGTTTAAGTTATGTGCCAACTATTGTTTGGCCAACTACAACTAGCACATATACTACAGCTAATCAACTAGCTGTAAAGAATATTTTACAAATAAACAAAGCATTTATACAACAAGAAATTACAGCTTGGATTGCTTATAATTTTAATATTAGTGCCAACGCGGCTTATAGTGCTATCAAGAGTCAACGAGATATTGGCTATATTATTGATGCATTAACCTACGATATTGTGTTCAATAACGCAGGTAACAATAGCAACAGCATGATGTATGATATTGCTCAAAGTTACTATAGTGGCGGTACTAGCGAATTACAAATTACTATTGGTAACAGTACTGTTAGTGTACAAGCAATTTGTTTAGCATCATTTGTAAGACTTAATCAAGTATTGCAATCAGTTGTTATTAATCAAGCAATTACTCCTACAAGTGGTAATAACCTAACACAAGATCGTACAACATATACGTATTCTTATAGCGCACCAACAGCTGAACAAACTAGAATTGCAACACTAATTGGTTATCTAATTGATTATGCAACTGATGGATCTTTCAATTGGTCCGCAATAGGTACTGTTACTAGCGGTAGTACTGTAATACAAAACGTTTCTTGGATTCCAGGATTAACTACACCAGCTACTGCTAATACATATATTACAGGAACAGGTATCCCTGCAGGTGCTTATATTACTGCTCTTAATGGTGCAAGTATTACTATTACTGGGGCAACTGCTACAGCTACAGGAGTTGGTACAAATAGTATTGCAACACTTACCTATGCCGCTCAAGCAACTGTTCCGTTCACTGTAGGTTCAACATTAACTGTTACTGGTATAACTCCAAATGCATATAACGTAACAGCTACAGTATTATCTGCAACAACTACTCAAGTAACGTATGCGTTAACTACTACTCCATCAAACGGATCTGCGTTCACAGGCGGAGCAGTTGGCAACTACACTGCAAACGTAGGTGGTCCAATTACAATTAGCTCGGCTGCTACTGTAACTTCGCCTACAACTAACAGTAACAACATTGACGGTACTGTAATTACATTTACAGGTGGTCAGTTATCATCGGTTAATGCACTTGGTAGATATAGTCCATACGTTAGCCTTACTGATTTCTCAACTATTGAAGCTCAGAAATCTACTATGATCGGAACATATAGTTCTGCATCATTCAGTGGTTATATCTCAGGAACAACATTAAATGTAACAAGTGTACAAAGTGGAACTATTGTTTCTGGTATGGTTATTTCTGGAAATGGTATAACTTCAGGTACAACAATTACTGCCAACTTAACTGGTAGCGGATCAACTGGGGTTAGCACATGGACCGTAAATGCTTCTCAAGTAGTTGCATCCGGTGTCAGTCCTATTAACCTAATTGGTTCAACATCGTCTGGTTTAGTATCGTATATCGACCAAGGTGGAGGTTTAAATATTCCAATTGAGATGGGCGGTAACCGTTCAATGTTGGCAAACGATTATACACAAGTTAACGATTTAGGTTACGGTGTATTAGCAACTAATAACGGTTTAACAGAACAAGTTTCAACCTTTACTTACTATAACCATACTGCATATTGGGCGTTGAATGGTGCTCAGATCCGTTCTGTTGCTGGGTCTAACTCAAACGGTGACTACGGACTACGTGCTACTGGTTATGATCAGACTCAAATACCAAACGTTGTTACTTTAGCTAGCAACCAAATACAAACTGCTCGTGTTTATAAACAAGGTTCTACTGCTGGCTATATGGTTCCAACAGCGGCAACTCCTGCGTTAAGTGTATGGGTTATTGGATATCAATACACACCATTTAACAATTCAGAAATTGAAATTGATCACAGTCTAGCAGGCGGTGGTATTACTCGTTATTCAGTAGCAAACGTTCAACATGCTGGTATTCAAATTAATGGAGAAGACGTATTACAACTAAGTTTTAGTACATCAGGTACTGGTGGTACAAGTACCAGCGGATTACAATACCCATTGTATGATGGACAGTTAGTTACAATCCGTGCATTACAAAACCAAAAAGTTCTAAATGTTGCAACTGTACATCCAACTCGCCCAAGTACTAGCTTCCAGTATTCAAATAACTTGGCCACTGTTTATAGAGTTATTGCTTATAACTTAATCGAATCAACAGGTGAATCTTTAACACAATTAACAACCGGTGCTACTGCAACCTACGTAAGTCCTACAAGTAACGCTACTAGTTCTGCTGTTATCAGAGTAACACTTGGGTCTGGAACTATTAGCGCAGGACAAGTGATAAGTGGTATTGGATTTACCGGTACCTTAACTGTTTATAGCGTTTCGTTTATTAGTGGTTCAGATTATGCAGTAACATTAACTGGTACTCCTACTACACAACCAACTGTAGGCGAAACTATTGTATTCTCAAATGTAGTTCAAACTACATCAATTATTCAAACTGACTCATCATTTAACTATTATCAGTTGGCTACTGATCCGATCACTGTTGGTACAGCTGATCCTACTCCGTATCTAACAGGATATGCTAGTGCTACAGTATCAAGTATTTCATCTACTACCCTTGTTGTTTCAAGTGTATCTGGTACTATTGCACAAGGCATGACTGTTGGTGGATTAGGATTTACTACACAGACAGTTGTTAGTGTATCAGGCCCAAGTGCAGGCAATTACACAATTACATTAAGTGCAGTTCCTACATCAGGCATTACTCCTGTTGGATTTGTATACTTTGCTGTTAAGACATTAGGTGCTCAAGTTGGTGATAATAAGATTGCTGTTAGTCCGCTTTCACAATCAATAACAATATCACAACTTAATACAGGAACATACATTACTTCTTATAACGGTCGTGTACATCGTGTTATTAGTTACACTCCACCTGTATTAGTTGCTACAGCAACTTATGTAAGTGGAGGAACTTCTGTTACTCCTACACTAACTGTTAGTGGCGTAACAGGAACTATTATTCCAAGTGTAATAGCAAGCAACCAATATACCTATGTATACAACAACACAGGAACAGGATTTACCGGGCAAGCAGTTTATGTTACTGCGGTAAGTGGTCCAAACGGCAGTGGTAATTATACTGTAACACTAAGTGGAACTGTAAGTTCAGTAACAGCTGGTGCGTCATTATCGTTTGGTACGAATCAACAGTCTTATATAACTATTGATCCAAACCCAATATACAACCTTGCAGGATCTAATGTTTCAGCAGGTGCTTTAACATTTGTTAGTTCTCAATATAGCGTTAATAACACCAGTTACGAATACGTAACCTATAATGTTCCTAACACACAAACTAGTGCTAACCCAACACCAGTGTTACCACCAGTAGATAGTTACATTGCAATTAGCGGACAAAGTACTGCATCGTACAATGGTACATATCAAGTTGTAGGTAACACTAGTCAAACAACAATTAGTGTTTCAAGTATAACAAACTTACAAGTAGGTATGATCCTATCTAGTAGTACAACTGGTGCAATTATACCTCCTAACTGTATTGTTCAATCAATATCAAGTACTGGAAACACATTTGTAGTAAGCCCTGCATGTTGGTTACCGCCAGGTGCAAGTATTACTGCTACGTTCCCTCTAACAGTGGCTAGCATTACAGTTAACACTCTTGGTAATAACGGATATGCAACAGCACCTACACTAACATTCAGTGGTGGTGGCGTTGATTCAACTCATGGCATATTTGCACAAGCATACTGTACAGTTGACTCTGTAAGTCAAACTATTAACTCACTTGTGGTAGTTGTTAGCGGTGGTTACGGTTACACTTCAGCTCCAACTATTACTCCAAGTTATGGTAGTGCAACATTTAATGTAACAATGTCTAGTGTTACACCATTCAGTGCAACTATCACAGGATCAAGTAATACTACACAAATTGCAGTAGGTTATCCAACTGCAAGAAGTGAAGTAGCATCTATTACATCTAATTTAAGCCCTACAGTTGGTGGAGTATTAACTGGAATTCAATTTACAAGTAACTTGTTAACAGTTACATCAACTGCTGGATTAATAGTAGGCAACCAAATTATATTCACACTACCTACTTCTAGTTCATCTCAAGCAGGATATATTGTTGCAGGTGTTCCAGCATCATCAACAGCTGCCGCTACAGTAGGAACTACATACTACATTCAAAGCATTTACAGTAGTACACAGTTTACAATTAGCACTTCGCAATTTGGTAGTGCATTTGTTCCAGTATCTAGCGGTACTGGTAGTATTACCGGACTTGCAATTAACTGGGTAGCAACTAACTTTACCTTTGGAGGTAGCAATACCTTTACTGGTTACACTATCAGCAATGCAAGTGTGTCAGGTTCAGGTTCAGGAACTTATACTGCTACATTGACTGTAGCAACTATGACTATTACTCCAGGTGCTTACTATCGAGTATGGAACAGTATTAACGTAGCATTTAACGGAACATGGTTGTGCGTAAACAGTACTGGCGGTTCTGGTTCAAGTTTACAATTACAGTATCCAAACAACCCTGGATCATTCACAGGTTCAGCAAGCGTAAGCATAGAAGCAACTACAAGCTCTAGTTCAAACTTAGGTATTAGTAAACCGTTTACTACAACTACAGCATTGAAGGTTGGTTATCCTGCACAATCAACAGGACAGATTATTGTTAACATCAGTACTTGCCGTGCTACAGGACATGACTTCTTGTTAATCGGTACTGGCGGTTACAACACTTCTAACTACCCAAATACAATCTTTGGTGCTCCAGCTATATCAGCTAAACCAGGAAATCAAATTGTTGAAGAAACTGTTGGTCGTGTATTCTACATGAGTACTGACGAAAACGGTATCTTCCGTGTTGGTAAGTATTTTACTGTTGACCAAGGTACAGGTACTGTTACATTTAGTGCTTCAATTGCTTTAAGTAACTTGACAGGTTTAGGTTTCAAACAAGGTGTTACAATTACAGAATTCTCAAATGACGCTTCAATGAGTCAAGATTCTGACTTCGTAGTACCAACACAAACTGCTGTCATTGGTTACATTAATGATCGTTTAGGATTAACAAATACTGGCGCGGCAACTACCGCAAGTAATTTAATTGGTCCTGGCTTCTTACCGTTAAGTGGCTCATTATCTATGAAGTCTAACTTAAACATGGGTAATAACAACATCATTAACGTTGGTACTCCAGTTAACGGAACTGATGCCGCTAATAAGACGTATGTTGATGCTACTGCTTACTTAGGCGGATTAAAAGACGTAGAGCTTACAACACCAGCTGTAGGAAATATTTTAATATATGATACTACAACAGGTAGTGCAACTGCTACAACACAAAATTCAAACGTAATTAACGTTACTTCAACTACTAACTTAACAATTGGTGATACAATTACATTTACTGGATCAGCATTACAACCATCTGGATTGGCCGCTGGTACTTATTATATCACTAGTGTTAACACTGGTACTAACCAAATAACAGTTAGTTCTACATTAAATGGAAGTAATCTTGTACTTTCTAATGGTACTGCATCTGCTAATCAAGTAACATTCCTAACAACTCGTTGGAGAAATATTGCTATACCTCAAGGATCTAACCCAGTTGTAGCAGTTCAAGGAGCAAGTGGTACAGGTTCTGTTGCAACATTAACTTACTACGCTTCAACTAGTCAATATGTTGTAGGACAAACTATTATTGTCAACGGAATGGTTCCAACAGGATATAACGGTATATATGTTGTTACTGCAAGTACATTTAGTGCCGGTACAGGTAATGTAAGTTATAGTAATACCACTAGCGGATCTGCAACGACGCTTGGTACTATTATTGGTAATAGTAGTAACTGGACATATAATTCTGCTAGTTCTACACTAACAAACATTATTAATTCAAACAGTATTGTTGATAGCATGGTTAACAGCGCGGCAGCAATTCAACAAAGTAAATTGTTGATGCAATTTGCCACTGCTAGTACTGCTACTGCTCCAACAGGCTATACACAAAGCACTACTGGTTTAGCTCAGTTTAACAGCAATGTGTTTACATCAACATATGGTTGGATTGATTTAGTAGGTTCTACTTCAACTACAACTGGTATTCAACCAGGTAAGTTAACTTACCAACCTCAAGGTACGCTAGTTGGTAACTTAGGAACTGTTGACGGAACTGCTTCAGGTAATGCGGCTCCTGTTAATACTGTTAGTTTTAACAATGTTGCCATTTATGGTAATGCTATAACTAATGATAAATTTGCAACTGCTGGAACTGTAACTCCTGGTATTATGTACATTAGTAGTACAACAGGAGGTAACGGTAGTTCAGGTTATGCTGGTGCTACTCCAACTGGTTTCCATACTAGCTATGGTACATTAACTTATAGTACAATTCATGGCGTAAGTACTATTCCATACTCTGATTCAAGTACTGGATTTATTGACGTAACTGGATTAAGTATCAGTGGCAATAACGCACTAAGTTATAACAGCACAGGTAGTGTGTTTAATCACAAAGCACCTGGAGGTTATACTTGGGCTACCGTTAGTGGTTCTAGTACAGGTAATATAACACTTGGTGGTGGTATAGGTACCACAATGAACATTGGTGCTAACTCACAAATTACTTTAGGTAGTGGGGGAAGCGTTGACGTTAGTGGTGCTAATTTCTTTACCAATAATATTGTTGCTGGTGCGTATGCTGGAAGTCTAGTTACAACTAATACTGCATACTTCTATGGACAATTTAAACTTTATGGAACTTCAACATTAACTGCTACATACTCCGCTGACTTAGCTGAGTATTATGAAGGTGATGCTGAATACGAAGTAGGTACTGTAGTTGTATTTGGCGGTGATAAAGAGATTACAGTTACTGATCAAATAAACGACACACGCCTAGCAGGGGTAGTAAGTCATACAGATAAGGCAGCGTTTGTAATGTATGACGAATGTCCAGGATTGAAAAATCTTGTAGCACTAGCCGGACGTGTTCCAGTTAAAGTTGTTGGCCGTGTTAAGAAAGGTGACATGTTGACAACTAGTGCAACCCCAGGATACGCTGTTAAAGCATTGACACCGACACTAGGTGCTATTATTGGTAAGGCATTACAAGATAAAGATTACGGCGAAGCTGGAATCATTGAAGTTGCTGTAGGGAGAAATTAATGACACAACAAACAATCAATATAGGAACTACAGTCAACGATGGTACTGGCGATCCGCTACGTACTGCGTTTACTAAAATAAATGCTAATTTTACAGATTTATATACTAGTTACGTAACTTCGACAAGTTTAACTAGTACACTAAGTTCTTATGCATTATCTTCTAATGTCACATCTATACCAAGCCAGACTAATAATGGCGGAGCAGTATTAACTACAAACGGAACAAGTTTAAGTTGGGCAGTTCTTACATCTAATTCGTTAACTAATGGCAGTTATACTGCTACGTTAAGTAACACAGGAAATTTTACAATTCCTGGAAATATTGACGGTTCCGCTAGCACTAGTACTATTTTTGCAACTCCTAATACAAGCGTAGCTTTACTTAATGCGGCTTCTACTCTTACTTTTGCTAACGGTGCTACTACATTAACATTAGGATATAATGGTACAAGTGCAAATAGTACAACTAACATTAATACTGCCTCAGTAGCAAATACAATTACTAAAACAGTAAACATCGGTACTAACGGTGCAACAGGTTCTACAACTAATATCAATATTGGCACTGGATCAAGCGGAACGGTATCAGTTACCATTGGTGGTGTTACTACGTATAACGGCGCAGTTAAATTTAATGGTGCTCTACAAAGTGGTGGTGGGGCAACTAATATCACATTAAGCAATAATGGTCCAACTCTAAACGGTACAACCACAGTAGGTATTGTAGCCACAGCACAGACCGCTGGAACAATAGGTAGTGCAACAACTATTGCACCAACTAACCCAATTACATTTATATCAGGGACTACACAAATTACTACCATTACCCCGCCTAGCGGAATTGCAACATATGGCGGGCAAATTACACTTATTCCTACAGGAATATGGACTACTAGTACAAGTGGAAATATTGCCCTAGCATCAACCGCAGTGGTATCTAAAGCAATGATTATGACATACGACGGCGGTACATCAAAATGGTACCCAAGTTATTAATAAATACTAAAAGAGAGCGGCAACAATGACACAATTATTACTACCAGTACAACTAGGAACATACGCAAATGACGGTACAGGTGACGATTTGCGTACCGCATTTCAACGAGTTAATAACAGTTTTGCTCTGTTAAGTACTACTATAACAGGTGCTACAAATGTAGGATCTGGTACTGGTATTTGGAAGGACACCACTAATGGCAATTTAGAATTTAAAAGTCTAACTAGCATAGGTGCAACTGTATCAATTACAAATACAGCTACTACTGTAAATTTAGAATCAATTGCTACTCTTTCAACTGATCCAAATCCTACATTATCGCATAACTTAAACCTAAATAACAATTACATTTACGGTGGGGATAGTAAAACAACAGTGTACGGATACGATCAACGCATCAGTAACAATTTGTTATCCATCCTTATAGACAATAATAATTTAAATGTAGACTTAGGGTCTTTTAGTAACCCTACTGGATTTGAAACCGCTCCAATGATTCCTGCAGGCAATGGACAAACTAGTGGCGGATACTCATGGGACTTTGGTACAAATTTTACAACTACAAATGATCATATAAATTTTGGATACATTACAACTGCCGATCTTGTTCAAGACGGTCAGGATCATCAATTAGTATTAAGCGGTAATTTAATTACTGTAGGTAATCATAGTCTAACTTTAAATTTATTAGGTAATTCTAATCTAATACTTCCAAGTAGTGGAACATTATTAACTAGCACTAGCCCTGCTATGACTAACCCTATTATTACTGGAACTGCTAATGTAAGTAATGTTAATGTAACTGGAACATTAACAGTGGGCGGAACAAATCTTAAATCTTTAGCAATCGCTATGAGCGCCGCATTAGGCTAACACTATGCCACTAAACATTTGGACAAAACCATCAGGATACAATTTTAGCAATAACGGACAACCATTCCCTGAACAGGTAGCCGTTAGTGTTTCGCTACCTGTTACTACAACTAATCTTACCTTTACTATAATTTCTGGTGCGTTGCCAGGAGGCTTGGCTATAAAAAATGGAGTTATCACCGGTAGTCCATTTGTTACTCAAGGTATACAAACATATCAATTTTGTATTAGAGCCAATGGAACTGCTAACTCAACAGCCGCACAGTTTGATGCAGGAAAATTTATACCAGGTGGAACTATTACTGGAACATTTTTAGTGGGTATGACATTAACTGGTTCCGGTATTCCTACAGGAACTTATATTGTTTCAGACAACGGTGATGGAACGTTTGCTGTAAATATTACTGAAAATATTGCAAGTGTATTAGTTAATGGTTCAGGGTTTGCTGATAGAACATTTACTATCCAAATTAACGGAGCAAATGCTCCAGTATTTGAAACTCCTGCTGGTAATTTACCAGTTGGAGTACATCACCAGTTATATGCGTTAGATGGAAACTATGTTAGTTANCAAATTGAAGCATTTGATGAAAACACTGTACTTGGAAAAAATTTAAAATATTTTATTGCCAGCGGTGATGGATTGTTGCCTCCAGGGTTAACACTTTCTGACTCAGGTGTAATCAGCGGATATGTATTGCCTAATCCTCAAACTGTAATTACTGTTACAGATGGTGATGGCACATTTGACGAAACATATTTTGATGATGCAGGCTACGACTTTGCTATTGTGCCCACAGATGGATTTGACACATATCAATATGACGATGTTACTTGGGACTATAGTTCTAAGGTAAGACTGCCTAGCACCTTAAATCAAAATTATCAATTTAAAGTTACAGTATCAGATGGTATAACATCTGCTCAAAGAATTTTTAAAATATTTGTATTAGGTAGTGATCAATTCCGTGCAGACTCTATAAGCCGAGATGGATTTGCAGGTAGTTTTACTGCTGACTCTAGTTTCCTTAGAAATCCCGTTTGGCTGTCAGATGCAAATTTAGGTACTTATAGAGCTAATAACTATCTTACTGTACCAGTATTATTGTACGATAATGCTGATGTTATATTCCGATTAGAAACAACTAACTGCGAAGTATATGCAGTTACACAAAAATTAACTCAGTATGACAATATAAAATCAATTACATTCACTGGTAATCTTACTAGCGGAAGTAATGTAGTCACCGGAGTGTCTCATGCTTACGCATACAGTATAGGACAAACTATTCAAGGTGCAGGTATTCCTAGTGGTGCTGTTATCAATAGTGTTAGTCATGATGTTTTATTATCTAATGTTGTAATCACCGGAACTGGTGGTACATTTAGTTGCGCTTTTGCATCTACTCAAATGTTTGTTGGACAACAAATAGTTGTTGCAGGTACATTTGGTGTATCAAAAATGATATCAAATTATTTAGATAAAAATATTTCTAATACTTATTACATCATTGCTACTAACGGATTTACAACATTTACACTATCATCAAGTTTTAATGGGTCAGCAGTTCCAACTATTGCAGGAACCCCAACAGGAGTAACATTTACTGCTAATTCTTATACGTTAACAATGTCAACAAATGCCACATTAACCCTTACAGGGTCGACAATGGTATACAGCGGTACTCATTTAACAGTTATTAATGTAACCGGAACTCCAACTGCTGGACAGTATTTAACATTTGACAATTACATATCTAATGCGACTGGTACAGTTTATCAAATATCAAATGTTGCCAGCCTAGGATCTAATTCATA
>JGI26470J50227_1000117_pt1 | contig 37263 bp, 33 predicted proteins | sample FreactTroBogLake_FD_50227 | JGI IMG/M metagenome (IMG submission 50227)
GAACAATCAAAATGCGAAATCAACTTGGGTTCTTCCGGAACGCTCACATCAAAAAGATCGACACCAGCGGGTTTAATACCAACAGCGCTGGCTTGATAGGCTACCGCCAAGATATTGCCAGCAACATCCAAAGAATTGGATCGCAGCTTCATGTGCGGCAAGTCTGTTTGCACTAATAGGGTTGGATTGGCGGGGTCAGTAACATCAATGCCAGAAAAGTTCTTGGGGGCTGACTCGTGAGCCAGCCAGAGTATTCTTCTTCCCTTGGCATCAATCTGCATTGAAATGCCCTCACCCAAACCCCCAAAGCCTCCCAACTCATGATGAGCCAATAACTTCATATTGAGTGATAAAGCCTGGTCTGATTTTGATGCGGGACTGGAAATATTAGACATAGAATTTTGTGAATGAAGTTTTTATGGTTATATTAATAACTACGAGGAGAGAACAATGAAAATAAGTAAAGATATTGGGTTAAACGTCAGACTAATTGCAACTACAGTTTTTGCCACTTTCATTACTCTCTCCTATTCTAATAGCATAGCTCAATCGAGCGACTTCCCAATAAAACCCATTAAATCAATCGTAACCTATCCTGCTGGCGGAAGTTCAGATCTGCTAGCTAGAATCATGGGCATTCTCAATACCATGCCTACAAGACGATCCATTCTAGAATTTTTGATTTCAGAATTAAAAGTGGTGATATCAGATGCCATATGGTGTGCAGCTGGGGTAGCACGTATAGCTGATCTGGCGCCAAAATATAATCGAAGTGTTGCAATTCCAGCGCAAGCACTTGAAATTTTAGGATTAAGAAAATACTAAATAGCATGTCGAACACAATATTCAATTACGTTATTGTTGGCGGTGGTTCATCAGGTTGCGTTTTAGCGAACCGACTTTCTGAGGACTCTAATAATTCAGTTTGCTTGATTGAGGCCGGTCCCAAAGATAGCTCTACCTGGATTCACTTACCTATCGGTTATGCAAAAACAATGTGGGATCCAAAAGTCAATTGGAAATTTCAGACCGAGCCCGATCCAGGTATGAATGATCGCCAAATCTATTGGCCGCGCGGCAAAACATTAGGAGGATCTAGCTCAATCAATGGCTTGATCTTTATTCGCGGACAAAAAGAAGATTACGATGGGTGGCGTGATTTAGGTAATGTAGGCTGGGGCTGGGATGATGTATTACCCTACTTCAAAAAAGCTGAGGGTAATGACAGGTTAGGAGAACCCCTGCATTCTCAAACTGGTCCATTAAAAGCCTCATCCATCCCCAAGAAGCATGCCTTAGTAGAAGCGTTTAAAAAAGCAGCTAATGCACTTGGTGTGCCCACTACGGCTGACTTTAATAACCTGACTCAAGAAGGCGTTGGCTACTTCCAGCTCAGTACTCATAAAGGATTTCGTTGCAGTGCTGCAGTAGCCTACCTAAAACCAGCTAAGCATCGCTCTAATCTGACTATTCTGACTAAGAGCCAAGTCAGCAAAGTCATTTTTGAAAATAAAAAAGTAGTGGGGGTTGAATTCATTCAACAGAGAATTAAAAAAACTCTCCATGCCAATAAAGAAGTGATTTTGAGCGCAGGATCAATTCAGACCCCCCAAATTCTGCAACTATCGGGAGTGGGCCCAGAAAAACTGTTACGGGAATTTAATATCCCCGTCATACATGACTTGCCAGGCGTTGGTGAAAATTTACAGGATCATCTGCAATATCGTTTGATATATGAATTAAACCAACCCATTTCTACTAATGATGAACTCTCATCTTGGTTTGGGAAACTGAAGATGGGTTTAGATTGGCTACTATTTAGAGGTGGACCTCTTTCTATCGGAATTAATCAAGGCGGCCTCTTTACTCGAGTTATGAAGGATTCCAAAACGCCTGATATTCAATTTCATATGGCAACTCTATCTGCTGAAATGGCTGGCGGCAAAGTCCACCCTTTCTCTGGATTCACAATGTCGGTATGTCAGCTTCGGCCAGAATCTCGGGGGTATGTGCGGATTCAATCTACAGACCCACTAACGCCCCCAAAAATCTTTGCTAACTATTTAGCCACTCAACACGATCGCGATACCAGTGTTGCTGCAGTAAATTTTGCTAGAAAAATTGCGCAGACTGAACCACTACGCTCTCTAATTACTCGCGAAGTAAAACCTGATAACCCAAAATCGGATGAAGAAGTTTTAGAGTTCTGTCGCAATAATGGAGCGACAATCTTTCACCCGACTGGAACATGTCAGATGGGTAGCGATAGCAACCCCATGTCTGTCTTAGATTCATCACTGAGAGTGCGTGGAGTTCAAGGATTAAGAGTCGTTGATTGCTCTGCAATGCCAACGGTCCCATCAGGCAACACCAATTGGCCCGCTGTGATGCTTGCTGAAAGAGCGGCGGATTTAATTCTGGGGAAGGTTAACAACCAATAGTGCACTACTTTATTTTTTCCCTGATTGGAGTAATAACAGGATTATTTATGGCGCTATTTGGTATTGGCGGAGGTGCATTCATTGTTCCAGCATTAGATGCCGCATTCTTAACAGTCCCTCATTTTAATCAACCTCCTTTCCAATTAATCGTAATCGGCAGCCTCTGCACTATTGTCATTGGGGCACTTCCTCGAGCAATAAAAGTACTCAGAGGCAGTAAGAGTGAGCGCAACACTGCTAATATTCTGATTCTTAGTGCTCTAGTTTTTATTCTGCCGGCAAGTATTTTAGCAACTGAACAATCTGATACGGTACTTCGTCTTGGGTTTTCCATAACCATCGCTTTGGTTGGGCTATGGACCATATTAGGCAAATCTTCTTCATCAAAAACATTACAACACTCAATAAAGCCTAATCTTATTAAGTTAATCACAGTCGGAGCTATATCAGGAATTTCTTCCGTGCTTTTTGGTCTTGGCGGAGCTACCCTTTTGATGCCACTCTTAACAATGTGGGTTGGGCTGCCCATTGCCGCTTGCGTAAATATCTCGATCCTCTTTGTTTTAGCGACTTCTATCGTGAGCTTAACGACTCTTAGCTTTGCTTGGATAGGGATTCATGGGGTACAAAGCGTTGATAGTACCATGATCATTTTGATACTCATTCTTGGAATAAGCGCCGCTGTTACCCAAACTATTGCGGCTGGAACATTACTCAAGATGAAAGACTACTTAAGGCAAAAATTGTTAGGCTGCTACCTCATCACTCTAGGTATTTGGGTAATTATTCGCTTAATGAAGTAAATCCTTCAGGAAATTACATCCAATAGCTTCAGACGCTGAACTTTGCCAGATGGACCCCTTGGCAAGTCTTTCATGAACTGAATCAACTTAGGTGTTCTAAATTTTCCAAGTTCTTTAATGCAAAAAAGGTGCATCTCCTCTTCGGAGCAAGTGGCATCTGGTTTTAAAACAATACAAACCATAATTTCCTGCCCATAGTTGGCGTCTGGGATACCAACTGCAGCAGCATCTAATACTGCTGGATGTTTTAGTACAGCTTCATCAATTTCACGTGGGGCAATATTTTCTCCGCCTTTAATGATGAGCTCCTTTAGGCGCCCAGTAATGAAATAAAAACCATCATCATCACGCATTCCTAAATCGCCAGTCTTTAGCCACCCCTCGCTATCAAATGCTTTAGCAGTTTCGGCCTCCGCTTTGTAATAAGCATTGAGAACATTACCGCCGCGTAAGCAAATTTCTCCAGCTACATTCGCGCCAAGAAGTTTGCCATCAGCATCAATTACTTTTGCCTCTACTCCACATGGCAAGCCCGGGCTACCATAGCGCCGTCTCTCGTCATGAGGATTACAAAACAGCATTGAGGCTGACTCAGTCATACCCATACCTTCAATGACAGTAATGCCAAACAGATTTTCAAATTCACGATGGTGCTCAGGAGGCAATGGAGCAGAGGCTGAGCGGCCAAAACGAATTACCTTCAACTCTTCCCGGCTGGGCAAGGCACCCCCACTTTTTGCTGCATTGATCAAATAAGCAATGATGGTTGGGACCATATTGATCCAAGTACATTGATATTGAATCGCTAATTTCCACCAAGTCGATACTGAGAAAGCGTGGGGCGCAACAACAGATCCGCCCGATACAAATGGTGTAATCGTAGAAATCACTTGGCCATTAATATGATAGATGGGCAAAGAGCTTAAGACTGTGTCTGCTTCAGTGAGTGAATGCCATGATGCCATCGAACGGGCGGCATGCAATAAATTAGCGTGGGTTAGCAATACGCCTTTAGGTGTTCCCGTTGTCCCGGAGGTATACATGAGAAGCGCTGGCTGAGTAGACTTTACAGTAGGCAAAGTTCCTGCTGCAGACTTCATAAATGGGCCCTGTGCCTCATCAGGATCTAGCTCTACCAATTGAAATTTTCGCTTAGTGTTTTCGAGTGCTGCAAATAAACTCTGTTTTTTATCTGGAGAGTAAAACAAGATTTCTATATCGCTATGATCCAGAACCCAGGCAAGTTGATTTGTAGGTGCTAATAGATTGAGTGGTGTGATGACGCGACCACATGCCATTGCAGCTAAAAAGATCGTAGTGGTCTGACGACCATTGTGCATATATAAACCAACATGCCCATGAGCACTAATCTTCTGCTCTTCTAACCATGTTGAAAAATGATGCGCCTCTTTAGCAAGTTGCCCATAACTCAGCATGGCTCCAGTTTCAGGAGCATATAAAAAAACTTTGCCCGCTTGCACTGCCGACCAATGTAATAGAACCTCGCCCAAGCTTTGGCATGATGTGCTCACTTTGAAACTTAAGCCTGAGGAAAGCGTGTGAAATAATCTTTCAGGAGATCTTTAACCTTAGGAACCTGCTCTGGAATCGACCGTACCACCCTGGTGATATTAAGGTAGTGGCGATAGGTCATATTGTCTGAAAAATTATTCTTTCCCCAGGTACCGCAGCCCATGGAAAGTGAAAACGGAAGTCCATTCTCAAAACTACCTCCAGTAGCAATGGTATGCGCTTGATTCACAATCACTCTAGCCACCTTTAAATTCTCAGCTAGAGTTGCAGCACGCTTTTCCATTACTTCTCCGCTTAAGGCAGTGTGTAAACCAACTGAATGGCCATTTCCTTGATAGTTGTACACATTCGCCACCAAGTCCTGAGCAGCCTTGAAATCAGCAGCCTTCCAAACTGTGAGAACAGGGCTTAATTTCTCGCCTGAGAAAGGAGCGGATGGGCCAAAGCCATCTTCCTCAACCATCAAAAATTTAGCTTCTTTTGCCTTTGGATTTTGTAATCGCGCACGCTCTGCAATGACCGAGGGATATTGCGCTGTTAAGGTTGATGTGAGTTTGCCACCTTGAAACATCACTTCCTCAAGACGTTTTTTATCTGCAGCATCCAGCATAACGCCACCAGCCCGCTCCAGCGCCATAATTGCATTCTGATACACATCAGCACATATTACGACTCCATTTTCACTAGAGCAGCTTGTTGCGTTATCAAAAATCTTGGATTGGGTAATTTTTGTAGCAGCTCCATTTAATTCAGCATGCTCATCAATAATGGCCAGTACATTACCTGCTCCCACTCCAAAGGCAGGAGTGCCACAACTATAGGCAGCCCGAATATTGGCTTGTGAACCAGTGGCGACAACTAAATCTGCTAAACGCATTAATTCATTAGTGGAATCTTTAGTAATCGGAAATGGCAACATCTGCACTAGATCACGAGGAGCATTTACTAAATCTAATTGTTGATGAACAAACTCCAACAATCGTGCACAGGTTGAATATCCTTTAGGGGATGGTGCAACTACAACAGCGTTACGACATTTGATTGCATTAAGAATTTTATTAATCGGAGTTGCACCTGGATTTGTTGAAGGCGTGATCGCAGCAACCACTCCTACTGGACGAGCATATTCAGTAAGCCCCGTCTTCAAATCCTCAGAAATAACGCCAACCGTCTTCGCCGTATTTAAATCACGAATCAGGCCAAGCGTTTTTCTAAAGTTCTTCTTAAACTTATCAGCAACATCACCAAGACCAGTATCTTTCACTGCAAGCTCAGCCAACTCTTGATTTCGCTTAGGCTCTAAGATGGCCCAAGCCACAGCCTCCACCACCAAGTTCACTTGTGCTTGCGTATATTGCTCGTATGTTTTCTGAGCTACACGACCTCTTTCAATAATGCTCTCTACTGGTGTCATATCTTATGCTTGGTTAATATCTTTAATTGATTAGAAGTTTCATCTACTCTGCTTTGATAGCAGCATCTTTCGTTACTTTCTTCCACTTCACAATCTCACTTTTGACGATTGCTCCAAGTTGCGCTGGTGTGCTGCCTACTGCCTCAGCGCCTTGGCCTAATAACTTTTCTTTCACCGCTGGGTCTGCTAATGCTTTGAGCGTTGCCTTGTAAAGCGTATCAATAATAGGCTGTGGTGTTTTAGCGGGCACAAACATGGCATACCAAGAGTCAACCTCATAATCTTTAAATCCTAACTCAGCCATCGTGGGCACATCAGGGAAAATGGGTGAACGCTTAACTGTAGAAACTGCCAAAGCACGTAACTTCCCCGCTTTAATAAAGTTTGCTGCTGCAGGAATAGAAACCCAAAGTAGTGGCACTTGACCTGCCATGACATCAGTAACAGCAGGGCCGCCGCCGCGATAAGGAATATGAGTCATGGAAACTCCTGCAGCACTGGCCATCATCGCGCCAGCCAAATGTCCTGGTGACCCATTACCTACAGATGCATAAGAAATTGAATCGGGTTTTGCCTTGGCCATATCAATCAATTCTTTCACAGTCTTAGCTGGAAAATCAGGAGTGGCCACTAATATCTGCGGTAATGAGGCCACCAATGAAACTGGCAAAAAATCTTTTTCGGTATCAAAAGCTAACTTTGGATAGATTGCAGGATTGATTGTGTGGGAAGACAGTGTGAATAAAACCGTATAACCATCTGCAGGTGATTTTGCAACAATGTCTGTGCCAATCGATCCGCCTGCACCACCGCGATTATCAATAATGATTTGTTGACCTAAAACCTGGCTCAGTGGTTCCTGCATGATGCGGGCTATTACGTCAGTTCCGCCCCCGGGTGGGTATGGCACAACAAATTTAATCGGCTTAGTAGGCCATGATTGGGCCCCCGCTAATTGAGTAAAACCTAGGAAGCTCAAGGCTATAGTTAGTACAGCGGCCAACAGATTGCTTCTACGCATACCTTATCTCCTGTTTTAAACACACTCCATGGGCTTATATTAGCCCTTATTGGGAAGTCTAGATACGATAACTAATCCTACTTAACGGAACAAGTTGTTTCGTATAAGTAAAAATACTAATATTTTCTCTGGATATTGCCAATATGTTCTATTAGAATGAACAAAATGACACAATTCTTGAGATTTTCTACTTATGCTTGAAATTGACAATAATGAACCGTTAGACATCAGCAAAAAAGATGGTGCCAACGAAAATTCATCAATGCTCAAAGGCATTGTCATATTAGAAGCATTGGCAGCTCTTCAGCAGCCCGCAACCTTAGCGCAACTCATGCAAATTACGGGAATGCCAAAAGCATCCCTGCATCGCACTCTAGCCATTTTCGAAGAGGCTGGGCTAGTAGCCAGAGAACCCGGTGGTCGTACTTATGCTCCTGGCGATCGTTTGTCTAGCCTAGCCATGGCGACTTTGACGCACGACACGGTCTCCGCGATTCGGCACAGCATTTTAAGAAAATTGGTTGCTGATCTAGGGGAGACCTGTAATTTAGCTGTCCTCAAACGTGGTGAACTGTTTTATCTAGATCGCGTAGAAGCCAATTGGGCTTTACGTTTACATCTCCCCCCGGGCACTGTACTGCCTCCACATTGCAGCGCCAGTGGCAAGCTATTACTGGCATTCAAAACACCTGAAGAACGCGCCAAGCTTTTAGAAAATTTACCGCTCGAGAAATTTACTCACAGAACAATTACCGATCGCGATCTGCTCGAGTCGGAGCTTGAGCGGATTGTGAGTACTGGATATGCCATTGATAACGAGGAATATGTTCTTGGTGTCTCGTGTGTTGCGGTACCAGTTCGAGATGCGATGGGCGATGTGGTGGCAGCTATCGCGGTTCATGCAGCGACTGCCAGACTACCTCTCAATCAAGCCATGGAACATATTCCAAAGCTCAAAGAAGCTTCTGCGCGTATCTCTCAAACCTTGTCCTAATTTCATCTGATAACGGTAAACTCCTTAGGCAAACCTCATGGATAAATATCCCTTATTAGAAAAAATGATTGATGAGGCTAAAAGCGATATCCCTTTAGGTATCGTTTATCCACTCAGTGTGCCTGCCCTTGAAACCGTCCTTGATTTAATCAAAAGGCAGCTGTGCACCCCAATCTTAATTGGGCCTCAAGACCTCATTTTGGAACTGGCAGCGAAGGAAAAACTCTCCTTAGATGGAATTGAAATTGTCGATACGCCCAATGACCCCATGATTGCAGCCAAGAAAGCAGTGGAGCTAGTGAAAGAGGGCAAGCTAGCAGTTCTGATGAAGGGATCATTGCATACTGAAGATCTGATGGGTCCGATAGTGAAGCGTGACGGATTAAGAACCGATCGCAGGACGAGTCATTTATTCTTATTTGAGCTGGCGCATTATCCAAAATTACTAGGGATCAGTGATTGCGTTGTGAATATCGTGCCCAACGCCTCTCAAAAAATACAGATTCTAAAAAGTAGTCTCGAAGCTCTTAATAAATTAGGGATCAAAGATACAAAGGTAGCCATTATTGCTGCTACAGAAGTCATTAATCTAGGTATGCAAGCCACTATCGATGCAAAAGAGATTGTAGATACTCATACAGTAAGCCCAATTCACCCCGCAACCATTATCGAAGGCCCCTTTGGATTTGATAACGCTATTTCCGCCCATTCTGCTAAAACAAAAGGAATTCATTCGCAGGTTGCTGGTGACCCTGATCTCCTATTGGTTCCTGACTTACAAGTAGGTAATATTCTTTATAAGTCATTGGTCTATATGGCTGGGGCTGAGTGCGCTGGAACCATTCTAGGAGCTCAAGTTCCGATCATTCTCACATCGCGATCTGACTCTGTATTTTCAAGGGTGGCATCTGCTGCAATGGCTATTTTGCTTGCTAAACAACCTCAATAAATAAGTAAAGCTATGTTCAAAATATTTTCAAATGATCCTGTACATGATCCCCTCAAGAAGCAAGAGACCGTAACAGAGATTAAGAAAACAACCTGCTACATGTGTGCATGCCGATGCGGTATCCGCGCACATCTGCGCGATGGTGAGCTTGTCTATATTGATGGCAATCCAGAGCATCCTCTAAACCAAGGCGTCATTTGCGCCAAGGGTGCCTCAGGAATCATGAAGCAAAAATCCCCTGCCCGCATTACCCAACCACTCTTGAGAAAAGCGGGTAGCAATCGCGGAGATGGTGAATTTGAACCCATTAGTTGGGATAAAGCCTTTGAAATTCTTACAAAACGTCTAAGCCACATACGCGCTACCGATCCTAAAAAGTTTGCACTCTTTACTGGACGAGATCAAATGCAGGCCTTAACAGGTTTGTTCGCACGGCAATTTGGCACACCGAATTATGCTGCTCATGGCGGATTTTGCTCAGTCAATATGGCTGCAGGAATGATCTACACCATTGGTGGAAGTTTTTGGGAATTTGGTGGCCCCGATTTAGATCAGGCCAAACTATTTGTCATGATCGGCACTGCTGAAGATCATCACAGTAATCCAATGAAGATCGCACTATCCAAATTTAAAAGAGCAGGTGGTCGCTTTATCTCAATTAACCCAGTGAGAACTGGATATTCAGCCATTGCAGATGAGTGGATCCCAATTAAACCTGGGACCGATGGCGCTCTTTTTATGGCGCTCATGCATGAGCTCATTCGTCTTGAGAAATATGATGCGCCTTTCTTAAAACGTTTTAGTAACTCAGCGCAATTAGTGTGTATGGATTCTGGTGCGGAAGAAGGATTGTTTCTATACGATCCAGATTCAGATCCAATCAATTTAGATCTGCCCCATAACAAATATATTTGGGACGAAAAAACTCAAAGTGCACAGCCCTGCTACAAACAAGGAACATCTCCTGTTCTGCTAGGTGAATATACGATGGGGCCTGGTCCGCATCAAGGGAAGAAAGTTGTTCCTGCATTTGAGTTACTCAAACGCCAAGTCAGTGAAACCACTCCCGAATGGGCTGCCGCAATTACTAGCATCCCTGCAGCAAGAATTCGTAAACTTGCTCTAGAAATTGCAGACACTGCATTCGGTCAAGAGTTTGAGCTTCCCATCCCCTGGACAGATTCTTGGGGAGAAAAGCATGACTCCATCACAGGTAGACCTGTTGCATTTCATGCAATGCGTGGGCTGTCTGCTCACTCCAACGGCTTTCAAACTACTCGCGGCTTGGCAGTATTGATGTCGCTATTGGGAACGATTGACCGCCCAGGAGGCTTTAGACATAAAGCGCCCTATCCAAGACAGGTACCACCGAATGCAAAGCCCCCATCATCTGAAAATGATATTAAGCCCAATACGCCATTAGCTAAACCACCCTTAGGCTGGCCAACGCAGCCAGAAGATTTGGCATTGGATTCGCAAGGCAATCCTTTGCGTATTGATAAGGCTTACTCTTGGGAGCATCCTTTAGCTGCTCATGGTTTGATGCATAACGTCATCACTAATGCAGTAAAGGGCGACCCCTACTCCATTGATACTTTGATGATTTTCATGGCTAATATGTCATGGAATTCCACGATGAACACGATGGAAGTGAGGGAGCATTTGAATGCTAAGAATGATGATGGCGAATTTAAGATTCCATTCTTAGTTGTATGCGATGCTTTCCAATCAGAAATGGTCGACTTTGCTGATCTCGTATTGCCAGATACCACTTATCTAGAGCGTCACGACGTCATGAGTATGTTAGATCGCCCTATTTCAGAATTTGATGGTCCAGTTGATTCTGTCCGCATTCCAGTTCTCGAACCTTTGGGTGAATGTAAGCCATTTCAGGAGGTCTTGATTGAACTCGCCTCGCGCTTAAAGTTTCCAGCGTTTACAACACCAGAAGGTGAGCGCAAATTCAAAGACTATCCAGACTTTATTACTCGCTTTCAGACTGCACCCGATTCAGGTATCGGATTTCTCTCTGGGTGGCGTGGCAAAGATGGTGAAAAACCTCTCAAAGGCGAACCCAATCCCAATCAGTGGCAAAAGTATGCTGAGAATAACTGTGTACATCAATACCATATGCCGCCTGAACACCAATACATGCGTAATTGGAATAAGGGATATTTAGATTTTTCTAAAGAAAATGCGCTCCGGCAAAAAAATGATCCCATCATGATTGCTGTTTATTCGGATATCTTGCAAAGATTTAGATTAGCCGCCACTGGCAAGCGTCCGGGAGCTCAACCTCCTGCCCACCTCAAAGATCGGATCTATAAATATTTTGATCCCTTGCCATTTTGGTATCCACCGCTTGAAGATGAGGCAACTGATCTCAATAAATTTACTTTGAATGCGATTACTCAGCGCCCCATGGCTATGTATCACTCCTGGGATTCTCAAAATGCTTGGTTGAGACAAATCCATAGCCATAACTATTTATATGTCAATACTGCAACGGCTCTACAGCATGGGATTGCAGATGGTGCCTGGATGTGGATTGAATCTCAATGGGGCAAAGTCAAATGCATGGCCCGTCATTCAGAAGCTGTTGATCCTGGAACGGTTTGGACCTGGAATGCAATTGGCAAAGCAGAGTCTGCCTGGAGCCTGTCAAATAATGCAGATGAATCCAAAAAGGGGTTCTTATTAAATCATTTGATTTCTGAAGAACTCACATTAGGTGGCTTCACCGTTAGTAATTCTGACCCTATTACAGGACAAGCAGGTTGGTATGACGTTCGAGTGAGGTTAGCTCCAACTGGTGATGATGAGTCGCTAAAAACATGGCCTCAAGTGAAAGCATATGAAGTACCTGGAATGTCTCTCAAAAAGGAGTTAAAAAAGTGAGCTCCAATAAACAACTCGCCTTAGTGATTGATCTCAATGTGTGCGTAGGCTGCCACGCCTGTGTCACCTCTTGCAAAGAATGGAATACCTCTGGCTCTGCAGGGCCACTAACAGACCTGAATGCTTATGGCGCAAGTCCAAGTGGAACTTTTTTTAATAGGGTACAAACCTATGAAGCAGGATCATTCCCAAATACCCAAACAGTCCACTTTCCAAAATCCTGTCTACATTGCGAAGAGCCTCCCTGCGTTCCCGTTTGCCCAACAGGAGCAAGTTATAAGCGCCAAGAAGATGGCATCGTATTGGTTGATTACGATAAATGTATTGGCTGTAGCTATTGCTCTTGGGCATGCCCTTACGGAGCACGTGAACTAGACGAAGAACGCCAAGTCATGACGAAATGTACTTTGTGTGTAGACCGTGTTTACAGCGAAACCTTACCTGAGTCAGAGCGTAAGCCTGCATGTGTTCTCGCATGCCCAACAAGCGCCCGTATTTTTGGTGATGTTCATGATCCAGAGTCAGAAGCAAGCAAAGCGATTGCAGAGCGTGGAGGTTACGCCCTCATGCCTGAATGGGAAACCCAGCCTGCTAACCACTACTTACCTCGCTCGATTATAGAAACGATTGACGCAGCAAGGAATGACAAATAATGCGTCCTCAATCTTCCATTATCTTTTTTACAACTCTAGCTGGAATGGCGCAAGGCTTATTATTTTTCCTTGCCTTATTCAATATTAAATCGCCTACTTTTTCTGCGCCATTTTTATCGATGCTGGCATTACCAGTGAGCTTCATGCTGCTCACTTTAGGTTTGGTGGCTTCATTTTTTCATCTGGGGCATCCTGAGCGTGCCTGGCGTGCTGCCATGATGTGGCGGACCTCTTGGCTTTCTAGAGAAGTGATTGCTCTACCGGCAGTGATACTGCTAACAGCAATGACTTTCCTCTTTATTATTTCAGGGTTAGTGCCAGCATGGCTCTGGGCAGCATTACTGATCAGCATCCTAGCCCTATGGATCTGTACTGCCAAAATTTACCAATGCATTCGCTTTATTCAAGAGTGGTCACACCCCTCTACTCTCAGCAACTTTATCTTGCTGGGATTGACCTCGGGTGGCTTGCTACTGGAATTTCTTCTGATGCTTTGGAATGAGCCGGGCGCTCCTTTGGGTATGAGCATGATCTCGGGCGCTAACTTTATTCTGTTATTTCTTGCCCTCAATCTCAAGCTATGGATCTGGCGGCGCAATCAAAAGTTAAAACCTAAATCGAATCTAGCTTCTGCCACAGGTATTAAAGGTAACAATATTCGCCAAACTTCCATGGGATTTATGGGCGGCAGCTTTAATACTCGAGAATTTTTCCATCATCAAACTGATCGAGTCATTAGCAATATTAGAAAAATTATTCTATTGATGACGTATATAGGTCCAATGATCTTGCTAGCCTTTTCGATGAATTCACCTAGCATTATCCAAATAGCGATTGCCTTAGTCATGCATTACATTGGGCTATTAGCGGAAAGATGGATGTTTTTTGCTGAAGCAAATCACCCTCAAAATTTGTACTATCAGAGAGTGTCATAAAGATCACCCATTCTATGGATGAATTTGCTGAAAAACTCATTCATGGCAGAGTGCATGTCTCACCTAAGAGGCTAGGTAATCCTGGCCCCGATGCATCACAAAAAGATCAGATTCTCTTAGCAGCAAATGCTGCCCCAGACCATGGCAGGATGATGCCTTGGCGCTTTATTGAAATCGGGCAAGTGAGTCGCGATGCTCTAGGGGAGGTCTTCTCCCAGTGTCTACTCGATCGCGATCAAAACGCCACGTCAGAACAACTTCAAGAAGCTAGAGAGAAAGCCTTACGTGGTCCCCTACTTCTATTAGCCATTGCTAACTATGCTGATAGCGCCAATGAAATTAGCAAAGAAGAGAAACTATTGTCCTTAGGGTGTGCAGTGCAGAACATTTTGCTGAGCGCTTACGCTCTTGGCTTTGGATCAGGGCTATCCAGTGGCAAAGCTCTACAGAGCCCAAGACTGAGAAATCTATTTAATCTTGCAGTGCATGAGGACCCCATTTGCTTTATCACTGTTGGCACAGTCACGAAAACTAAACCTGGTCGAATCAGGCCTAGCTTATCTACATACCATTCTATTTTTTAGTTAGAAAAAAGCTCGACAATGTCGAGCTTTTTTCAATTTCCAATTCGAATTAGACGTAATCTTTATACTTGTCTAAAAGGCGTACTGGCTTAGAAAGTGCATCGCGACGGAAAGGGTCACCTAGTTCACGGGTGCACATAATCTCAACAACACAGGTTTTGCCCTCTTTCATTTGCATCTCAACTGCCTTCTTAAGAGCACGGCCAACTTGGTCAAGCTGATCAACCACGATTCCCTCTGCACCCATCGATTTGGCAATATCTGCAAAACTTGGACTATCTAATTCGCCAGCAACAAAGCGGCGATTATAGAAATCTACCTGATTCTTTTTCTCTGCACCCCATTGGCGATTGTGAAATACCACAGCCGTCACCGGAATGTCATGGCGCACTGCAGTCAGAATCTCCACCATACTCATCGCCCAGGCACCATCGCCAGCATAGGCAATTGCAGGGCGATTAGAAGCAGCTGCTTTCGCACCAATGATTGTTGGCAATGCGTAACCGCAATTACCAAAGCTCATTGGGGCAAAGAAACTACGTGGCTTTTCAAAACGGAGGTAACTATTTGCTACAGAATTAATATTGCCGATATCAGTAGACACCATCACATCAACTGGCATCGCTTTCTCAAGCTCGCGAAGGACCTGACGAGGATGCAAGTAGTGGCCACCGGTTNGGGTCTTTTCTTTTTTCTGCTCTTCAATCATGTCAAGACTGAACGGGTCGCGCTCATGAGTCCATTCGTCTAATTCTTTTTCCCACGCAGCTTTTTCTGCAGCAATGGTTTTGGCTCGCTCAGCTTTTGTGGCATCACTAACTAATGTCTTGCCAGCTAAACGCTTAGTCAAGGCGATGGCTGCTTCTTTTGCATCACCACAAATACCTACTGAAATTTTCTTAACCAAGCCCAACATTTTGTTATCAGCATCGATCTGAATAATCTTGGCATTCTTAGGCCAATAATCCATACCATGCTGTGGCAAAGTACCAAATGGGCCAAGGCGTGAGCCTAATGCAACGACCACGTCAGCCTGAGAGATCAGCTTCATGGCAGCCTTTGAGCCTTGATAGCCTAAAGGACCACACCATAGAGGATGGCTTGCTGGGAAGGAGTCATTGTGAAGATAGCTATTAACTACGGGGGCGCCTAAACGCTCAGCAAACGCCTTACATTCCTCCACTCCATCGGCCATCACTACGCCACCACCAGAAATAATGACTGGGAATTTCGCATTCGCCAATAACTCTGCAGCTTCGTCTAAGCTTTTCTCGCCACCAGGACCGCGATCGAGGCGATGAGGTTGCGGAATCTCCACTTCAATCTCACCATAGAAATAATCGCGAGGAATGTTTAATTGGGTTGGACCCATTTCTGACATCGCACGATCAAAGCAGCGACCGGTATATTCAGCCATCCGTTTTGGATTATTGACGTGGCCTTGATATTTAGTGAACTCTTCAAACATTGGTAATTGATTGGCTTCCTGAAAGCCGCCTAAACCCATGCCCATTGTTCCCGTCTCTGGAGTCACAATCACTACTGGGCTATGCGCCCAATAAGCAGCTGCAATGCCTGTAACGCAGTTACTAATGCCAGGTCCATTTTGACCAATCACAACACCATGCCGACCGCTTACTCGTGAGTAGCCGTCTGCCATATGTGCAGCACCCTGCTCATGTACCACTGGTATTAAACGAATACCAGCAGGAGCAAAAATATCCATTGCATCCATAAAGGCAGAGCCCATGATGCCAAAAATATCTGTCACCTTATTAGCGGCCATTGTTTCGACAAAAGCCTCAGAGGGGGTCATTTTTTGTGGGCCAGCAGGTAAATTAGTGCCTGTCTTAGACATTCAGCTCTCCTAGATATTCAATATAACGGAACATTTTGTTCTACAATCCATATATTAATCGTGTATTTTCACTCATGTCAAGCATATAAACCCCAATATGGAATATATTTGACAACGCATTAAGACTCTTAAAGGACGTACCATGGCTGTCAGCCCCCCATCCATCGACTTATTGAATTTTCAACCAGATAAGATGNTTTCGTTGCATTCTGTCTTNCCAGAGTGCAGGGGCTTTGCCGATTTCCAAATTCCAGCATTTAGTCAAAAATCTGACTTAGTGCCCTCAGTTGATCCAAGCTATCAACTCAATCCACAAGCCAGTGTGGCCATTCTTGCTGGCTTTGCCTTCAACCGCAGAGTCCTCATTCAGGGTATGCATGGTACTGGTAAATCTACTCACTTAGAACAAGTTGCCGCTCGCTTAAATTGGCCTTGCTTACGTATTAATCTAGACGGGCAAATTACCCGCATGGATCTCATTGGAAAAGAAATCATCACTCTTGAGGATGGCAAGCAAATCACCCAGTTCCAAGAAGGATTAATTCCATGGAGTCTGCAGCGCTCAATTGCACTGATACTAGATGAATATGATGCCGGTCAAGCTGATGTCATGTTTGTGATTCAACGTATGCTTGAACGCGAAGGACGCCTCACCCTACTGGATCAAAATAGAGTGATCGAGCCTAACCCAGCATTTCGGATTTTTGCGACTAGCAATACCGTTGGACTAGGCAATTGGAATGGACTGTACCAAGGCACCCAATTACTCAACCATGGACAAATGGATCGCTGGGATATCGTTGCTGCCCTCAATTATTTAGAGCCGGCAGAAGAAGAAAAAATATTACTCGCAAAGGTTCCAGAGCTTTTCCTGGAGACTGCAAAGCAAATGATTGCTCTTGCCAATCTTAGTAGAAAAGGATTTGAGGCTGGTGATATCTCTACCCTCATGTCAACTAGAACCCTAATTACTTGGGGAGAAAACTGGCGCATCTTTAAGGACCTACAACTTGGCTTTACCTTAGCGTTTTTGAATAAGTGCGAGTCAGAAGAAAAAGCGTTGGTTGCAGAATACTATCAGCGCTGCTTTGCAACTGAGTTAGTCATCAATCAAAACTAGAACTCTTTTACTGGTAAATCTTGCAAATCGAATCTCACGATGAAGTAGAGTTACAAAACCGCTATGGAGCCATCATGCGCTCCCTATCTGGCGATACCCATCTGCAAATTCGGGATTGGCACCTATTTCATAAGGGCCTTGCACTTAATGCCTTGGCTCCACATCTTAACTTCAATTATTTACAGGCTTCTTGGGCTGATCCACGCGGAGTATTAGATGGTGTTGCCTTACGTCTTCGCTATTCAGACTATGAACTGTATCTTTCATATTCTCCAAATGGCCAGATTGAGTCACTAGTATTCGAAGTTCTAGAACAGATCCGGGTAGAAAGTATTTGCCCTGCTGGACTCAAGGGCAGTAAACAGAATGTGGAAAATCAATTTATTGCCTGGCTACAAGAATTTATGGCTAATGGCGGAGTGGAAGGTAGTATCGGTCTTTTATTGCTTTCTATTTTCTCGACAGTCTGGGTCAAACTAAATCAGCGCCCCCTCCCGCAATTGATACAAGATGTAGTAGAGGCAACTCGAGCAGGACTTGCGGCAGAACTTGGNCCTCATTTAGTCAAACTTAAAGAAAATCAATTTGACCAAGCTAGCTATATTAAGACTGCTCTTGAAATTACCAGGCTAGTAGGCAGCTTAATCGATGTGGAATATCAAAATGTACCTAGCATTCGAACAAAACAAAAAAATATTAGCAATACATTCTTAAAAATCGAATGGGTCCAACCCCCAAGTCCAAGCTCATCCTCCGAAAAGGGGCGAAATTATTCTGCACAAGACTCTAAAAAATATTTAGAGCAGTCATTAGAGCAATACACAGTATTTAATTCTGCATACGATATTGAGATTGAAGCCAAAAAGAGTATTCGGCCTGCCCAACTTGCTATTTATCAGCATGAGCTGAGTGAGGAAATTGCAAAGCTCAATATACCCTGGGGGAAATTAACCAGGTCTTACCAAAATATCTTTCATACAAAAACACTCAAAAGATGGGAGACTACCCAGACCGAGGGTCTCATAGATCGACGCTACCTCACCCGTATCGCAACTGCCCCACTTGACCGCATCCTTTATAAGCACCCTTCTCAACAGATTGAGGCTTTAGGAAAGGTTACGCTGTTAATTGACTGCTCTGGCTCAATGAAAGATCAAAGATTGAAGATCGCTACTTGTGTAGATTCTCTAGTGAGGATACTGGAGCAGGCCCATATAAAAACTGAAGTACTTGGCTATAGTACGAGCACTTGGCAAGGTGGCCGACCTTTCAAGGAATGGCGACGAAGTGGTCAAGCGCCTAACCCCGGTCGACTTAATGAACGTGCGCACTGGATCTTCAAAGACTTTCGTACTCATTGGCGTAGAGCAAGACCTGGTATTGCCGCGCTCCTTAGGCCAGAGATCTATGCAGAGAGCATTGATGGCGAAGCCGTTCTTTGGGCAGCTCGACGCCTGCAAAATGAAAGTGGGAATCAATCTATCCAGAAAAAACTCATTCTATTTTCAGATGGCTGCCCTATGGATAGAGCCACCATTGAGGCAAATGGGGAATATTTCCTGAAAAACCACCTTCTACAAACGATTGCATGGTGCGAACAACAAAATCAATTTGAATTGTGGGGCTGTGGGATTGGAGAGGAATTACGACCCCACTTTCTAAACCGCTTAAGCTGGGGACAGGATCTAGACTTATTATCGAATACCCTTCAAAATTGGGCTACTGAACTTAAAGCATCATCCCTTAGCAATAAAAAATCTTCATAACAATAGGGTTGGAGACTCTCAATATGTCAATCTTTGCAAAAATTTCTTGGTGGCTTAAGCATGCTCGTTCATGGTTGTGTCTCTCTGTGGCTTTATTCTGCTCAACCAATATTGCTGCACAAGCTTGGCCAGATAAACCCATCAAAATGATCGTGCCCTTTGCTGCCGGTGGTAGTGCCGATATTTTGGGAAGAATTTTGGCGCAAGAACTCACTATAAACCTCCTTCAAAACATCATCGTTGAAAATCGTGGCGGCGCTGGCGGTAACATTGGCGCTGAATTAGTAGCCAAATCTCCCGCTGATGGCTATACCATCCTGTTAGCCTCTGGAAGCATGATGACTGTCAACCCATTTATCTATAAGAAGTCTTCCATTAACTATTTAAATGACTTGAACTACATCACAACAATCGCATCCGTTCCAATGGTGATTGCTGTCAACCCAAAACTTCCAGTAAATACTCTAGCAGAGCTTATTGCTCTGGCAAAAACCAAAGAACTCAATTTTGGATCTGCTGGTATTGGCAGTCAAATACACATGGCTAATGAGAATTTTATTTATTCGGCAGGTATTCATGCAACACATATTCCATACAAAGGTGAGAATCCAGCATTAAACGATCTGATTTCTGGAGAAATTGATTTCATGGCTGGTAATTTTCCCGCTACCGGTAGCTTTGTAAAGGCAGGTCAAGTAAAAGGACTTGCAGTCACAACCAGTAAAAGACTAAAGCAACTTCCAAATCTACCCACTGTTGCTGAAGCGGCTATTCCTGGATTTGAAAATACCGGTTGGTTTGCATTAGCAGTGCCTTCAGGCACGCCTCAATCCATCATAGATAAGATTTATGAGGCAACAGAAAAATCTTTTAAATCCCAAGCTTTTCTTAGAAACCTTGACACCAATGGCCTAACCCCGATGTTAATGAAGAGCAAGGACCTGAATGGCAAAATTCAGGCTGAATCCCTAATCTGGGATAAGGTCATCAAGGCCAGGAATATTCCTACTCAGTAATTGAGCTCCCAAAGAAAAGCTACCCCCGGGATCATCAAAAACAGATTTTTTGAGTCGCCAGTGAAAGAATAAGCTACCTAGGCCCCCTGAAATCTCAAGAAGAAAACACAGGGCAAACCTTTCGGCAAACTCTTGGTATACAAAAATAAAGTTTAATCGCCCTTAATCTTGTTGTCGGATATTAACTTAGTGTATTTGGTAGTTTCATTTGCCAAAAAGGCTTTAAATTCATCCTGAGTATTAGACGTTGCCTCTACACTCAAACCAGCAAAGCTCTCTTTAATTTCCGGATCCTTCATGATGGTGATGATATCTTTAGAGTACTTTTCCTGAATGGCCACTGGAGTTTTAGCAGGCAAATAAATACCCCACCAAGTTAAAGCAACGACACCTGGATAACCCTGCTCTGCAAATGTAGGAACATTGGGCAAGAATTTAGATCTAGTTGGACTGGTAACAGCCAATGCTCGTAATTTGCCAGCCTTAATAAACTGCGTAACAGGGGCAACATCTGAAATCATTAAATCTACTTGACTGCCAATTAAATCATTGATGGCGGGAGCGGTTCCTTTATATGGAACTTTGACCATCTTGGTGCCGGACTCCCTCATCAGCAACTCCGTTGCAATATCCGAAATACTTCCCGAACCACTAGTAGCAAAATTCAAGCCTCCAGACTTACTCTTTGCCCCTGCAACTAATTCAGCTAATGTTTTATAAGGTGAATTCTCAGGAACAACCAACACACTAGGCGCTACTGTTGTTAACGAAATCGGAATAAAGTCCTTATCCATATTGAAGTTCACTTTATTAATTAAAGGATTCACAAGCGAGGGTCCAAAATTTCCTAGCACCATGGTATAGCCATCACCAGACTGGTTGGCAACGTATTCCATACCAATTGCCCCACCCGCGCCAGGCTTGTAATCTGGAATAATGGGCTGACCCCATAACTTACCAAGCTTTATAGCTATTGTTCTAGCGATGATATCCGAGCTACCTCCAGGCGGATATGTCAAAACAAATTTAATTGGCTTATTTGGAAAGGCTTGCGAGAAAACTGCGCCTGGCAATAAGAGGGTAATACCTAAAATTAAGACTTGAAAAAATTTTAAAAAATTATTCGTTATCATTTTTTTCCTCCAGAAACACCCATATAAGTCCATCTAATACTAATTCTTTAAATCAGCCAAGATAGCAGCGGCACCTTTTTTGATATAAGCCTGATCCGAGCCAATCCCGATAAATTGGATTCCCCAATCACGATAAACTTTAGCATCAACCTGACTTGCAGCTAATATTCCAACTGGCTTACCGAAACTGAGGATCTTTTTCGTCAAATCCTTCATGACATCCTGAACCTCTTTTGCACTTGGATTTGCTATAAACCCCAATGCAGCAGCGATATCTTGGGGGCCAATAAAAACACAATCAACCCCAGGCGTCTCTGCTATTTCCTTTACATTCTTTATACCCAAAAGCGACTCGATTTGCACAATCATGCAAATAGACTGATTAATTTTCTGAAAATAGTCAGGCTGCAAACCAAAATGGTTACTTCGTGTTGAGACCGATACACCCCGAATACCATCTGGCGGATATCTTGTTGCTCTAACTGCAGATTGTGCAGATTCAGCACTCTCAACCATTGGGATTAGGAAGTTATAGAAGCCGAAATCTAGCAATCTCTTCAAAACGACAGAGTCATTACAATCAGGTCTAACAAAGGCTGCAGCCTCTGTACCATTTAGCGCCAGCAGTTGCTCGACACAGCTTCGATAATCATTTGCACCATGTTCGCCGTCAATCAAAACCCAGTCAAAACCACTCAAGCCTAAAAGCTCAGTTGCAACAGTTGATCCCATTGTTGACCAACCACCATAACAAATTTCACCTTTTAAAAGTCGATTTTTAAAAATATTTTCGGTCTGAAGCCTTGTATTTAGGATTGTCATTGACTGCCTTCTTTATTTAAAAGGAAACTTTTAAGGTTAATCTTGGTTGAATTTTGGAGTGCAGACATCCTGCTCGCCTCCACTAATCCCAAAATTTCAATACCGTAACTGGCATCAAAAAGTACTTGACTATGGCCGGCAATCATTTCACCAAAAAGTTCCAACTCTAGCTGAAACATATTATCCGGGGGCAATTGATACTCAACTGCATGCATAAAAGACTCGCCAGTTTTTTGAAAAAATAAACTTGCGTCCTTGAAGAGTGACTCAGGCTCGCCCCACTTGGTTTGGTCTAAACGATAGTGCATCAAGCCTTTTGTACCCACAACCCTCACCTCAAAAACCCCGGGGGATGTCCATGAGCTTGTAATAGATCCCAGGGTGCCACTTTCAAATTGGATATTGACCAGCCATTGGTCCTCAACTTCAGCGCCCACGGGCGATTTTTTTGATGACATCGCGCTAATCTCTGCGACAGGACCACCCAAGAATCGAAATACATCAAATAAATGAATAGCAATTTGGCTTAAGGGTCCGCCAGGCGCTTTTGACTGGTACCAGCGCCAGTTATCTGGATTCAAAGATAAGCCGCGTTCATTAGAGAAATTTCCCTCTATTAAACATAACTCACCCAATTTTCCACTTTGAATTTCTTGAGACATGAGTTGAATACCAGACAACAATTTTGCAACATGTCCTATAAAGACGCCCACACCGAGCCGTTTACATAATTCTTTGATTTCAATCGCTTCTGTCAAATTATTAGTGATTGGCTTTTCAATATATACATGCTTGCCATGCTCTGCACATAATTTGGCATATTCAAAATGAAGTTCATTAGGCACAGTCAAAATGACACCCTGAACTTCAGGATCACTCAGTAACTCTTCCACAGTATTAGTATGCGGTATTTGATGTTTTGCGGTAAATTTTTCTCGCGTATCTTTAGATCTTGAATACGCAGAAATAATCCGGATTTTTGAAGACTTGGCACTTGCTGTTGTTAAAACAGTGGCCCATTTACCTAAACCAATAATCCCCAAATTCGCCATGCTTAAAGCCCCCCAGATCCACTGACGCTAATACCGCCACAGACGTAAAGTAGCTGCCCTGTAATAAAGCCATTTTCTGGAGATAGGAAAAAACTAATGCCTCTTGCAATATCTTCTGGCGTACCCAAACGCTTCATGGGTACGCTCTCGATAACAAATGCCCTTCTTTCGCTACCAACTGGATGTCCACGCGTAAATAATTCAGTCTCTACCGGTCCTGGCGCGATCACATTTACCGTGATGCCAAAGGGCGCAACCTCTAAAGAAAGACTCAAGGTCAAGCCGACCACACCCATTTTGGAAGANACATAAGCGATACGCTCAGTTTTACCTAAAATCGCCCTTGAAGAAATATTTACTATTCTTCCAAAACGATTCTCTTTCATTTGCGGTAAAAAAGCTTTAATCAGTTGAATCGGTGCCTTGATGTTTAATTGCCAAACAGCGTCTAAATCATCTTCATTGACAGCTTCAATACTACCCGGACGATTAACGCCTGCATTATTAACTAAGTATCCAACCTGATACTTTTGGTTGATGACGTGAGTTACCTGATCAATTGCAGCATGATCATATAAATCGACCTCCATAAATTCAATAGGATAGCGATAGCCATCACGCATCAAAGTTTCTGGAGAGCGCCTCTGTAAGGTCATAACTCTCCGACCTTCCAGTGCCAATTTATGAGCTGTAGCAGCGCCAAGGCCTGAACTGGCGCCTGTAACAATCGTCAAAAAGTCATCGGTATTCTGCAAACTCATAGGTAATCAATTTTCTTCCATTCACCAGGATTCACCGAGACTACATTCTTATTTTTTCCAGCACGGCGGTCGGCATAAATTCTTCCTTCTTTCATTACCATTTGAATATTTTTCTTGTCTTGAAGACAGTTAATATCCTTAGAAGGATCACCATCAATCGCAAGGATATCAGCATATTTTCCAACCTCAATACTGCCCAAATCTTTAGATGCCTTGATTGCATTAGCACCGTTAATAGTTGCGGTCTGCAAGGCTTCCATTGGAGACATACCTAATTCAACATAAATAGAAAGTTCTTTTGAATTAGTTCCCATCTCAGGATCAAATCCCATGTCTGTTCCCATGGCAATTTTGACGCCAGTCTTATGCATTCTTTGGAATGTATCAAAACAGCTTGACTGAATAGACTTCATCTTATTGATTACAAACAAAGAGGTACCCTGCATACGCCTCATTTCAATCGCATGGTCTGTGCGATGCAAAAGAGTTGGGGTCATATAGACATTAGAGCCTGCAATACGATCAGCCGTCTCCTGATCGGAAAATACCATATGCTCAATAGTGTCAGCACCTGCATTCAAGGCCATCTTTTGTCCAGCAGGAGTAAAGCAATGCACTGCTGCAATTTTATGGAAAGCATGTGCTTCATCCACAATCGCATCAATTTCCTCTTGCGTCATATTTCGAATATCCGGCTCTTCCTTATCGGTACCTCCGCCACCAGTTGCGCAAGTCTTAACAACATCACAACCGACTAACATATTCTGGCGCGCTAATTTGCGCAACTCCCATGGGCCATCAGCAGTTTGAAAACCATAACGCTGCATCGCCCGTGGATTAATCAAATCCAAATGGGAACCGGTAATTGATGTAAATCCGCCGATAAACATTCTCGGTCCCTCAAGCACGCCTGCATTAATTGAGTCTCTGACTGCGCAAAGATGGGCAGTCATGAGCCCGCGACTTGATGCAAGACCTAGGTCGCGTAGGGTTGTGAAGCCCATATCAAAACACAGTTGTGCATGAAATAAGCCATACATTTGCTGTAACTCAGGAGTAATTTCCCATTGCGCAACACGATAGTTGTGAAAAGTTAAGCAATTGAACATCATCGTATGAAGGTGGCTATCAATCATGCCAGGCATTAAAGTTAACCCGCTGCAATCCGTCACTTGAGCACCCTCAGGAATCAGAATCTCCTTATCTGTACCAACTTGAACAATCCGCTTACCTTGTATTGCGATGACGGGAGATTCAATAACCTTAGATTTCACCACATCTATTAAGCGAGCCCCTTTGATATAAACAACAGGACCCTCTTGTTCTGGTGGAATGTATTTTTTGTATAGTTCGCCCACGTTAACTCCTCCAATAAATATAAATATCAAACACGGCTGAATGATTCTGCTAGCTTCAAAAATTTCTGATAAGAGTCTGGATTAATAAGGCTAACTTCATCATGCGTTTGCACATTAAAATCCAACAACTCAAGCGACCTTTCAAACTGTTTCTGTATTGGTCCATTTGCAATGACAACAAATCTTGAGGTATGATCATCGCTTGGCCACTCAGACATACTGATTGGCTCATGAATAATAGTATGGGTTCCATGAAGAGCCAATGGCCTTCCTTCAACATTCAGAATGGCTTTTAGCCGCAAAATATTTTCACCCTTCATGGTTGTCAACAGATTTAACCAAACTACAAAACTGTTACCTGTTATGACGCCTTCACGCCGCAAAGAAAAAGTATGGATTCGATTGCTTTCCGAAAACAATGAAATTCCCTTGCTATGAATTGGGTGCAGTGCAGAACGAGTAGCCGATTCCTCACTACAGGAAGATTGATGAGCAAGAATAAAACTTTCGCCGCGATCAAGCCATTGCATAAATGCCTCATGCTCTATACCAGCATTAGACTTTAGAAATTCACTCAAATTAAAATTGCTAAGAACGCCTTGGTTATTAATCACGATAGGCGACCCAGGATTGATAGGGCGCAAAATAGATTCTAATTTATCCATTGGTAGATGATCCGCTAGATCAGTCTTGCTGACGAGTAATAAATCAGCCACAGCAACCTGCTCAATTGCCTCTGTATATTTTGCTAGCTGAGATTGAATCTCCCGAGAGTCCACAATCGTAATTACCTTACATAAGGCGTAGTGAGCTCTTAACTCAATATCACAAAGGATGGATTGAATGATGGGTACGGGGTTCGATAAACCCGTTGTCTCAATAACAATGCGATTAAATTCAGCCAAAGTTCCACTACTTCGACGTTGCTGTATATCCCCCAATGTTTGAACCAAATCACCGCGCACTTCACAGCAAAGACAACCACCCTCAAGCAACACAATATTTTCTTCAGGTCTTTCAATCAGCAGATGATCTAAGCCAATTTCGCCAAATTCATTCACTATCACGAGTGTTTTTTGAAAATCAGGATCTTTAAACAAGGCATTTAAAAAGGTTGATTTTCCACTACCCAAAAAACCCGTAAGAATGGTCACAGGCACTGACTCACCAATAAAAGGTGAAGGGATATAGTTTTGGAGGTCTTGGCTATCAAACATGCATGTTTAATTTACACCGCATAAACATATAGATCAAATGATATCTATTTATATAAATAATAGATATTATCTATTAATAGACAGTATCTATATAAAATATCTAAAAATATCATTTGCGCGAATACTAAGATCAGGCTAGTTTGATAGCAACCATCAAATAAGAGATATTAAATGACAAGAAAAATTGGTTTAGCTATCATTTTTTGTACACTCCTCAGCGCTCGGATGCAACCCGCGGTAGCACAACAAGTCTATCCATCGAGCCCCGTAAAGGTAATCGTCACCTTTACTGCTGGCGGTGGCGCTGATTTTATGGGTAGAGTCATGTCACAAAAACTCAGCGAAATATTAAAACAGCCATTTATTGTTGAAAACAAATTAGGCGCATCCGGAGTAATCGGCAGCCAGTATGTGGTCCAAAGTAAATCCGATGGCTACACTTTACTGTTAGGTACAACAGGAACTCACTCTACTAATTTTGCAACAATCTCTAATATCCCGTATCACCCGATAAAAGACTTCACCACTATCTCCATCTTTAGTGATGCACCTTACTTGCTTTGCTTAAATCCGCAGCTAGGCATAAACTCCATTGCAGAACTAGTTCGTTACGCAAAGGCCAATCCTGGAAAACTGACATATGGCTCTTCTGGTATTGGAAGTTCACCGCATTTAGGCTTTGAAGCGTTAAAGAAGACACTTGGAATTGATGTTACCCACATTCCCTACAAAGGCTTACCAGCAGCAATGGTTGATGTCATGGGCGGACAGATATCTATGACGTATGACTCCATACCAAGCGCTGTACCGCATATGAAAGCTGGAAAAGTAAAGTGTATTGCCATTGGAAGCAAAGAGCGCTCCACAGTTCTACCTGAGATACCAACCATCGCTGAAGCTAGTGGTAGTAATTTTGTAATGGGATCATGGTACGGACTTTTTGGGCCCAAAGATTTACCTCCAGCTACCCTCAATAAATTATCCGCTAGCATATTGCAAGCACTTAAGGATCCTGAGTTTCAAGCAGGTCTCCAAAGAGTTGGGGCTACTGGGATGCCATTAACACCTAGTCAATCTAAAGCATTTTTAGAGGCCGATATCGCTCGCTGGGTCAACATCGCAAATGAATTAGAAATTCGTGCCCAGCCATAAATCGTCTAAAGAACAAACTAAAACATGAGTCTAATGATTAAAAAAGTCGAGGCAATTCCAGTTGCCTTGCCACTCTTAAAGCCGATGCACATGGCTGGAGTAGTGATTACTAAAGCATACAACTTAATTGTTCGTATTGAAGCTCAAAACGGACTTATCGGATGGGGTGAATCTGCTTCCGCCCCAACGATGACAGGCGATCTGCTGCCGGGCATGGTTGCAGCCGTAGAGGACTACCTTGCCCCACTGCTGATGAATGAAAATGCATTAAATCATGCTCAGATTATGCAAAGAGTCTTTACTAAAATCTATCGCAATACTGGAGCAAAGTGTGCAATTGAGTGTGCTCTTCTGGATTTATGCGGAAAATTTCTCAACGTTCCCGTATATGACTTAATTGGGGGAGCAAGGCGATATCAATTTAATCCGATGACCCTGCTTGGCAGCGGAAGTGGCGACCAAGATATAGCCGATGCCCTAGCAAAACAAAAAATGGGTACTCAATTTTTTAAAATTAAAGTTGGGGCACGACCCATTCAAGAGGATATTGCTCATACCCTGCGATTACGAAAAGAACTGGGTTCACAAGCCATCTTATGCGCCGATGCCAATATGGGGTTAACAGCAAGTGAAACTATCAGCTACTGCCAAGCAACCGAGAGCGTCAATATCTTATTTTTTGAGCAGCCCTTAAGAAGTGGAAACTTAAATGGCATGGCGCAGCTAGCAAGCCGAATTTCAGTACCACTTTGCGGTGATGAATCAATTACTTCAGTTGAAGATATCGTAATACTCAGTAATGCTAAAGCCATAGAAGGGGCGAATTTAAAAATTATTAAACTCGGCGGTATCAGCTCAGTAGTAAATGCAGCGGTTGTTTGTGAGAATATTGGACTCTCCGTCAACTTGGCTTGCAAGGTCGCGGAATCTAGCATTGCAGCAGCATCCCTATTCCAAACTGGCGCAGTCCTACCGAATCTCGACTGGGGTATTAGTGTTACAAATCAATATCTGGCTGAAGATGTTGTTGAACATCCTATTGACACCACCAATGGAATTTTCACTCTTGATAGAAAACCAGGGCTTGGCATTGAAGTGAATGAGGCTCAAATTAAAAAATTTACACTTATATAATTCAAGGAAGTAAAAATGAAAATTTCGCCCCTACCTCACTCACTAGGTGCTGAAGTAACTGAATTAGATCTTGCTAAACCTTTATCGAGTGACGATGCCAAATTATTAAAAGAAGCCTATCTAAATCATCTACTCCTCCTCTTTCGAAATCAAAAAATTCAAGATGAGGACTTGATTATGGTATCGTCCATCTTCGGTGAAATCATGCTTCCGCCGGCGCAACATGAGCGAGCAAGTATTCAGGAAAGTAATGCCGCACCAGAAATTACGGTAGTCTCAAATGTCAAAATTAATGGCGTGCCAATTGGCGAACTTGGGGACGGAGAAGTCATTTGGCACAGCGACTACTCCTTTAAGGAAGTGGTTGGCGGAATGCGGATCTTGCATGGCATCAAAATACCGCCATCAACAGCAGGCGGGAGCACTGAATTCTCTAATATGTATGCAGCATTTAATGATCTGCCTCCAGGTCTAAAAAATTACGCCTTAAATCACTCTATCAAGCATGATATTGCCTACGATACTAATCGCGCACTCCGTATGGGAGCAAGGCCAGTAACAGACCCAGCTCAGGGTAAAGGCCCTATCCATCCAATGGTGTCGACCCACCCAGAAAGTAATTGCAACTCTTTATTTTTGGGGAGACGGTTGGCCCACTACATTATGGGCGAATCTCTTGAGGAGTCAGAAAAAATATTGGATCAGCTTTGGGAACATGCGACCCGAGAATGCTATATCTATCGACATGAATGGGTAAAGAATGATGTTGTACTTTGGGACAACCGCTGCGTAATTCATCGTCGAGGCTCCTTCAACTCAGAACATGAGCGTATTTTGCATGCCGCTCAAGTTATAGGCCACAAGCCATTTATGGCTAAAGATGCCGCAAATCTTAAACCGCATCCTAGGGGTTCATCATTCAATCTAAATTAACAATCTGGGGGCGACCTGCTGCCTTAAATGTTCAAAAAATTCTGTGGTGCGCGGAAGAGCTTGGGCTAACTTATAACAATATAGTAGCTGGACAGCACTATGGGGTTACTAAGGAGCCTGATTTCCTCAAAATGAATCCGAATGGGCGCGTTCCGGTAATCGATGATGACGGCTTTATTCTCTATGAATCAAATGCCATCATTCGATATCTTTGGGCAAAAACTTTTCAATCAGAATGCGAATCTCAGAATCTACAGTCATGGTCCAGCAAAGATCGATGGATGGAGTGGACCTCAGCAACGCTTTACTACCCCTCATTTCGCGAATTCTATATATATTTTGCTCGCACACCAGAAGATGAAATAAGTCCTGCCAAAACAAGTCAATTACTTCATTTAGTTCAACCATTGCTGAGGATCGCAAATAATCAGTTGGGTGAAACAGCCTATATTGCCGGGAATACATTTTCTATGGCAGACATTCCGCTAGGTGTGCTAATCGATAAATGGGAAAGAATTGATCAAAAGAAATCAAATTTTCTCAACCTGAGTCTTTACTACGATCGCTTACTTGAACGTCAACATTTTTCTAATTGCGTTGCAAAACACGCATTGGATTCAGTCTAACTAATACAAGAGAAACACATGCTAAAGAAAATTAAGTACTTATCACTCTTTATCGGATTTGCACTGTCTTTTTATTGCCATAGTCAGTCTGTAGAAAAATACCCAAATAAACCCATTAAGGTCATTATCCCATTTCCGGCCGCAGGAGCTCTTGATGCTGCAGCAAGGTCGATTGGAGAACCATTAAGCGAAAAACTGAAACAAACTATTATTTTAGAAAATAAACCTGGTGCTGGATCTAGATTGGGCACTGAGATTGTTGCAAATGCAATAGGTGATGGCTATACATTACTTATTGCCACGCCGGCCTCAACAACCATGGCTCCCTTGCTGGTTAATAGCCTTAATTATTCACCAGATAAAGATCTTTTACCACTCATGCGCGTTGCCGAAATTGTAAACATCATGGTGGTCCCCACTAGTCGTAATATCAACTCTGTTAATGAATTCCTAGCTTGGGCAAAAAATCGTAAAGAGCCAATTCGATATGGAAGCTCTGGAGTAGGTTCAGCTGACCATTTGGTTGCTGAATTTTTTAAACAAACTACTGGCCTAGATCTAGTGCACGTTCCATATAAGGGCGGTGGACCAGCCATGATCGATTTAGCCTCAGGCGACATTGATGTTAGCTTTACAACCTATGCGGCAGCAAGCGCCGTCTTAAACTCAGGAAAAATTAAAGCATTAGCCGTGCTAACGAACTCACGTCAGCAATTCTTACCAACCCTGCCGGCCATTAGCGAAACTATTCCAGGACTATCCATTAGTAATTGGGCAGGATTTTTCACCCCTAAAAATACTCCACTGACTATTCGCGAAAAATTATTTAAAGACATTACGGAGGTTTCCAAGAATCCTGATGTGCGCGCAAAAGCAAATCGAGCTGGTCTTGAAATTAACCTGAGTAACTCTATCGCGGAATTCGAAAAGGACCTTAGGGACGAAAAACGTCGCTGGTCGAAAATTATTAAAGATGCAAATATCATAGCCGAATAAAAGGGATAAATATATGAATAGCTTTAAAGATCAATGCGTGATTGTTACTGGCTCCGCCACTGGGATAGGTGAAGCCTGTGCGATTCAACTGGCCCAAGAAGGTGCAAACGTTGTGATCATGGACTTTAACCAGCAAGGCGCAGAAGAAGTTGCCAAGAAGATTAAGGTATTTGGAGGCAAGGCTATAGTAGCAGTAACTGATCTGAATTCCTGGGAGGCCACTAAATCAAAAATTGATGAAATTGCACAATCGGAGACGGGTATACAAGCATTAATTCATAGTGCAGGAGGATTTCCAAGCTATGTGAATCTACTAGACTGCCCAATTGAAGCATGGGATCCAGTGGTTAATTCAAACCTACGTTCTATGTTCTATCTTTTAAAAGCTGTTGCCCCACATATGATTAAAAATCAATACGGCCGATTCGTGTCCGTTTCAAGTATGGCTGCTCGTAGTGGAACTAACCCAAACCCCCCTCATTACACTGCTGCAAAAGGCGGTATGCTAGCTTTAACTCGCCAAGCTGCCAAAGATCTTGGGCCCTATGGCATCACCGTAAATGCAGTTGCACCTGCAAATGTGGCAACCCCGCGAACAAACGCTATTCGAAGCCCAGAAAGATTGGCGCACATTCAAAAATCAACGCCTCTAGGCAGGCTTGCTGAGACCGATGAAATTGCAAATGCTATTATTTTTCTGGCCAGCCGTAAAGCAAGCTATATTACAGGAATTACCATGGACGTTAATGGTGGTGCAACTATGGTTTAGATTATTCTGCGCAAAGATCTTCTATTTCTTGGAATTTTTTCTGTACTTTTCAATCAACATATCTACTAAAATCTGAGCTGCAGGAGATAAGTTTGCATTTTCACGCCTGAATATTGCGGCAGATCTTAAGATCTCTGGGCGGATTGGTATTGCTACTAATTTTTTGTAATTCAACATCATCCTTTTAGTCATAATCGTAGCCAACTGTGAGTCGCNGATAGTTTCTAGGATCGCATCTATCGAATTCATCTCCATCGCAATATCAGGCGCAGTCAAGATCTCTAAAAAAGCCATATCAATCAATTTTCGAGACATATATTCTGAGGACAATAAAGCAAGCTTTGTGTGGGTAATATCCTTGATGGTTACGAAATTACTCTTTGAAAGAGAGTGTCGTTTAGAAACAATTAACATCAAATCCTCACGAAATAACTCCTCTCCAGCAATTAGTTCTGTTGATTCGGGTCCATAGCCCAGACCAAAAGCCAAATCACCATCTCTGATTTGCCTTTGCATTTCACCTGTTGGCAATTCAACAATCTTGACCTTGATGCCAGGATATGACTGAGAAAACTCCGAAAGAATTGGCGGTAATAAATTATTAGTAAATGCTGAAATAGCACCAATCACTACAGTACCCACCTGCAATCCTTGATAACCACGGATAGCGTCCTTTCCATCCTCGATTTCTTTGATAGCTTGATTGGCGTAGCGAGCAAATATTTCACCTGCTCCAGTTAGCCTGATGGATCTTGATGATCGATCCAATAAATCACAACCTAACTCCGTCTCCAGCTGCCTCATTTGATGAGATAAAGTAGGCTGCGTTACATAGAGCTCTTCCGATGCTTTTGTAAAGCTTCCAAGTCGCGAAATCGTTAAAAAATATTTAAGATGTCTGAGTTCCATAGAGTTATATTATAGACATAGTCTATAAAAACTATTGAAATATATGTATTGATCTATTGTATGTTACAAGTTATTTTGGCACATACAACACAATAGAAAGTCATATTTTGTATATCCAATTTCTTCAAGAGCTAACTAACTTAATCGGCAAAAATAATGTCCTTACTGATATTACCGATCAAAAGAAATATGTGAGCGATTGGTTTGGCAGGGCAAACGGCAAAGCGCTTGCAGTGGTAAAGCCAGCCAATCCAAATGAGATCGCTAGCATTGTCAAATTGTCAGAAAAATACCGTGTTTCGATTGTTCCACAAGGTGGCAATACGGGATTGGTCGGGGGGGGACTCCCGGATGATAGCGGACACGAGTTGGTGCTTTCTCTTGAGCGAATTAACAAAATTCGATCCTTAGATGCTCTCGGAAAAACGATATCCGTTGATGCTGGAGTCATTCTAGAAAATCTACACCAATATGCGCATGAACACGGGCTGGAATTTCCTCTGACAATGGGTTCACAAGGTAGCGCAACTATTGGAGGCTTGCTGTCCACCAATGCTGGGGGTACAGCCGTATTGCGTTATGGAAATGCTAGGGACCTCTGTTTAGGGCTTGAGGTCATTACTGCTGAAGGAGAAATATGGAATGGCTTGAGATGTTTACGGAAAGACAATACTGGCTATGACTTAAGAGATATCTTTATAGGATCGGAAGGAACGCTGGGAATTATTACTGGAGCGGTTCTCAAATTAGTCCCACTTCCAAAGGCGAGACTATCAGCATTACTTAGCCTTAATTCGCCTAGTCTAGCAATACAGCTTTTAGAGTTTGTTCAAGCCAAGGCAAATTCCCAGCTTACTGCATTTGAACTGATTTCAGATACTTGCCTCAGCCTAGTGGATCAATATTTTCCACAATTTTCTTATCCATTTTCGACAAAAGTTCCTTACTGCATCCTCATAGAAATTAGCGATAATGAGAGCGAAGAGCATGCATACGCACTTCTAAATGCCATTCTCGAAGAGGCATTTGAGATGAGTTTGATTACCGATGCTATCATCCCGCAATCATTATCCCAATCTAAGCGCTTTTGGGGAATTCGAGAGCACATCCCCCTCTCGCAGGTAGAGGATGGCAAGAATATAAAACATGATATTTCTTTGCCTATTTCAAAAATACCCGAGTTCATAGAAGAAGCAAAAAAAATTATTATCAAAGAACTTCCTAACGCTCGCATTATTGATTTCGGTCATTTGGGTGATGGCAATCTACATTACAACGTTGCTGCCCCCATCGGAGAAAGCCCCGACATATTCATGAAAAAGAAATATATAGTGAATGAGTGGATACACGATTTAGTGAATCAAATGGGAGGATCCATCTCCGCTGAACATGGGATTGGTGCAAATAAAGCTCAAGATCTTATCAAGTATAAAACTTCAACTGAGCTTAATTTGATGAAAAAGATTAAGGCAGGGTTAGATCCACATGGAATCTTTAATCCCAAAAAAGTACTTCTTTAAATAGGTGGGAGCGATAACACCCTGCTTTTTATTATAAGCCATCTAACAGCCAATATTACTGGCTCATACTCAAATTATTTTCGCCAATACTTAGCAATCTCAGTTTGATCTTTAGAAGCGCCAATAGATTGAACCATCTCACTCAGAATTTCTAAAGATTGATCTAAAAGTGGGTACTCAGATTGTGTCTGCAATGCAATATCTGCGGCAATCTTTAAGTCTTTTTCCAGCAAGCCAATTGCCATTCCAGAATCATAGCTTCCGGTTAATATTTTTGGAATTACCTTTTTTACAATGGGATGATTTCTACCTGTACACGTCTCAATAAGTGATTTAGAAATTACTTCTTCATCCATGCCATATGCCCTACCAATATTAATCGCCTCTACTGCAGTCATCATTGCTGCCGCATTTATATAATTTGTTAGAGCCTTCAGAGCATGTCCAGAGCCAATCGGCCCGCAGTGGGTAACCGACCTTCCTATAGCATCAAAAATTGGTCTGCATTTCTCTATGAGACTTTTATCTCCACCCACTAAGAAATCTAAGCTCGCATCCTTTGCAAAAGCAACCCCGCCCATAACTGGCGCATCCATCATTGAGATATTCAGCGAGGCCAGTTCTGCATGGGTAGCTTGGGTATGTTTTGGATTTGATGTACTCATATCTAGCAGGATCGATCCAGGACGAATAAAGGACTTTAGATTAGGCTCGCCAAATAAAATATCCTGTAGCACATCTCCACCTGGGAGCATCGTAATAATAAAAATAGCAGAACAAGCAAGCTTTTCAAGACTATCTTCATGTATTGCACCCGCATTTTTTGCTAGTTTGATACCCTCATCAGCGGCAACGTCATAAACATGAACCTCAATATTGGCCCGCAATAAACTCATAGCCATAGGAAATCCCATCTGGCCCAGACCAATAAACGCCACTGAAAGATTATTGTTCATAATTTAAGAGAAAAAACAGAGATGTAGATGTAAACATTCAACACGGTCGACACTGCATCCATGGAGAGACGCTTAGTTCATCAGTGAGGCCGTAATACTCTCGCATATGAGCAATTTCTCTATAAATAAAAATTTGCACAGCTTTAAGAATCTTATTAATAAAAAATGAATAAATTTAATTTGCTTTATTGTTAATTCGAGCTTGCTCTCGCTCTTTTTTACTCATTTCATCAATTCTGGCCTCTAGGCATAGTGTTGAGCATGCCATCGCGTATCAAATAAAAGTAGATTTGCTATCGCCACTCAAGAAAAACTGAACCTACAGGAACTGAATTAATTTATTTCTTTGCAATTTCACGATGAAACTGAGGGGAACTAAAACCTTGCTGGACGGGCATTAACTCTAATCTATTAATGCTAACGTGAGGAGGCAAAGAAGCTGACCAATATATAGCCTCAGCAATATCGTCTGCGCTCATTGCATGTATGCCTTCGTAAACCTTACCAACCTTATCATCATCCCTTAGCCTTACATTAGAGAATTCAGTCCCACTAACCATACCAGGCTCAATTGAGGTAACGCGAATTGAAGTACCTCTTAAAGAAAGTCGTAGTTCTGAGGTATATTCGTGAACAAATGCCTTGCTTGCCCCGTATACATTTCCTCCTGGATACGGATAGGTTCCTGCTACTGAGCCTATATTAAAAATATGGCCTCTAGAAAGCTCAATCATTCTAGGTAGAANTAAGTTGGTCATGTTTACCAACCCTTTTATGTTCGTGTCGATCATCTGATCCCATTCAGATATCTCAGCCTCATATGCGGGCTCTAGGCCCAGAGCGAGACCCGCATTATTAACTAGCACATCAATATCTTTAAATTCTTCAGGGATTCTTTCTACAAAAAGCTTAGACTCAGCGTTATTTGTGATATCTAAACTAGAAATATATAAGTTATCTTGCTTACTTGATGTAAGAGAGCGTTTAAATTCCTCGATCCGCGGGATACGGCGCCCCGTCATGATCACTTTGTGTCCTTCATGAAGAAATCGAGACGCAATCCCAGCACCAATTCCAGATGTGGCACCTGTAACTAACACAACAAGTTTCATAAACTATACATGCCCTATTTAGGTACTAATTTGTAGTATTTCTATACTACTTCATTTAACAACAAATCATCTCTCAAGCCAAATCAATCCTCTATTTGAAAATATACTTCGATTTGAATTGGAATAATGGGTTGACTATTTAAAATGCAGCTTTCGATGCCATTCAGATCAGAGCATTTTTCAGTAGCTGCAGTAAAGGAGCCAACAGCAAAAGACTCTTTCAATTTAATCGTATGTTCCATGATGCGCCCCAAATTTATCTATTAAAGAAAAAGGATAGGCTAAATTTATATATCTGAAAAGAATATAAATTTCATTTGTTTATATTAATTTAGGTATATAGAAAAGCAAGTAATTTCTAAAGCGCTACAGCCCTAGTAAACCCATTGCCCCATATATTACNCAGTACAAGTCGGATGCCAGCTTAATTGTGTACTTTGCAAAATATAAAAGCGATGCACGCTGTAGGTACTAGATCGACAAGCGTTACTTAAAGTAACGCTTGTAGCTCGCCTACGCTGCCCGAAGCTCCTGTTGAGCTCGTTTCTTGCTTGGATAGTTATCCGCAGCCTTACTATCGGCTTCTATAAGTTTTCTAGTTGTGGCTCCTCGTAATTGCTCAATAGCCTGCATTACTTGTAAATGGCTATAGTGCCGCTCAATCATTAGTACGCTAGTACCCATTTGCTTAGCTAGCGTATGAATAGGCACCATATCGTGAGTAAGTGCTAACGTGGCATAGGTATGGCGTAGGCTATAGAAAACCCGCTTTTGATTGGTCCTGGGATCAATGAGCAAACCATGATCCGCTAAGAAGCCATCAAACAT
>JGI26470J50227_1000118_pt1 | contig 37077 bp, 44 predicted proteins | sample FreactTroBogLake_FD_50227 | JGI IMG/M metagenome (IMG submission 50227)
CCCCGCCGCTGATCTGACGTCGCTGCACGTGATCGCGGCGAAGTTCGCGACGCTCGCCGCGTCGGAGGACGCCGCCGTCGCTGCGCTCCCCACGGCTACGCCAGCAACACCGACGGAGCCGACGCCCGCACCAGCCGAGCCGGTACCTGCTCCGGTCGATGCCGCACCGCCGGCCACCACGCCAGCGCCCACCGAGCCGGTCACCGCACCGACCGCCCCTGTCGCCGACCCGACGCCGGTCACGCCCACACCGGAACCAGTTGCACCGGCCGCACCGGCGCCGGTGCTGTACTCGCATGTCGGCGCTGATCTGATCGACCCGGCGCTGTGGACACTGTCGTCGACGGTGGCAGCGGACGGCTCACCGTTGTACTCCTACACGGGTGACCCGGCGAACCTCGTCGGATCGTCGGTGTGGATTCCGTACGTCGCACCGACGGCCTAACACAGACCAAGCGGGCCCGGAGCTTCCTTCCGACTCCGGGCCCGCTTGCTTCATCGGCGTCGGCCGCTGAGGTTGAATCGGAAGGTGAGCCCGGATCCGAGGCGGATCGTTGTCCGTCCGGTCCGTGAGTTCACGCTGATCGGTCCGGCGTGTTCGGTGAGCGAGACGCCGCTTTTGCTGATGTTCATGCGTGTGTGGGTTGTGAGGTTCTTTCGTTTGCGGTAGTAGATGTCCATAAACGGAGACAATACACCGCCATGATGCTACGTCAAGGTGTCGGGGTCTCCCGGATTCCCGGGCGGAGACCAAACCGAAACCAGAACATTCACCTACAAGACCGGACATACTGCCGAAACGGAGGCCGCGGTGACTTGGTTCCAAGTGCTGTTCGCGTGGCCCACCGGTGGCGTGTGGTCGAACTTCGTAGACGACGTGATCGTCGGCCTCGGTATCACCTACCTCGGGCGCCGCGCATTCCAGCGGTTGCACGCGAAAGCTGATGCCCACCACGCGGCGCTGCTCGCGCAGGCCACCGCCCACCACCAGGCGATGCTCGCCCACTTCGGTGCTGTTGACCCACCACCGGACGATCCGACGCCGCCGTCACTTCATCTCGCCGCGTAACGATCCGGCGTAATCCCCTGATCTCTCGCTCCTCCGCCTCGGGGAGCCGTCGGCCCGGTGCGCCCGCTCGGTGCGTGTTGGGTGAGACATCCCTTGCGACTCCGCCAGCGTAGGCGCGGGACACGAGGCACCTCCTGTCCGTCAGCGTTCTGATCGAGGTCCTGCATTGTGGCTACGTTCCCCGGCACCATCGAAATGACGTGCCCTTTGTGCGGCGATCAGATCACTGTCGGTGTCTCTGCTCGACCGAAACCGATCGACCACGGCAGCCGTGTCCTCGCGGTGAACGTCTCAATTGACCGCGGGGACCTCGACGCGCATAAGGCGACGTGCAGTCCACCGGAACTCGAAAGCCTCCGCCAGGAACGGCCCCGACGCCGCTACGAAAGGATCATGAAATGACCATCAAAGCCCGACTTTGCGTGTACAAGGTTGAGAAGACTGTCGGCGCGGAACGCGTTTTCCTCAGCCCTGTGTACTCCGAGGACCCGACGTCCCCGAATTACTCGTACTCGAAGTACACCCCGACGGGTGATGTGAATCTGTTCATCAGCAACGAGGCCGTCTTTGGGCAGTTCGTGCCCGGCGCGGTGTTCGACGTCGACTTCACTCCTTACGTCGCGGAGTGACCGGCGATCAGCACGACAGCGGGACTGAGTGGCTCGCCGCGATGGTGGCGCTCGGACCTTTAGCTCGTCGCCCGTTCACCCAGTTCGAGGCTGACGTACGGGCGCAGCAACGCCGCGCCGATGTGATCCGCTTCGAGTGGTACGTCCTCGCGAACGTGCAGCGTCCGGGTCCGCTCGTCGTCGTCACCGGCGTCTAATCGGCCCCGATAGCTCGGCGGGGCAACAGACGCAGCACAGACGCACTCATTCACGGGCGCCCACTTCGGGACCGCGGCGCCACCGTTCCCGGCTGCTTGCTCGACTGACGTTGCCCCGCCGCATCACCCAGCATCACTCCCTCGTCTCGGAAGGACACCCCGCATGAGAACCATCACCGTTGATTACCGGCAGGACGGCACCCCGAAACGGATGACGATCGTCGACACCGACGACGTGATGTTGACTCTCGCCCCGGACACGGCAGCTTACGACGAGGCTATCGGTGATTTGTTCACCGCAGGCCTCGACGAAACAACCGTCGGCACGGGCGCAGGGGAACCAGAAGGTCTCCTAAAGCCGGAACCAACGGTGGCGAACCCCGACCGCGTCGCTGAGCTTCGGGAAGCATGGGCGGACGCAACCAGCCGCACCCAATCGAGGCCTCTTGTCGTCTCAACGTCGATGATGACGGAATGCCCCCTTGACCCAGTGCAGGTAGCGAATGCGCAGATCAACCGCGCGTCCGCCGAGACCCAACCGATCACAGTCGAGGTCCCGCCAGAGTTCACCGCGGCCTGCTCCTGCCCTCCGGTGCTGAGCGGATACTTTTCGACCGAATGCCGGGTGCATGGCGACTTCATTCACCGGGCAAGCCCAACACCCAGCGAAGGCGTCGAGTTGACGCTCTCGCTACCAGGCCCAGTGGCGGACTCCCTCATGTCGTTCGCAGCAGACTTCACCCGCGACGAGGAAACCGACCCGCCCCAGGGATGACTGTCATCGCATTCGACGCCGTAGACCACCCATAACCCCTCACCCGCGAAGGAGAGAACGCTCATGGCGACTAGAACACGCACGCCACGGGGCGGACAGTTCGAGCGGGACACAGCGTCGGCGCGTACTGACGCGGAAGCTGCGGAGCTTCGGGCGATGGGGAAGTCGTATCGGCAGATTGCGGCGGCGATGAATTGTTCGGTGTCGAACGCTTATTTGCGTGTGAGTCGGGCGATCGCGGCTGTGCCGGTGGAGGCTGTGACGGAGTTACGTGCGACTGAGTGCGCTCGGATTGATGCGGTGATCGCGAGGTTGTGGCAGATCGCTGATGCGGATCACCCACTTATTTCGCACGGTAAGCAATTTCATGATGTCAGCGACACGGGTCCGGTGATTGCGGCGCTGAATGGGATTCTGAAGGCGGGGGCCGAGAAGCGGAAGCTCCTCGGTTTGGACGCTCCGACGCGGTCGACGGTCACTGTCGTCACTCAGGACGCCGTCGACGCCGAGCTCGCAGCGCTTGAGCGGGAACTCGCAGGCAATGACCCGGTCTCTCGCACCTGATGTCATTTTCGAGGCGTCACCGGAGTCGCTGCAACGTCTAACGGATCTTCGTCGGCTGAAGGCGATACGGGACGCGGAGCAGGCCGCCGCGCGGCGACGTGTGTTCGCTACTCCCGGTGAGCTTGCTCGGGCGATTGATCCGTCGATGGTGCAGACGCCGGCGCTTGACCTGATCGACCAGGCCCTCGTTGATGTTGAGGAAGGCCGTAACAGGCTCCTGATCGTGTCGATGCCACCGCAGGAAGGTAAGTCGCAGCGCGTCACTCGGTTCATGCCGGAGTGGTTGTTGACCCGCAATCAGGACCGGCGGATCGCGATCGTTTCTTACGGTGATGACATCGCCGGTGATATGTCGTACATGATCCGGTCGGACATCACCACATTCGATGGGTCGAACACGACGGACCTCACGCCCGGCGAGGCGCCTTTGGATCTCGGTTTGCGGTTGAGGCACAACTCCCGTGCTGTCGGCCGCTGGTACCTCGAAGCGCCAGCGAAAGGTGGTGTCTACGCGGTAGGCATCGGCGGGTCACTGACGTCAAAGCCCGTCGACTTCATGATCATCGACGACCCGGTGAAGGACTACCGGGCCGCTGACAGTGAGGTCCTGTCAGAGGCCGCGTGGAACTGGTGGATGGCTGTCGCTCGGCCCCGGTTGGCGCCCGGAGCGCCTGTCGTCATCGTCCAGACACGCTGGCATGAGAACGACCTCGCGGGGCGGCTCATCGCGAAGCAGAAGCAGGACGAGGCCGCAGGCGAAACCGAGTACGACCGGTGGACGGTCCTGAACATCCCCGCTCAAGCCGAATATGATCCAGCGAAAGGCGAAACGGACCCGCTGGGTCGTAAGCCCGGTGAGTTCATGATCAGCGCCCGCGGCCGCACCGTGGCGCAGTGGCAAGCGACGAAAGTCGCGACGGCACCGCGTATTTGGTCGGCGATGTATCAGGGCCGCCCAACACCGGACACCGGCAAGGTGTGGCAACGCGCATGGTGGCGGACGTACGAAACACTGTTGTGGTCCGTTGATAGCAGCGGCGCGTATCGGGTCGACGCCGACGAAGTGATGATGTCGTGGGACTTCACGTTTAAGGACGAGAAGTCCTCGGACTTCGTTGTCGGGCAAGTGTGGGCTCGCCGTGGCGCTGAGGTGTTCCTCCTCGACCAGATCCGGCGTCGCCTCGACTTCGGTGACTCGATCACGGCGATGCTCGCGATGATCAAGAAATGGCCGCAAGCGACCCTGAAGATCGTCGAGGACAAAGCGAACGGCCCCGCCGTGATTTCCACGCTGCGTAAGAAAGTTCCGGGGATCGTCCCGAAAAACCCGCAGGGCTCGAAGTACGCGCGGGCCGTCGCTGTATCACCGTTTGTGAGAGCGGGAAACGTGAAGCTCCCCTCGAAAGACGTCGCGTTGTTCGACGTCGATGAGTTCCTGGAGGAGTCCGCAGCGTTCCCGCTCGGCACTCACGACGACCAAGTCGACGCGACATCCCAAGCCCTTGAGCATCTGTTGCTCGATGGTGCGGGTGCGGACGCCTGGACGACGTACCTCCGCGAGAAGTTAGCGGAGCATGCCCAGGCCGCGGCTGCGCCTGATGTTCCTCAGGTCGGCGAGATCCCGATCACCGCCGCGGAGCCGACCGCAGATGAGGACGCCCCGGATTTCGTGGGGATGACGCCGTTGCAAGCAGCACGGCACCGACAACACCGACTGAACAACCGATAGCACAACGAAGGGCGGGGCCCGGTGGCGAAAAAAAGCAAAGGCACACGGCCGAAGCTGAACACCCCGGGCCCCGCCACCACGGAACTCGTCAAAGCTGGGATGCCACTAGACCGCGTCCAAGCGCAAGCTAACGCAGGGATGAACTCCGCTCGACCGTTCGGCCCCGGAGCACCACTACAGCCCCGCGACGGATACTCCACAACACCCCGCTCATATGATTTCCGCACCGGGATTAACATCGGTGCTCGGCCCCGCAGCAACGAGCAGACGCAGCGGATCAGCTTCGATGTGCAACGCCAACTAATCGAGTCCTACGATGTTGCGACTATCTGCATTTGGCATCGCATCGACTCGATCCGGTCCCGGAAATGGAACCTCGTCCCGACAGCTGGTTTCGACGGTGACGCGGACCCACTGATCGCACTGGGCCGACGGATCTTGAAGCGCCCGGACCGAAAAACCCGTTTCAAGCCGTGGATCGCTAAGTACCTCTACGACGTGCTGGCGTTCGACGCCGGCGCTCTGTACCGGATGAGGAACAACGCTAAGCAGGTGATCGGCCTGAAAGTTGTCGACGGGACAACGATCGCGCCGATGCTCGACGCGTGGGGCGACACCCCTGACGCCCCTGCTACCGCTTACCAGCAGTTCGCGCAGGGTGTCCCGTGGGATGACCTGACCACCGACGACCTGATTTATGAGCCGTACCGGCCGACGTCTAACACCCCGTACGGTCACGGCCCGATCGAGTCGGTGATCATGGCGGTGAGCACGGACATCCGCTTCCAGGCGTATTTCATGAGCCGTTTCACTGACGGTAACGTCCCGGAAGGTTTCGCGGGCGCCCCCGAAGGATGGTCGCCGGAACAGATCAAAGAATTCCAGGAAGCGTGGGACGCGATCCTCTACGGCGACGTGGCGGCGAAATCCCAGATGCGGTGGGTGCCGCACGGCACGACTCTCGCGTGGACTAACGAGAAGGATTTCACCGACGAATTCTCGATGTTTTTGCTGCGTAAGACGTGCGCGGCGTTTCATGTGACCCCGACAGATATGGGGTTCACGGAGACGACGAACAACGCGACCGCTGATACACAGATGGACATCCAGGAGCGCATCGGCGATGGGCCGTTGTTGGACCATGTCGCGGAGATCCTGACGGACTTCCTTCAGGAGGACATTGGTTTGCCGCTCGATTTCGAGTGGGAGTCCGGCGACGAGGAACAAGACGCGTTGTCGACGATGCAGGCCGACGAGATCGCTGTGAACATCGGTGCTTTGTCGGTGTCGGAAGTCCGGGAACGCCGGTACGGGCTCACTGAGCCTGACGGTCTGCCAGTAGCTCGGTACATCATGTCGGCGAAATCCGGACCGATCCCGCTGTCCGCGCTCGCCGCTGTCGCTGGGCCGATCGATACTGGCACGGCGGCGCCGTTGCCAGGCGCACCGCTGCCCCATAAGCCGTTCTCTCCGGTCGAGGGTGTGGCGCCAGCTAAACCACCGTCGGTTCCGGCGTTGGCGGTGCAGCGGTACCCAGCGGACAACCCGCAGGCCGCTGACACCGCAGTGAACGCGGACATCGCGGCGGCGACACCCGTCCCTGTCGGTGCTCCTGTCGTCAAGTCAGACGGCGCTACGGCGGGGATCACGTCGGCGACAGGCGTCGTCGGGTATGACCTCGACGGTCAGGACGACGACGATGTGCCGGTCGTGCATTCGTTGCCTGAGGACCCGATCAGGAAGGCCGTGGCGGCGGAGATGGCGGCGTTCCGTCGTTTCACGAAAGCGCGCCGCAACCCGGCCAGCTTCCGTGACTTCGAGTTCACGACCGTCGACCCGCGGTCCGCGCATCGGCTGAATGTTGGTGCTCGGGCCCGGATCCGTAAGTCCGCTGGGCTGGTGGTGGCGGCTGGGTTGTGTGTGCGTGCCGCTGACACTGGCCGTGTCCTCATGTTGCAGCGCAGCATGGACCCGGATGATCCGGCTGCCGGGTACTGGGAGTTCCCCGGTGGGTGCCTCGAAGATGGGGAGCAGCCTCTCGACGCGGCGTGGCGTGAATGGCAGGAAGAAACAGGCTGCCTTTTGCCTGCCGGGACGTTCACCGGCGAAGCGCTTCCCGGGTGGACGTCAACGGACGGCGTTTATCAGGGGTATGTCCTGAACGTCGACACCGAAGCGACGATCCCGACCGGCACCCGCGGTCAGGTGAACAACCCCGACGACCCCGACGGTGACACCGTTGAGGCACTCGGGTGGTTCTGGCCGCAGCACCTCGCCGGTAACCCAGCGATCCGACCGGAACTCGCCGAAGACATCCCGACGGTCCTCGCGGCCCTGAACCCGTCGACGGCCGAGATTGACGTCATGAAGGCGGCGACGCCCGACCCAAAAGGACATGGCGCGACGGAGCGAAGCTAGTCCCTCAACACGACTACGACGTCGCGCTGACCGACCACTACGCCCCGCTGATCACCGACGGGCTCCGTCGACTGTTCCCCGCGTCGATGCTCCTCGCGGCGATCACCACCGCGGCTCACTCAGTGATGAAGTCCGCCCCGGCCGGTGACGACCCGATCCGCGCAGCAGCTAAGGCGGCGCTCACAGCAGGCGGTGACCCCGCCGACCTGGAGAGCACCTTACGGACGTTGATCGCTGACGGCTACCAAGCCGGATCACACGCAGCGGGGCAGCAATTAGGCCTCGATGCGGATGACGGCATCGACTGGGCGACGTGGGCACCGGGTGATCCGGCGGCCGCGGCGCTCACGTCGGGCGGTGGTCTGCGGGAACTTCTCGCTGATACCTCGGCGACGATCAGCGGAATCCATGGGTCAGTGCTTGACCAGTTGGGTAATGCGATCGGTGATGGTCTGACGTCTGGTGCATCCATCGACACGATCGCCGGGTCACTGTCGGACATCGTCGGGTCCGGGTCACGTGCTCAGATGATCGCGCACACCGAAACAGCACGCGCGATGACCGTCGCGTCACTGGACACCTACACGCAGAACGGCGTCACCTTATGGGATGTCATCTTGTCCGACGGTGCGTGCGATGAGTGCGTCGACGCGCAGGAAGCCGGACCGTACGGTGTCGCTGACACCGATATTGTGCCGGTGCATCCGTACTGCCGGTGCTCTAGCGGGCCCCGTGCGGATTCGGTTGCTTCCGCTGATTTCCCCTCGGTCGCCGACGACCTCACACCCGATGATGAGTCGGGGCTCGCGGCTACGGCCGGTGACGTCGCGGATGCTGTCACTTCGGCGGACACCACGGCAGCGGTGGATCTCACGGCCCTGTCAGATGATGACCTCGCCGCCGAGCTCGCCTCAGATGACGCGACGCACATCGACAACGTCCTCGCGGAACTGGATCGGCGTGATCAAGCAGAAAGTGATGCCGCAGCAGCGCAAGCGAAACAGGCAGCACGCAACGCGGCGGCGAGAGCAAAACGAGCCGCGCAGAACGAGGCGGACGCAGCAGACAAGGCCGCCCGCATGGACGCCGCGTTAGCGGCTGGGATGGATGAGGCTGACGCGGTCGCCGAAATCTACGGCATCAGCCACGAGCAGCAAGCAACGGAAACGGCGATCGCGAACCTCCGCGGCGCCGGATACAAGGGCCGGGGACTGACGGAGCTCATCCAGGCTGCGTTCCAAGACAACGCGACACAGGCCTATTTGAAAGCCGAAGATGAGACCAACGGCTTTATGGTCAATGCTGCGGGTAAAAAGGCCGGTATAGATCCGCGGTCGCTGTTCGTGGGCCCGGAGTCGCGGGCACGGAAGTACGCGTCCGATGAGCTCTTGCAGTTCTGGCAGGACTACGGGCGACCGACGGTGCAGGACTTCCGTGCGAGTGTCCTTGGAGGTAAGAAATCAGTGCAGGCGGATTGGGCATGATCACCAAGGATCAGACGACGGTAGCGGCGCGTATGGGACGCCGTGCAGCCACGCGGTTTGTGTCTGCCGGCGTCCCGTCGCCGAACCCGTTCACAGGTGAGGACCCGAACAGTGTCGCCCTCGCGAAAGCGTGGCGTGACGCTTATTTCGACGGGCAACGCAGCAGGTAACACGTCGTTGGGCCGGAGCTCGGCTAGGAAACAAAGGTTAAAGCTTCGGCCCAACGACTACACCAAGTCGACGTAACCCGTCGAGGACGTGACGCCGCAGCCGTTCCCCTGCGAGCTCAACAAGCCCGCACTCCGGGCACCGGTGCGACCCGTTGACCCATTTCCACGGGTGAGAGTCGTATCGCTCGCCGCATTCCATCCCCGAAGTGTCCCACGAACGGAGACCGATCCCTATGACTAAGCCGCAGCAATTTGTGCTGGGGATCGCTTACCAAGCAGGACGAGACGACCGTATCCGGAAAGGCCTCGACGGCAAACGCGACTGGTTCAGCGCGGACGAGCTTGAGAAGGCAGCGTGGCGGTTCGGTGCTGGACCCCGCGATGTCGGTATCGAGCATGGCCCATCGAACACAGTCGGGCACATCAACATCGTTGAGTCCTATGTGTATAGGGGCCCCGACTGGCAGATAGGCGACACCATCGTGAAAGCAGGCGACTGGCTCGTCGGCGGCATCTGCGACGACGTCGCATGGAACCTCGTCCAAACCGGCCGACTGAACGGCTGGTCACCGCAAGGCCGCGGGAAACGCATCGCGGCATGACCCATAACCCCCGCAGCCACAAGGAGACCCACCGATGACCGACCAGACCACCGACGATTTCACCGAACTGACCAAAGCCGAATTCGACCGCCTCGACGCGGTCGGGGCGCCCGCCAACGGCACCGACTTTCTGATCATGAAAGCCACCGAAGAAGGACGCTCCCCGTCGCTCGGTGCGCTGTTCGAAGCGGGGTACGTCGAAGATCTCATCGCCAAAGCTGACCAGGAGAACCACTTGACCGACCAGACCCCGATCGTTAAGGCCGACGCCCTTGACGCCACTGAACTTCTGGCGACACCAGCAGGCAGCACCGCTGAATCAGCGCCCGGCAGCCCCGACTGGGAGCAACTGGACTTCGACACCGCAATGAAGTGGGCGGCGGTCCTCGGACGCGCGAAGTCAGCGCTCGAAGCGCTGGCAGGACGCGAGTTGCAGGAAGCCGCGAACGGCGACGACGACGGCGCGGACAACGCAATGGACCTCGCGGACGCTGCGACGGCCATCGACTACGCCGTCGACACTCTCGCTGGGTACGCCGTCGGTGAAAGCAACGACGTCATCGCCGCTGACCTCGGTGATGTCGCGAAAGCAGCACAGGCGATCGACCTCGACAGCCTCAGTGCTCTTGAGGGTTTCGCGCCGATCGTGAAGGCCGGACGGACGTTAAGCGCCGCGAATGAGGCGCTTCTGAACACCGCGTCGCAGGCCTTGCAGAAGGTCTTAGCGACGTTGCCCGCACCCACTACCCCTGATGCGGCCCCGGTCGCGAAGTCCAAGGAGACCGCAGTGACCACAACCACGACACCCACCGCTGACACAGGTGACATCGTCATCACTAAGGCGATGCTTGAAGCTTTACCCGCTGATGCGCTCGCCGCTGTGTACAAGGCGAAAGGCGACCCGCTTACCCCGGTGTACAACGAGGACGGGAAGCTCGTCGGCATGGCGCAGGGCAGCGACATCATCCCCATCGCCACCGCCGACGCCGCGTCTGGTGCTGACCCCGCACCCGCTGACCCGGCCGCAGCAGACCCGGGAAGCGACCTCACCCCACAGGACCCCGCAGCCGCAGGCGTCCCCGCAGACGGAACACCCCCACCGCTCCCGGCCGACCCGGCCGCGGTAGCGAAGTCAACCAGCACTGAAGCCCTTGACGTGGAAGCGATCGTCAAAGCAGCACTTGAGGAACAGAGCGCCGAGCATGAGGCGATCCTCAAGTCACTGCGAGAGGACATCGAGCACCTCAAGGCCCCCGCACCATCACGTGTCCTGACCAACGGCGCAATACCCCGCGCGGTACTGCGAGGCCAGGACATCGGCAGCGGCACCACCGACGAACGGATCGTCAAGAGCGCGGAACTCCGCGGTCAGCTTTCGACGGCATCAACTCCCGCGGAAGCGGAAGCGCTGCGAGCGCAGATGACGGCGAACGCCGCGGCGACACTCGCCGATCTGCATGGGCGCCGCGCCACCAGCTAGCAGCACCACACACCCACTTACCCACCGAAAGCCCCCACCCGCCCGGGTGATGGGGCTTTTCGGCATGCCAGAAAGGCAAACCATGTCTGTCACACAGGAAGATATCGCCCGCGAGGCGCTCGACGCGATCGCGAAGGCACAGACGACCGGTATCACCACCAGCACCGGCGTTGTTTCCTTCGATCTGACCGGCGTCGTCCGGCAGATCCCGATCAACACCCCTTTCCGTGACCTCGTGTCCCGGAAGGCAGCTACGGACGGCGCGAAGTTCGCGATTTGGCGGGCGTTCATGAACGTCAATAGCAGCCAGCCCCGCGCGACACCCGGTTTCGACTACGCCAGCAACGAGGTGCTGTTCTCCGAGCAGGACTTCCAGGCGCAGTATCAGCCGATCGGCTTGTCGGGTCTGGCAACTCAGGATGCTGTCGACCTTGCTCGCGGCCTTAACGACCCGTACGCGGAAGCAACGTTTCAGACGCTCAACCAGGTTCTGTTGGCTGAGGACAAGCTTCTGATCGGTGGGCAGTCGTTTCCGTTGCCGTTGCCCGCTGTCCCGACGGTCACCCCGTCGACGACCGGCGGCACCATCGCAGCAGGCACGACGAACATGATCGCGGTCGCCCCACGCACCGGGTCGAACTACTACTGGGGCGGCAACGGCCGGGCCCGCGCGTCCGTTGCGTTCACGACCACCGGCAGCACGTCGTCGGCTACAGCGTCGATTCCCGCTGTGAAGGGCGCTGTCGCCTACGACTGGTTCACCAGCACCAACGGCGGCACCAACTGGTTCTACTACACCACCACGACGGTCGCGTCGGTGTCGATCACCGCGCCTCTCGGTGTCGCCTACTCCCTTCCGTCGCCGGTGCAGTTGCCGAAGCTGTCGACGACTGTCCCGACGATCAACACCGCAGCCGACAACGGCTCCGGTCAGGCCGGGGAGATCGACGGATTCCTTGCGACGCTCACCGCCGACTACACCAGCACCGGCCAGTGGGCGACCCCCGGGTCAGCCACCGCTAACGGTGCTGTGTTCATCGACGGCGGCGGCGCTGCGCTGACCCTCTCCGGTGGTTCGGTGACGCAGATCGAGCAGGCGTTCGCCCAGCTATGGGGCACTGTCGAGTGCTCTCCGACGGCCGTCATGATGAACGGCCTCCATGCGCAGGAGATCGCGAACCTCGTCCTCGGTGGTTCGTCTGCGACGACGTTCCTCACCACCGACGAGAACAACCGCATTTCGACTACGGCCGGTGGCCGCGTCGGTCAGATCGTGAACACCCCGGCCGGAGGCGTCACCGTCCCGATCGAGGTCCACACGTCCCTCCCGCCGGGAACGATCGCGTTCCGCACGGATCACGTGCCGTTCCCGCAGGCTGAGGTCACGTCGTCACTGGAAGTGCGGACGCTCCGCGACATGTCGCAGTTCGAGTACGCCGCGAGTCGTGTGGCGGGCGTCGCCGGCGGTGGACCCCGTAAGGAGTTCGAGATCCGGTCGGTCGAGGCGTTCGTCAACCGTGTTCCCGCGGCGATGGCGGTCCTCAGCAACGTCGCGTAACACCCCTTTGGCTTACCTGTGTGGCCGTGCCCGACTTCTCCCGGGCACGGCCACACAGCGGCCCCATTTTCCTTACCGAGCACGAAAGGCCATTACCCATGCGCATTTACTCCACACTCGGCGCCGAGCAGATCATCCACGCCGACGGGACGTTCGACGCTGACCCCACCGACGGATCGTTCGAGGTACCCCATCACGTCGGCGCAGAAATGCTGGCACTGCACGCAGACGGCAAACGGGCGTTTGAGGATGAGCCAGTGCGGCACGCCCGGCTCACCGCGGAAGCGAGAGCGCACCGAGAGGACCCAGCGACGCTCCTGTCGACGGTTGAGGCTCTCGCTGAGGGACTGAAAGCCCCGGACATTCAAGCTGTCGTCGACGCGGCGGTCAGGGAAGCGATCACCGCGGAACGGGAACGCGTCGCCGCCGAAGCAGCGGAACTCGCCGCACTCGAAGCCGCAACGAAACCCGACAACAAAACGGCACCCAAGAAGTAACCCACTCGCTCCCGGCCCGCGCGCTGGGTCGCCTCCGGCAGCCGCGGGCCGGGCCCACACACAACAACAAAGGCGGGTAGGCCACACATGCCGGTATTCGCTCAGGACATCACGACGTACTCGTCGCGGTCGCCGTACCTCACCCCCGCCGAATTCGAAGCGGAACCGACAGGCGTCGACATCGACCAACTCGTCGTCGGAGGCGGCGACCTCGAAAACGACGCGGCACTAGCGACGGCGATCCTCAATGCATCATCGTGGGCTGACACCATCTGCACGCAAGTGCTCGGCGCGACCTACGACATCCAAGCCGGAAAGTACAAACTCCGCGCTGACTGCACAATCGCGGTCCCCGTCGACAACACCCCACTGATCGAGGTGGTCGAGGTGACAGTGGGACGGACCCCCGCCACGATGACCGCATTATCTGATCTGTCGAACGTGTGGCCTGGTCGTAAGGTCTGCGAGATCCCGATCCCCACTACGGCGGGGGTCCGGTTCGGTGACTGGGTGTACGCCAACCTCGGGTACGTCAACGGCTACGCCAACGTTCTCCTCACCCAGGGCGCCGCCGCTGGGGCGACGACGTTCGTGTGTGACGGTGCCCTCGGTATCGCTCCCGGAATGCGGGTGCGGTTCTACGATCCGCCGTTCGCGGAGCAACTGACCGTCGCCACCGTCGACGCTGTCGCGGCGACGTTCACAACGACCAGCCCCTCGGCCTACAAACACGGCACGGACGTCGCGGTGTCGACGATGCCACCAGCCCTGCGGAAAGCGATCGTCGAGCTCACGTGCGCGCTGATCAAAACCCGCGGATCGTCGGCGATGGTCCTCGACACGATGGCGTCACCACCATCGAAAGCGACGGTCACCCAAGCTGGGGCAAGCGGAAACGTTGACCTCGCGATGACGCTGCTCCGACCGTATATGAGGGTCGCGTGAGCGCCGGAACGGTCCGGGCCGTCATCAAGAACTACCTGACGGCCCCACCGATCACAGGGTTGCAGGGTGTGTCGCTGGACGCGAAGTGGTACGAGTCGCCGTTCGACTGGAAGTTGGCGGGGAACCTCGGATGGGGTGCGCTTGGGATCATCCATTTCGACCACCGCGAAGAAAAACGCTTGACGTATCCAGCGGTCTACGGGTCGAAGGAAGTGACCTACAACGTTGGGCTGGGGATCATGTTCCGGTACCTCATCCCCTCACGTCTGCCGCCCGGCACGGAACCGGACGTGTGGGTCACGCACCTCGACGACCTGATCGAGGGGATCATCGCGCGGATCCGCGCCGACCAGACCCTCGGCTCAGGTGAGCAAGGCGTCGTTTTCCAGGCAGGCGAAAATTCCCCGGACATCATCCTCGACCAGGACTTGCCGCGCACCGACTCATCGGGCGCGGAACTCACGTCGTGGAATCTCCTGAAATTCACTGTCACCGAGATCGTCCGCGGATAGCGGCCACTAACGAAAGAGAGTCAGCTATGCGCTACCGCTTCACACATTCGACGCCGCTCATTTTCCGGGATCTGCACCACGGCGTAAATGCCATCGTGCACCGTCTCAATCCCCTCGACGACGCCGACGGCGCGCAAGTTGTTCTGCATCCGGGGGATGTCATCGAGGTTGAGGAGCCGCTGAGTCATCCGCACCTCGCGGCGGATGACAGCGAAGCGATAGACGCAGCGCAAACCGCAGCCGCAGCCAGCGTGCCTGACGCGACGCCAAGCACCGAGCCGACCACCGAAACCACCGAAACTCAAGGGGAAACAGCATGACCGTCACCGTTCCCAATGTCTACCCCGCGAACCTTCAGGCCCTCGGGTGGAGCCCGGAAACCGTCTACGGCACCCCCGCGGGAGCGCCGACAGTATGGATTCCGATCGACACACCGCAGTACACGCCCAATATCGCGCCTCTCACTGACCAGGCCGGGCGTGGATCGATGGGCGTTGACTCCCAGCAGCAGCAGGGCCTACGCGCCGACTCCCTGACGTACTCGACGTACCTGTACCTCGATTCGGCGTTCCTGCATTGCCTCGCGGCTCTGGGAACACCTGATGTGATCAGCGGCAGCGGCGACCCCTACACGCACAAAACTTCGCTGTACTCCGCTGCGGCGGGGCAGCCGCGGTCCTCGACGCTCTGGTACACCGACGGATCCGGAAACGCGCAGCGCATGCCCGGCGCGCAGATCGTGGATCTGAAATTCACGATCGACGTCGGGGGTCTGGTGAAGCTCGATGTCACGTGGATGTCTCTGCCCGCGACGGCAGTCACCCCGCCGACGAACACCCCTGGCACGTTGCAGCCGATGCCCGCATGGTCGGCGTCGGTCACGGTCGGCGGTGTCTCGATGGGCAAGTACAGCAACGTGACGCTGGACTATAAGCGGAACACTGAGATGGTCCCTGCGATGAACGGCACCCAAACCCCGGCGATGATTTTCGCCGGCCCGGCGCAGGGCACCGGCAGCCTGACCGGGATCTACCAGGGATCAGCGGACAACGACTTCGCTGGGTATTTGGCGAATACTCAGCCGTCGCTCGTGGTGAAGATGTCGCCGCCGGGGTCAGCTACGCACGGCCTGACGCTGCAACATTCCGTGGTTGCGTACGACAGCGTCGTGCCCAGCGGCACCAACAAATGGATGGAAGTTAAGTCCACGCTGAAGCTGATCCTCAACTCGACGGACGCCGTCACAGGTTCCGGTGGGGAGTCGTTCGCTCAGGCGATCCTCACGTCCGCGCAGAGCACCGCGTACTAACCAACCAACCAACTACCGGAGGCGAAACCCGGCATGACCCAGAAGAAACGCACCACCACCACGCCACCTAAGGCGCCCGCACTGCCGACCACAATCACGATCCCCGGCGGCCGCGCAATGTTCTACACCAAAGCGGAACTTCCGCCGCGTAGGTCCCGGCCTCTCGACGTGATTAACCTCGTGGTGATGCCGCGGCTGCAAGAGCTCGCTATTGCGCAGGAGATCACCGACGCGGCAGATCCCAGCGGTAAGGCGCGCGCTAAGTCCCTCGCTAAGTCAGCGCTCCTCAACGGCCCGCCGGTTGGGTTGACACGGGAGGACGCCGACAACATCGCGGAGCTTTCCGTCACGATGGCATGGGCCTACCTGAAGTCGTGGACCCTCGACGAACCGCTCCCCGAAACCCCGGACGACATGCTCGATTTGTCTCCGGCGCTGTACAAGGCGATCACTGATCACACCGCGCGGATCTACGCCGCGAACGTCGACATCAACGTCACTGACGACTTCACCGTCGACGGCCTCCCTGATGACCTTGACGCACCAGGGGTTGAGGACCGCCCTACTTCGGTCTGAGGCGCATCGAAGCGGCCCTTCGGGGCCGTGGCGCTCTCGGACCGATCGAGGGGGCGATGCTCGTCGAGTTCGAGTACCGCAAACGGTTCCACCTGTCGCACTGGCAGTACGTCGATGAGCCCGGCGACATCATCCAATGGATGACACGTATCGGGATGATCAAGGACCAAATCCAGCGGGAGCGGGAAGCTCAACAAAGATAGGGGTAAACCGTGACGTCGTTATGGTCCGGCATCCCTGACCTGATGCGAGCCTTCGACAAGCTCGCTACGCAAGGTGACGCCGCGGCGCGGGAAGTGGTTGCCCGCACCGCGGCGCTCGGCGAAACCGAAATCAAGAACCAATTCAGCGGCTCCCACAAGAAAGGGCAACCGCACGTCGGCGGCGCCGCACCGAACATCGTGTCGGGCACAGCCCGCCGATCCGTCAGAGCCGACCCGATCACGAAAGTCGGTCTGGGCGAGTACATGACCCAAGTCGGGCCGCGCGTCGCCTACGGCCGACGTCTGGAGCTCGGCGCCAGCGGTTCCCGCGGGTACCCGTACGTGAAGCCGGGCGCGCAAATCGCTAAACCGAAGTTTGAGCAGATCCAAATGGACGTCTATCGACGGTTCTTGACCTAATTCGAGGGGAGTCGCCGCGATGGCTGAAGGCCTGCTTCCCCCGGTGATCCTCGAATTGCGGGCCAAGACATCGGAGATGATCGCTGGCCTCAACGAAGCCAAAGCCGAAACAAAGGCGATGGCGGAGGAGACGGAGAAGTCAACCGGCCGCGCTGGGACTGCCTTCAAAGGCCTAGCGTCCGCTGGTAAAGCTGTCACGTTCGGGGTCGCTGGCGCAGCGGTCGCGATCGGTGGTTTCGCCCTGGAGGCGGCGACGTCGGGCAGTGTCGTCGACGCGAAGCTGTCCACCGCGATTAAGAACGCGGGCGGATCAATGGAGGAACTCGAACCGAAGATCGACGCGACTGATGCGACGATGCGGAAATTCGGGTTCACCAACGAGCAGACGAACACTGCGTTGGCGACGGTGACGACGTCACTGCATGATCCAGCGAAGGCGCTCGGCGTGATGTCCGTTGCTGCGGACCTCGCGCGCGAAAAGCACATGGATCTGAACTCTGCGGCGCTGATGGTCACGAAGGCGATGGAAGGGCAGACGAAGCCGCTGAAGGCTCTCGGTATTGACCTTCCGATCGCGGCGGGCAATGCCCTCGCGGTCAGCAAAGCTCAGGCGGCGCTGGCGGCGGCGCAGCAGAAAGTCAACGACATCTTGCATAAGTCGCCGGATGCGGTGAACGCGTCCAGCAAAGCTCACGCCGCATACGTCACGGCGGTTGCTGCGTCGAAGGCCGCGCAAGAGAAGCTGACGGCCACGCAAGATTCGTCGTCGCAGATCATGGCGGCGCTGACGAAAGCAGTCGGGGGGCAGGCCGCGGCGTACGGCGACACTCTGCCGGGCAAGGTCGCGGCAGCGAAAGCCGGTCTCGACTCTATGGCCGAAACCCTCGGTAAGAAGCTGATTCCGTTCGTGACGAGCGCGATCACCGAGGCGTCGAAGTTCGCGTCGTTCCTCGCAGACCACACAGGGCTGCTGTACACGGTGGCGGGGATCATCGGCGGGGTCATGGTAGCGGCGATCACGGCTTACGTCGCGTCGTTGGCGATCGCTGCGGTTCAGTCGGTGATGTCGTTTGCGCAGATGATCGCAGGCGGTGTGGCGTGGGCTGCGACTCAAGCGGCCAGCTTCACCGAAACAGCGGCGCTGTATGCGATGTACGTCGGTGAGGCACTCGCGTCCGCTGCGACGTGGGCGGCTGGCATGGTTGCGTCCGCTGCGACTGCCGCCGCTGGGTGGCTTGTGTCAATGGCTGGCATGGTCGCTGAAGCTGTGGTCGCTGGTGCGGCGATGATCTTGCCGTTCCTTCCGCTGATCCTCACCATCGCCGCGATCGGTATCGCTGCCTATGAGCTCTACTCGCATTGGAAGCAAGTGTGGGGGTTCATTAAGGACGTCGCGGAGGACGCCTGGGATCTGTTGAAGAAGGTTTTCGGGTTCATCGTCACGCTCGGCATCGACTACGTGAAGATGGAAATCCTCATCTTCAAAACGATCTGGAATGCGATCTGGACGGCGATCAGCGACACCGTCACCACAATCTGGGACGCGCTGAAAGCTGTGTTCAATCTGATCGTCACGGTCGGCATCGACTACGTCAAGGCCGAAATCCTTGTGTTCAAGACGATCTGGGATCTGATCTGGACCGGTGTCCGAGACACAGTGTCAGCGGTCTGGGGCGGCCTGAAAACCGTGTTCAACGCCATCAAGACCGGTGGTATTGACTTCATCACCGCAGCTATCAACGGCTTCAAGGTCGTCTGGGATTCCGTGTGGAACGGCATTAAGACAGTCGTCAGTGACGCATGGAACGGCGCGAAAACAGTGTTCGGGCTGATCAAGACCGGCGGCATCGACATCATCACCGGCGCGATCAACGCACTGAAATCCGCGTGGAGCACAGTGTGGTCGGGGATCAAAACAGCGGTGTCGGACGCGTGGTCCTTCATTAAGCCGATCTTCGACACGATCAGTTCCGCGGTGAGCAAAGTCAGTGGCGCGATCAGCACAGTCGCGGGCGCAGCCAGCAAAGTCGGTGGAGCGATCAGCGGCGCAGCCAGCAAAGTCGGTAGCTTCCTCGGCTTCGCTGACGGCGGGTACGTGCCCGGCGTGAAAGGCCAAGCTCTACCGGCGACTGTCCATTCCGGTGAGTACGTCCTCAGCAACGACATGCTGGAGGGCAGGGCTCCGATTGATCCGAGTGTCGCGGCGAAACTGCCGATCCCTAAGGGCGTGGGCGGCGGGGTGTCCGGTGCCGGCGCAGCAGGCAACACCAACGACGGGACCACTTTCACGCACACCACGATCCTGCAACTCGACGGCAAGACGATCGCCCGGACCGTCGAAAAGCATCAGTTGCAGACCGGGCGCCGTCGAGGCGTCGCCTACCAGGAGGCCTAAGTGACCGCGGTCGCCTATCCGGTTGACACCCTCGTGATGTCGATCGGCAAAGAAACCACCGAAGGTGTCCCGGTCACGCCGACGCATTCGGTGCCGGTCCTGTCGTGCACGCCGGTCGACTCCGCTACGCCGCAACGCAACACGGCGTGGTCGGGGTCGGCCGCGGCGACAACAGGTTTCGGTCCTGGCCCTCAGGTCGGCGGGATCTCACTCGCCGGGCATGTCTACGCAGACACCATCGGCTACCCCCTCGCGGGGATCCTCGGTGATGTCACCACCACCACAGGCACACCGAACACTCACACGATCAGCCTGAATAATGCGGGCGCGCAGCAGCCACCATCGGACACAATTTATTGCGCCGACGCCTACAACTGCCTTGTCTGGGCCGGAGTCAACTACACGTCACTGTCGTTGACCTCCGACGTCCTAGGCACTTTCGATTGGTCGGCTAGCGCGCTTTGCTTACCTGGGGCGGCGGTGGCGGCGCCGAGCAGCAATTACACGTCCGCTGCGATGTTCGGCGGGTGGCGTGGCGTCGTCACGATCGGCGGCGTCGCTGATGGCCGCGTCATATCGTCGTCGACGGTCCTCAGCCGCACTGTGGCGGCTCAACGGCCAGTGACGGGGCAGCAACTCCCGGCCAGGTTCCGGACCGAGCAACTCACGGTCGCAGGCACCATCACCGCGGCGATGACAGACGACGCTTACCGGTTGCTGTACCTCGCTGGTTCGTCGACGTCCGTCGACGTCCTTTTCTCCCAGGGCAGCGGCGCCGCTACGCAGTCAGTGAGGCTCCATTCGTCGGCGGTCACGCTGATGAGCGCGGTCCGTTCCCGCGGATCCCGGTATCTGACCGTCGCTCTCACATGGGAGGCAGCGGGCAGCACCGCCGACGCGGGGGCGTCCGGCGGCACATCACCTTTGCGCGCGACCCTACGTAACACAGTCGGAGCCGGGATCTACGCCTAACCCCACCGAAACGAGACAGGAGCCCCGGTCAAATGACACAGAATCCGCTCTGGCCGGTGCTGGACTACGCGATCTGCTTTTCGGCTGGGCCGCATCAGACGAGCGTGCAGGACCATTGGGCTTCGGTCAGCGACCGCACCGAAGGCACGACCGCTATCAGCCGCGGGAAGCAATACGAGCTCGATCAGACGCAGCCCGGCGAAATGACCCTCACTTTGCGTAACGACGATGGGTTGTTTGATCCGGACAACGCCACGTCGCCGTGGGCCGGGGGCATCGACCTTTATCGGCTGATCCGGCTCCGCGCCCAGTACCCGGCGACACTGAATTTGCTGACCGCCGGGCAAGCTACCGCGGGCAGCGTGGTCTTCGATCGGCAAGGCAACAGCAGCAGCCTTGCGGTTGGGTTGCTGCCCGATACGGTGACGGCGCCGCCCGGAATCACGGCGGGCGTCGACGGCGCGGGACATTACTCGATCGCCGTCGGTGCTGGTCCTGCGGTGCTGTTGTCGGTCGCGGGGTTCAGTGTGACGCCGGGCGTGACGTACACCGCGCAGCACGTGGTGGCGAACGCCTCGGGTGCGGCTAGTCGCACTGTGCGGCTCGCGCTGGGTTTCGTCGATGTTCACGGCAATGTGATCAGCGCGGTCGCTCCAACGGGCCTCGCGACGAGCGCTACGGGTGCCGTCCAGTCGTGCACTTTCACAGCGCCACCGAATGCGGCGGGCGGTTTCGTGCAGCTAAGCGCTTCCGCTGGCACAGCGACCACGATCCTTTCGTCGCATTGGCAACTGGAGGTCGGGGCGTCAGCGTCAGCGTGGGTGCAGCCGTCACCGTGGTATCCGCTGTTCACTGGCTACATCGAGCGGTGGCCTCAATCGTGGTCGTCCCAAGGTAACTACGGCGTGGTCAATCTGACGTGCGTCGATCAGTTCACCGCGTTCGCGGCCCGGGATCTTCCCGCCCCTTTTCTCGCTGACCTATTGGCGTTGCGCCCGACCTTTCTGTACCCGCTGAACGAAGGCGCCGGCGCGACGGTATTCCAGGACGCGACGGGCAACCGCGCGCCTGCGACGATTTCCGCGCCGGGCGCTCCGTTGATTTCGGCGGGAGTGTCTGTCGCATCGGGTAGCAGCACACCAGCAGGAGACGCGCATGCGCTTAGCGGCGCTTTTCTGGGGCATCCTGGGCCGGTCCTCGATGGAGCGGTTTACCCGTCGGGCACAACTTGGCTGGTGAGCTCCGGAGCGCTGAAAGTCGGGGCTGACGTGTCAGGCCGGGTCGGCCCGACCGCATCGAACGGTGTCACCCGAATCATCGCTACCCGCGGCACAATTCAACCGACCGACTCGATGTTCGCGTGGTCCTACACCGACGGTAGCGGCAACAGCATGGCGCTGAAGGTCGATGCCTCGACTTTGGCGGTCACTGCCAGTAGCTCCAGCAGCATCGGATCTTCGGTGTCGTCTGGGTTCAGCGTCGCTTCTCTCGGCGCTGGCGGTGTCCTGACAGACACGGACTGGCACCTATGGGCGGTGTCGATCAGCGCCGACGGCCTCAGCATGACGACATGGGTGGACGGCGACACCGCTGGGACCGCGCACACAGTCACGGCGACCGCGACTGTCCTACCGCAATTGACGGCCGCAGGCTTGGATCTGATCGCGGCTACAGGAAGCGGCTCCACTAGCTCGGGCCAATGGGTCGGGAATCTCAGCACCTATTGTGAGTTGCCGTTTGCGATGACGGCCGAGGTGTGGCTGGACCTGTGGTCGTCATGGCGTAACGGATGGGCCTCTAGCGCGCCCGTGCCGGAAACAGCAGGCGACAGGTATAGCCGAATTTTGCGGTGGCTTGGCTACACTGGCCCGTCATCAGTGAGTGCTGGCCTGACCGCGAACTACGGCCCGGCCGTCGACGTTCCGGGAGCCAAAGGCCTACCAGGACTGCAAACGGTCGTCGAGTCGGAAGGCGGCCAACATTACGTAGCTGCGGACGGCGCCATCGTTTTCCAGGGCCGGGAGGACCGCTACAACAAATCACCGGTCATGATCTTCGGTGAGCGCAGCGACTACAGCGAAGCGTCTTATGGTGGCGCGGTCACCGACTACGATCCGACTCGACTCGCAAACGATGTGGCGGTCACCGCGACTTACGGAGGTGTGACCGCCAGTGCCGCTGACGGCCCTCCGACAGAACCAGGCACATCACAGTACAAATACGGGGTGTTCGCGTTCACGCGGACCGTCAACACCACCAGCCCCACCGAACTGAACGCAGCCGCGCAGTACTACCTGTACACAAACAAGGACCCGATGACGCGGCTAGAGTCATTGCCGCTGAACGTCGGCGCCGCCCCTTGGCTGTGGCCGACGTTGCTGGGGCTTGATCTCGGCGAGTGCGTCGGGTTCCGGCGCCGCCCGTCCGGTGCTCCGTCGATCACGCTCAACGGTTTCATCGAAAAAATAACGTGGTCACTCAACGATCAGTTGGGCGCCGAATTCGATGGGCAGATCAGCAACGGCAAGAAGCTGCATTTCGGGGTCTGGGGCACTGCGCTTTGGGGCGCTGATCCCGGGTCAATCACTGTTAGCGCGGCGACGTCAGCGTCCGCCACGACGATCGCATTCGAAACCGCTAACGGGTTCCCGATGCTCACCACCACCGCAGGGTCGTATCCGCTGACTGTCGCAGTGGACGGCGAGAACATCATCCTCCCCGCCGCACCAACGACTGTCGGCAACATCCAGACCTACACCGGCGTCACACGCGGCGCAAACGGCACACCGCCCGCGGAGTACGTCGGCGGTGAAGTGCTGTCGATCCCTCAGCAAGGGACATGGGCCTACTAACAGAGGGAAACAAATCATGAGCATTGTCCCGCCTAGCGTCGGTGACCCCACCGGAGCGACATGGGCTGATGAAATTACGACAGCTATCAACGCGCTACTAAACCCGCCGCGGTTCATTGGCTCAATCCCGTCCGGGACCTACATCACCGCAGATGTGAATTTCCCCTTCGCCGCCGATGAGGACCCACTATCAGGCTGGGACAGCAGCGACCGATGGTGGACGTGCCCTGTCGCTGGGCTGTATGACGTCCGGGGGCAGTTCGTCGCGGGTAGCGCCATCCAAGCGATCCTGAGCGTGCAGGTCAACGGCACGCAGGTCTTTTATTCGCCGGGCGCGGTGCAGAGCGTCACGATCGACTACGGCGGCACGACCATCGCGGGGTACATCCGGTTGAACGTTGGCGATCAAGTCGCCGTGCAGTCCTCGAACACCTGGACCACGAAAACTGACACGGGCGTCGGCACGTCATTCGCTTTGCTGCGTGTGAGCGCGTAAATGCTCGCCGACATTGTGTCAGGTCCCCCATTACAACCGCGGCAGGCCGCGAACTATCACCCGGAAGGTGGCAGCGCTAATGGCGTCAAAGCACAGAAGTAAGGAGACCCGGCGTGGACATCATCTATGCGGCGCTGATCACCGGAGCGTTTTCGTTGGTCGCGTTGCTGGTGCAACGGCACGTCGAGCGCGGCGCGATGACGAAGCTGTACGAGCAGAACATGGCGGAACTCAGTGAGCGCCTGGAGCGCGCCCACGCTGACCGGGTCGCCGACCTCCAGACGCAGATCGCCGATCTCCAAGCGCAAATTCGATCCATCAATCGGAAGGCCCGCGCTCATGAGTCTGACACCGAAAGAGAACCTCGCGCGGATTGAGGAGCTACGCAACACCTCACCGTCGGCGGCGTTGCACGGCTGGAAATGGCGAGTGACGACGTATCTCGCGGTCGCCGCATCAGCGCTAGCTCTCACCGGCATCGGGTACGGCGTCTACAACCAAGAGCAGCAGACCGCAGCGACGATCTGCCAAAGCACCGTGAACAACACGTTCCGGCAGAACCTCACGTCGACAACCGATCCGGACCGCCTCGACCGCGCAGCGAGCGACCTCTACGCGACGCGGATCGCGGAGATCCTCGAAGGAAAAGCGACAGTGTCCGCGACGCAGGCACTCGCCGACTACCGGGCTACCCGCGCGGCCGACGATGAGGCCCGCGCCGCGACTCCGATCACCACAAGCAAAGGCACATGCCCATGACCGACATTTACTTCGACTTCTCCGGGGCCCGACCGGCAGTGTCAACCCTGCCGAGGGGCGTTGTCCGGTACCTCGTACCGCCGGCGAACGTCGCCCCGGCCGCGCAGTGGAAAGCGTGCACCCTCGCCGAGCTCACCTCATACCGCAACGCAGGTAAGGACGTGGTCCTGAACTTCGAGTGGTACGAGGGCCGGATGCTCGAGGGGTACGCGGCCGGATACCAAGACGGGACCTGGGCGAAGGCGGCGGCGATCGCCCTCGGCTATAAGCAGGGCCGCGTCATATTCTTCTCGCACGACACCAGCGCCCGCAATGATTCGGCGGTCGCGAACTATCTCCGGGGTGTCATCGCTGCGATGGGTGGCTACTACATCGCGGGGATTTACTCCGGCATCGGCACATGCGCGGCGATGCTCAACGCTGGGATCGTCACGTTCGCGTGGCAGACGTCAGCATGGTCCGGGGCCGCGGTCGATTCCCGTGTTGTGCTGTATCAGCACGGGCAAGCCCTCGGCGGGCAAGTGGACGTGAACTACGTGATGCGCCGCCCCATCGGGTCTGAGCAGGACACGATGCTTGTGTCTGCGACAGCGTCGACGGCGACGACGTTCGGCGCGGCCGCGGCGGCACTCGGAATGGTTGTTTCGACGTTGCTCGCTGACAACCCCGGGCATGTCGCGACGGACGTTATCCCTGGCGGCGGCACGGTCCGGGTGCCCGCTGGCGTCTCAGCGGCACCAGGCGGCCCGATAACTGTCCCCGCGCCAGTCACGCCCGCCCCCGCGCCGAAAGCTACACCTACGCCCGCACCGGCCCCGGCGAAGCACGCCGCACCGACTCCTGCCATCACCACGAAATGCACGGTCGTCGTGCACCACGGCGAACTACTCGGCGGTATCGCGTCGACGTATCACACGACGCCGCGCGCTTTCCAGGCGGCGAATCCGACGAAGATCCGAAACATCAACGTGATTTTCAGCGGCGAAGTGCTTGAGGTCCCCGGCTGCCACAGTGCCAGCAAGGCAGCACCAGCGCAGTACCCGGCGAAGCACGCGGCACGAACGTACCGCTACATCGTCTCTGCCGGCCAATACCTCGACGGCATCGCAGAGGCGCACAGCATCTCGCGGGCGACGTTGCTCGCCTACAACCCCAGCTACCGCAGTCACCCGAACGACGTCCGCACGGGCGCCGTCCTCATCCTTCCCGCATAGGAGCATCCATGAGAATCCCCGCATTCATCCACACTTACGTCCTCGACCCGTTCGAGCGTGCCGCGTCGACGTTCGTCGAGCAATTCGTCGTCATCATCGCCCCCACGGGCGTTCTCGCGGCAACGCAGCATTGGTCGGCGGCGTTGCTGTCCGCTGGGCTCGCTGCGGCTTTCTCCCTCGTGACGTCTGTTGCGACGTTCTGGGTCGCGAAGCTCAACCCCGGCACCGACCTGATCTTGCGTGTCGTGAAGACTTTCGGCCAGTCATTCCTCGGGACTCTTGTCGCGGGCGGGATACTGAATACTCCCGGTGGATGGAAGGCGGCTCTCGCTGCGGCGTTCCCTGTTGCTGCGCTTGCCACGCTGAAGGGTCTGGGTTCGCTCGGCGCGTTTTGGTCTGAGGGCGCGTCGTTGTTGCCGTTAGCTGCGTCGGTGTATCAGAAGTTCTCACCGGAAATTCAGGCCACGTTAGGTGGTCCTTCTGGTGCTCACTCAGCGTCGGCGCCACCAGCAGCACCCGCACCTGTCGCAGCGGATCCGGTTGTCGCCGCGCCGATTCCTACGGCCCCCACGGCCTAGTCGGTGCAGGCGGTCACGGTCAACCTCGACGCAGCCGTGCCCGCCGTCGAGGCCATCACCATTCTTCAGGGCGCCGACTTCACTTTCACGATCACCTGCGTTGACGCCGCAGGCGCTCCCGTCGCTGTCACCGCCCCACAGATGCAGATCCGTAAACGTCAGTACGTCGGGTCGCGGCTGATCCTTGGCGCGCCCGACATCGTCCTCACTGTGGTCGGGAACGTGATCACCGTGCAAATTGCGGGGTCAGTGTCGGCCGCCGTCTATGACGGTGCCGCAGCCTACGACCTCTATGCAGACCGGATTGTGTCAGGAAGCACCCAAAGAATCGCGCAAGGACAAGTCGTTTTCTCCCCGACAACGACCGACATCACGTCACAAGACGCTGCCCTAATCGTGATCGACCTCGGCAATGGCTATAGCGCTGTCAGCGGCACTGACGGCACGTTGCTGAGCAATGGCTACACGTCCGTCGTCGGCCCCGGCGCGAGCTCGCTCAGCAACGGCTATTCCACGCTCGTCAACGCAACCTAAGGAAATGGTGGGTGGTCTCGCATGTATTTCGAAAACGCGCCGGTCTGGGACGTGACTGTTCCGATTGCGGGAGCTTTCGCGCTTTCGCCCTCGCAGGGGGCGCTCGTCGACACCTCCGGCGGATCCTTCGTCATCACACTCTCCGACGGCCCAAACCGATTGATGCTGGTCGGCGGCACTAAATGGCCCACGCTCACAGCACCAAATGGGTTCAGCTTCCACCCGGCTCAAGCGAACCTCATCGCCGCTTTGCTGACCTCGGCGACGGTCGGAGATGTGCTCCGCACTGAACCGGCCGGAAATTTCATCCTGTTCCAATAAGCGCCACCTAACCGAAAGGACCGCACCATGTCACTCATCCAGATCCCGAAGCGCATCACCCCTACCGCTGTGCGTTACGGCGCGGTGACCGCGAACACCTCCGATCGGGTGCCGTGCGACACCACCGCCTACGCCTCGACGGTCAGCGCCACAACAAGCGCGTCCCCGACGGTCACGGATGCGACCGCCTCCGCCGCCTGGGCTGGCCGACCCGTCACCGGCGCCGGAATACCAGCCAATACGTACGTCGGCACTGTTACTGCTGGTGTGAGCTACACGCTGGTGTCCTCGACAGGGGCTCCTGTGAACGCCACCGCAACAGCCGCAGGCGTGACCGTGGCGATCGGTGGCACGTTCGTCGTCACTACCGCCGCAGCTGCCGCGCTAGCGGTCGGATCGTCAATCAGCGTGCTCTGGAAGGCTGGCACGACGCCTCCGACCATCACTGCTGGCGCAGGCATCACCCTGGTCTATGTGTCGCCGTTGGCGACGGTCGGTGATGTCGTCGACTTCCAGTTGCAGGCGGACGGCGTGACGCTTCAGCAGATCTAACCCGTTGCCCATCGTCCCGTCGTCCCGTCCTCGAATTTGCCTGGAGTGAACCGATGAGCAATGTCCAACCGAAATCGCCGGTATTCGTCAACGTCTTCAACAACGCGCTGAGCACGTTCCCGGTGTGCGAATATGGCACTCTTGTGCCTGCTTCGAGCGTCACATCGGGCACCGACAACTACGCGGTGATCAACGCCGCGTGTGCGGCCGCAGAGGCAGCGGGCGGCGGGATTGTGTGGTTCCCTGCCGGTCTCTACTTGACGTCGCCGCTGCCGCCGCGCACCAATGTCACGATCAAGGCGGCGGGCAGCAGATCTACCCAGCTAGGCGCGATCGGCAATGCCTCGGTGTTCCAGGGCGATCAGACCGTTGCGCTCGGTGGTCGATCGTTCGCTGGGATGACGTTTGACTCGATCGGCTTTGTGGGTCCTGTCAGTTCGTCGCCGACTGTCCCGACGCGGGCGCGCACTACTAGCGGGGCGGGCACGACGACCGCAATCTCCTTCGATGGATCGCTCGATACGAACGGCACGTATCCGCTGATCACCGACGTCGCGATCGTTAACTGCACCTTCCAGAACTGCTCATCGCTGCCGGTCCGGTTGTTCGGGATCTCGGGTGTCGTTCGGTTCTCGGGTAATGAGTCGATCAACAACCTCGACGTCGGCATCGGCTTCTCTGCTGATGTCATTTGCTCCGACAATTACGTAAAGAACTCCGCGGACAACGGCATGAGCTTGAGCCGCGGGAATCTCAATGTCACCTGCACAGGCAACACGGTCCTGAACTCCTGCTACAGCGGCATATTCGTGTCAGGCAGCGCCGGCCAGGTCGGGCCGCGAGGCTTTACGGTAACCGGCAACGTCGTGACGGGCTGCGGATATGCGTGCATCATGTTGCAGACCGCGCCTAAGTTCGGCACGGTCACGGGCAACATTCTGACGCAGGGCTATAACCGTGGTCCGATCGACGGTCTCAATGACGTGTTCTGCACTGGGATCTATCTTGAGTCGGATTCCGGCGTGACGGTGACGGGTAATACCATCTTTCAGGCGCCTCGCGCCGGGATCTATTCGACGTTGTGCACGGGCGTCAGCATCGCCGATAACCTCATGTACAACGTCGGGACAACGAACCTCGCGGGGACGACCGGCAACAACGGTACGGCGATCGCGTCGACCGATCAGACGCAGAACTGCGGCATCATCATCGAAAGCACGAACCCCGGCACAGAAGGCTACGTCGTCAATAACCGCATCATCGACGAACGTGGGGCGAGTAACCTCACAAACTACGGAGTGACACCGACCGTGATCACGACACGTATCACCGTCTCCGGCAATAGCGCTTACGGCATGCGTCAGCCGTCGCCGCTCGCGCATGTGGATTCGAGCCAGAACGGCGCGTGCACGTTCGCCGTTGGCGCTCAGGCCTCGGCCGCAGTCGCAGGCAGCAACGGCGCGAACGACCAGGCGGCGGAGATCTCGGTAACGACGGTCTCGTCGCCGGCCGCTGGTGCCTTGGTGACGGTGACGTTTTCGGCGCCGTATGCGGCGGTCCCGCGCGCAATCAATGTGAGCGCGGGGTCAGCAGCAGCAGCAGCAGCGAATGTGTACGTCAGCGCGAAATCTACGACGGGGTACACGTTGTCAGCTGCGTCGGCGCCGCCGGGCGCCACTGCGTTGCCGCTGTATGTGTCGGTGGTCCAGTAGGGCTAGCTCAGATAGACGCGATGGGGCGTCTCCTACCTTCCGTTGGGAGGTCGGAGGCGCCCCGCTTTTTGCGTTTCGCGTCACGACTTCTTTGCTGGCTTGTGGGCGCGCATCTTGCCCAGGGAGGTGATCGACACCATCTGCGCGCAGTGCGGGCACCGCTGGTAGCGGCGGTGGTAGTCGGAGCGCTTGAAGGTCGGGGCTTTCTCGTAGTCGTAGGCGCCAGATCCCGAGCACTGCGCGGCCTGCTTGGCTTTCGCCGCCTCGTCGAGTCCGTTCGTCCAGTCGAGCGGCGCCGTCGGGAAACACACGGTGCAGAGGACGGGCCCTTGTGCGGCGACGGCGGCAGCCTCGTCCATGCCTGAGACCTCGTGTGCGAGAAAAAACGCGGTGAGCTTGCCGTTGTGGTTGCAGGTCGAGCAGCGCCGCGAAGAGTGAATGTGCCCGTTGGGGACGCACCAGAACCGGGACCAGCCGGTGTAGGCGGTCTCGTGTTCGTCGAGTGCTGCGATCGCCGCTGTTTGGGCGGCCTCGCGCTTGGCGAGTTCTTCGCGGAGAGCGTCCAGATCGTCGGCACGCACGGACATCCGGACGTGGAAACGTTCGTCGTTGAGGGCGGCTTCGCTTCGGCGGATCATCGTCGCGTATTGGGTTACGCGGGCCGCGGCCTCGCTGCATTCGTTGTAGAGCTTCCATGTTGTCTCGTCGTGGGCTGCCATCTCGCTTTGTGTCTTTGTCATACCCAGAACATTACACCGTGACGATGTGATGTCAAGGGGTGAACCTCGGCAATTTCTCCGCTTGACAATGCATCGGCACGATGTATTCTGGAGGTATGACAACGACCGAAACTTTCCCGACCATCTCCTACTCCACCAAAGAGACAGCCGCACTCATCCGCAAGGCACTCCGCGCCGCATTCCCCGGCGTGAAAATGTCCGTCACGATGTCCCGGGGCACCGGCTACGGCTACATGGACATCAGCTACACCGACGGCCCGACCACGGCCGCAGTCGACGCCGTTACTCGCCGGTTCCGGTCCGAGTCCTTCGACGGCATGACCGACTCGACGAACACGATCCCGCCGACGCTGTACCTAGTCGATGGCGTCCCGACGTTGCTCGCCTACTCCTGCCGTGGCGCGTCCCCGTCCCGCCATTTCAGCGCCGAGGCGCTCGCCGCGGCTGAGGTCGCCGTCGCAGCCGACCCGGGCCGCTACGCCAACAGCTACGACCACGACGGCAGCACGTACTACGCCTGCCGGAAATACCTTTCACAAACCGACCTCAGTTAGCAGGCAAGAAGGGAGCCGGACCCCTGGAGATGGTTCTGGCTCCCTTCTTGCTATTGCGACAAAACATCCCGAGGGTGTAGAGTCGCATGACCGGCCCCACGAACAGACAGGCCCCCGAGATGCCACGTAAGCGCAAACTGATCCGCTACCTATCCCGGCATGAAGTGGCGGAGCGGATCGGTGTCGCCCCGTCTACGTTGTCGCGGTATCACCTCCCTGACCCGGACGCGCTCGTCGGTGATGTCCGAGGATGGCTGGAAGCGACGATCGACGCATGGCATGCGGCTAGGCCAGGCCGAGGAGCACGCACCGACTTACGCAAATAGGCGGGGTCTATTTCGGCGGCAACCCGAGCGCTATCCGCACTGACTCCGCGTCAGCAGACGCCGCCGCGAACACTGATGTCTGCGCGCTGAGATCAGCACTGACCGCCGCCAGGGACGGATCAGAAGCGATCTGTTGGAGCACCGCCCGAACTTTCAACTCGTCCGCTGACTGTGTCGCAATCAGGGCTTTGGTGGCTGGATCCCAATTACCGGCGGCGAGGTCGCGTACTGCGGTGTCGACTGCCTGCGCGTATTGAGTGAGCGCTGCTCGCGTAGCTGCTAATGATGCGTCCGCTGGAAGGTTCTTCACGCCGTCGGCCGATGCTTTGGTCGCGTCGGCGATGGTGAGGTAGTGGGTGGCGCTTTCGGCTTTGGTCCATGCTGCGACTGGTGTGGTCGTCGGTTCCGGGGTGGTTGTGGTTGTTGCTTTGGTAGCAACAGCGGCCGGTTTGGTCGCGCTAGAGCACCCTGCGAGGGTGGCGATCGCCGCGACGAGTAGGCATGTTCCTGTGAATTTCTCCCGCTTTGTCATGCCCGTGAAAATACCACTGCGGCGTTTCGGCGCTATCCCCAGAGTTTGACGCTGCTCGGCGCCACGGGTGTTACCACCACTTGTTGAGGTCGGTCATCATGCGCCAGACGGTACCGCTCAGCGGCGGGGCAAACAAGCCGCTGAGAGTCCGTCAAAGTCCGTCGCAGTCCGTGAAAGTCCGTCTCTCAGATGCACTTTAAGCCACTCTGGGTCACTTCCAGTCAGCGCGCTCAAAGTGACTAACAGGCCCCGTAAACGCTGGTCTCCGAGTATTTCGGGGGGGTCTTATGTGCGCCGTCAGGGACTTGAACCCCGAACCCGCTGATTTGGAATAGGGCACCTAGAGGCCCCGTAATTGCTGGCCTGTAGGGGTCATTCTGGCCTTGGAGTCCGCCAAGAGTCCGTCGCTCGCTTCGCGGGCCGCGCGGCCGACTGCTTCCGCGACCCGGTCGAGTGCCTCGTCGAACAGGTGGCTGTACACGTTGAGGGTCATCATCGGCGACGCGTGCCCGCACATCCGCTGAACCGCGTTCACATCAGCGCCAGCAGCGATAGCCAACGACACAGCAGTGTGCCGTAGCTCGTGCGGATGCAGATCAGGGATGCCGATCGTCGCCGCCGCAGGAGCCAACACCCGGACGTGCCAATTCCGCCGCCACACTCCGCCACCAGTGCGGGTGGAGAACACCAACTGATCCGGCTCAAGGTCCGCGATGTGCGCGGCGAGCTCTGCCATCAGTTCCGGTGACACCGGTACTTCACGGGTCTTGTGGTTCTTCGGGGTGCTCGTGATCCGGCCGCCTTTCACCTGGGCGGTGGCCTCGAAGATCAGGAGCCGGTTCTGTGGGACGAGGACGCTCGACGCCCGTAGCGCGATGGCCTCACCGAACCGGATACCGGAATAGGCGAGGGTCTTAATCAGCAATCTGTCCCGTGCGGTGCCCGGTGCGGCGGCAAGGGTAACGACTTGCTCGTGGGTGAGGTACCGGTTCGGTTTCGTGCTCTTGGTCCCCGCTAGCTTGATGCCGCGGACAGGGTTAGAGCGAAGCTGTCCTTCCTCTACGGCGTTGTCGAGGATCAGGCACAGCAATGTGTAGGCCTGTTTTACGGTGCTCGCGGAACGGTCGATTGAGTGCAGCCATTCTTGTGCGCTGGCGCGGGTGATGCCGCTCAGCGGGACTAGCTTCCACGCTGGCAGAAGGTGTGTGTGGAGCGTGGACTCGTAACGCTCGCGGCTTGTCTGTTTCAAGTGGCCTTGTCGGGCTAGCCATCGCTCAGCGAACGGCCCGAATGGTAACCGCCCAGCCCGCGGGTCCACGTACGACCCGCTATGCAGATCGTGCTGGACGTGGGTGAGGAACCGGTCGGCGTCGCCTTTCAGCGTGAACGTTTTAGCTCGCTCGGTGCCCTGGGGGTCGGTGAACCGGACCTGATACCTGTACGCGCCGGGTTTGCCGAGGCGCCGGAGGTGCGCCATCAGGCACCGACCCGGCCTTGCTGAGCGGCCTCGTCGGCGGCAAGCACGCACAGCGCACTGATCGTGAGGTCGTCGAGGGTGGTGCCGTCTTTGGGTGCGCTGGCCCAGCCGACGGCGGCGCGGATGCCTGACCCGGCGAGCATGTGGATGTGACGTTGGACGATGATCCGAAGGTCTGCGGGCGCGATACCCTGAGTGAACAGGTGTACGCCTTCAGGCCGGATCGTGACCCAATCCTGTTTCTTGCGGGCTTCGTGGGCGATGATCGCTGCTGCTGCGCGGTTCTGTTGGCCGCAAGCGAACACAATCACCGCGGTAGGCCATTCGCCGCCGATGGCTGTGTTCGCTTCGTGGACCCATGCGCGGTCCCGGATCAGCCCATCGTGTGCGCAGGCGCGGAGCAGTGCGGCGTGAAGCGCGAGTTGCTGCAATGCGGTGGTCAACACGATGAGCAAGAAAATGTATCCGAGGTGTACGCCTAGTGGCGCGACGACGACGCCGACCGCGGCGAGCGCCCATTCTGCGAGTAAACGACGCTGATTCAGCACTGCCGGAAGTGGTGCGCCGACTGCGAGCATGACGAGCGCGATCAGCGCTTGTTGTACGAGGCAGTAGGCGATGAGAGCCAGCCAGGGGGAGTAGTGCGCAGCGAAACTGCCAGCGTAAGCCGCCAGGAGAAATGTGGCGCTGCTGTAGGCGTGCTTGTGCAGTCGGCCATAGCGGCGTGGCAAAGCGAAGTACTGAACTAGGCACACGAGTATCGTGTAAATCGTCAGGCAGCGCGGCGGGAGCGTTAGCACAGCTACTAGCCACCATATGTTCAGAAGATCGAACTGTTCGGCGTCGTGCGCGAATAACAGTCGTCTTTTTTCGCCTGCGAGTCCGATCAGTGAAGAAGCGATTACCGCTGCCGATAGGACCGGTAGAGCCCAGGTCATCGGGCTTGCTGTGGCACTGGCCCAGGTCGCAGCTATGACAGCACAGAGCACGGTCGCCGACACGATTAGCTGAACCCGTGGTGGTTGCTTCTGTATAGCCCATCGACGGGGGTCGAGGAGGTTACTCACGTTGTCTGACATCCCTTGCAGAACTAAGTGATTGGGGTGGAGGTGATTCCTATGGTGCAGGCATCCAGTGGTTGGTGGTGGTAGTCAGCTAGTCCTTTGCGTTGGCATAGGACTCAATCCGGGCCGCGAGCTCGTCGTAGGCGAATTTGAGCCGGTCGGCCCAGTAGGTGTCTCCACGCGCGGCCATGTCTCGGCGTGCGAGTTGTAGGCGTGTCTGTGCTTCGGAGACATTGGATATTTCGATAGCTGTTGCGTCGCTCGGTAGTCCTTCGGGATTGCCGAGCGACGTTTTCTTTTTGTCCAAAAATCTGTGACCCATTCCTAGCGCTCTCTCGACTCGTCGGAGCGTCATTGAGTCAGTCGGGATTCCCGCTTCAACTTTGCTCCATGTTCCGGCGGCCATCTTCGCGCGCTTTGCCGCGCCGCGTATGGATAGGTCGTCGGGGTGGTTTTCGCGAGCGAACTTCACGCGCTCTGCAATCCAGCGCAGGTGCTCGGTGTCGATGTCTACGTCGTCTGGCATGTAGGTCAGTGTCATGCGATTTCCTCCACCTTACAAGAACTCTGAGTCAGTCTCAGTAGGTCTAGGTCACTCTTGGTCACTAGTTAAGCAGAAGATGCGCCAAAGTGACCACGGATGTGAGCCAGGACATAAAAAAGTGCATCAAAGTGATTGACCTCTGACCAATATTGCCTTAGAGTGACTCACATGACGCAGACAGCCCCAGCCCCAGGTGACCTTCTGACGGTCGCTGAAGTGGCCGAAATCCTCAAGGGCACAGAGCGAGGGACGCGCGCACTCATCAAGCGAGGCGAACTCGACGCCATCAAGGTCAACGGCGTATTTCGCATCACCCGCCAATCGCTTGCAGCGCTTGTCAAGCGGAGCCGCGTGCAACCTTCGGCCGCTTCGGTCGCCATCACCGAGTACGACCGGCGCACAGCATAAGCAAAACGGGCCCGGCCTTGGCTGCAACCAAAACCGGACCCAGTGCCACCAGCACCAACCAACCAACCACGGAAAGCAGGCAGAAGATGACACCCACAGAATACCGCGACCCAACCGCGGCACTGATCGCCGCAGAGATCGCCAATGACCTCTACGACGCAGACATCGCCTCGTACCTCCCGAACATCACCCGCCCGGAACGGCTCGCCGAGATCGTCGAGGACCTCTCCGACCTCGTCAAGGAATCCCGCGTCGCTGAGTGCGACCCGATCCAGTGGGCTGAGCAGCAAGACGCCCGTTACGGCAGTCGGGTGTGGGACGCAGCCGCGAGCCGCGTGCAGGACCTCGCTGAGGAATTCGCGGGTCTCATCGCGGATGTTATCGCTGAGAATCACGCGACGCTGCGGGTCCTCGCCGAGGTGTCGGCATGACCGCCGACGAGAAGCGCGCCGAGGCGATCCGTGTCCTGTTCTTTCAGATGCCCGCCAGTGAACGCCGTGTCGATGTGTTCCGCGGTCTGGTCCCGAACCTCACGGGCGAGGCTTTCCTCACGCAGTACGTCCTACTCGACCGAGCGCGCCACCAGAGGTCCGCTGAGATAATTGAGCAGACGATCGAGCTAGACAACGCGGCCGCTCTCGCTGATCAAGCTGACCGCCTAATGCGCATGCTCGACGGCCGCGCGGGACTCGCCGAGGTGTCGGTATGAGCCCACGCCTCGCACGGCTCCCACGTTACGAGCCCGGATCACCGCAGTGGCACGAACAGCGAGCCCTGTCCATCGGTGGATCTGAGATCGCCGCAGTCATGGGTATTTCGCCGTGGAACTCGCCGTTTTCTCTTTGGCATCAGAAGAAAGCTCTCGTCCCCCAGAACATCGAGGACAACGAGCCGATGTATTGGGGCCGCGCTCACGAGGCAGCGATCGCCACTCGGTTCGCCGCCGAGCACCCCGAGTGGAAGGTCCGACGGACCCCCACATTCCAGGTGATCGACCGGCCGGAGCAGCTTGTATCCGCTGACCGCGACGTGATGATCGGCCCACGCCAGCACCGGCCGCTGGAAATCAAGCACTCACGTGACTCTGACGGGTGGGGGAAGCCCGGCACAGACGACATCCCGATCTACTACCGCACGCAGGGAATATGGCAGGCCGACATCCTCGGGGCGGACCTCTGCTATTTCGCGGTCCTCATCGCCGGGATGGAGTACCGCGAGTACATCGTCGAAAAAGACGACACCGAAGCGGCGATCCTCCGCGAGGAGGCCCGGAAATTCCGCGCGACGTTGATCGCCGACGTGCGGCCGCCGATCGACTCGCACGGGGCCACCTACACAGCAGTGAAGAACCTGCATCCGCAAATCAACGACGACGAGATCAGTCTCGACCGTCGCCTAGCCGAGCATTTCGTCCGGTCCCGCCTCGCCCTGAAGGCAGCGGAAGCCGAAGCGCAGCTAGCGACCTCACTTGTAGCTGACCGTCTCGGCAACGGCAAGTACGCGAAATACGGCGAAGCCACGTTGGCGCGCCGACAGTCCCGCGGCGACGGCACACCGTACCTAGTCGCAGCGCCCCACCTTGACCGCATCGACCTCACCGAGAAAGCAGCCTGACGACATGACCACCATCGCTGAAGCAACCACAGAGCCAACACCGGAATCGTCGACGGAACTCGTGAGACGCGACAATTCCCCGCGTGGCTTGATCGCGCAGTACTCCGAGGACTTCGCAGCGGTCCTACCTGCGCACATATCCGCCGCGACTTTCGTCCGAGTGGCTCAGGGCGCCCTCAAGAAGGGCAAGAAAACGAGGGTGAAAGTCGACGGGAAATGGGTCGAAAAATTCAACCTCGAAATCGCCGCAGAAAACAACCCTGCCGCGTTTCTGTCTGCCCTGCTCGACGCGGCCC